>Ga0304730_1001024_pt1 | contig 22174 bp, 22 predicted proteins | sample M_130628_MF_Meta_FD_190474 | JGI IMG/M metagenome (GOLD analysis project Ga0304730, IMG submission 190474) | Freshwater microbial communities from Lake Montjoie, Canada to study carbon cycling - M_130628_MF_MetaG (v2) (version 2) | ecosystem: Environmental > Aquatic > Freshwater > Lake | place...
GTCAGAGCTTTCAGAGGCTCGAGGGATCAAGGCGTTAAGGGGCAGGGCGACCAACACATTCATCGCCGCCCAAAACCAACAGACCCCACGCCAGCCGTAGCGCGCCTCGACAAACACTGAGATGGTCCACCCAGCCACGCTGGCAAACCCTGCGACCATCGTGACCCCAACGAGCGCGTTGTGTGATTTTTTGCCAAATATTCGTACGATTGCGGCAAAGGCGACCTCGAACATGCCGGTGGCCATGCCCAAGCCTAACACCGCGTAAGCCAGCAAAAGTAGACCGAGCCCTTGCGCGAGCGCCAACAGCGAAAGCCCAGCTGCCAGTAACAAGTTTGAGGCAATCAATACGGGTCGGCCGCCAAAGCGATCCACCAGCTTTCCGGCCGTGGGGCCGGCAAGCCCCGAGACGGCTAGTGCGAGCGATAAGCCGGCATACACCGTCGCGCTCGAGATCGATAGCTCAATGCTTGCGGGGACTGCCATCACAGCCGGCAGATAATAGGCGCCTGCATGCGAAATCACTTGAGCAGCACCCACGACGGTGACGATTCGATAGACGCGTTTGGTCATTGGGTAAGGACTTAAAGGTTAAACGGCAAGCGAGCCAACGTGGTGGATCGTTTGAATTCTGGTTTGGTCCGTTGGCCGCACAGGCTATTATTAACCAAGTTTGATTCAAGCGTTTGTCGCCAGTACGTTGCTTTAAGGTTCTTGGCGTTTTTTCTTAAGCGGGTTTATGGAAATCTCTCAAATTCAGCTCAACTACATCGATGTTGAAGACCGCATGGTGTTGCGCATCAATATGGGCGTTGAGCAACACTTGACGTTAGTGCTCACGAGACGGATTGTGCGTTTTATGCTCGACAGTCTGTCGGTTTTGTTGCAGCGCATTTCGCCTGCACCTACCGCAGGGCCAAAGGCTAGTGCCGCCGCTGCCACGCCAAGTGCGAGTGCGAATGAAACGCCTGCCGCAGTAGGACAAGTTGGTAGAGACACAACGCCCTTTGAAGAGCGTGCGCCAGAAGGTAATGTCTTGAATGTTGGTCGTGCTGCGGTCTTGGTGAATAACGCGGCTTGCCAGCAAACCGATACCGGGCTGACCTTTACCTTTTTGATTGAGCCCTTGCAACCCGTGAACTTGAACCTCTCAGCGCATTTGGGCTTAGGTGTGTCTCAGCTCTTGACTGAGCTATCCAGTCGTGCCCAGTGGTTTGATGTGACGACAATTGGCCAGCGCGAGACGAGTCAACAAGCGTTAATGGAATTGATGCCGAATCAGGGTTCTGTGACGTATCATTAAGAACGAATGAGTTTGCAAATGATTCATTAAACGCTGATGCTTTGTTTGCTACAGATGGCTCATTTACTGTAAGTGATTTGTTTACTGAAGACGACTTATTCACGGCAGATGATTCATTTACTGCGAATAATTCACAATATTTTCTAATTTGATAACGTTTACGTGAGCCTACCCATGAGCCGTCAACAATCCATCGATCTTGCTGCTGCCTACTTTGATCAAGGTCACTTCCAGGCCACACTCGCACGTCGTGTTGGGATGGCCACCGAGAGCCAAGAGCCGGGCAAGGTCGAAATCCTTACGTCATATCTCACGCAAGAGCTCACCCCTTATTTACAGACGATGGGTTTCACCTGCAAAATCATCCCAAACCCCGTCGAAGATCGTGGCCCGTTTTTAGTGGCCGAACGGCTTGAGTCAGGCGCTGATTTCACCGTGCTGAGCTACGGCCATGGCGATGTCGTGCGAGGTTACGCACCGCAGTGGAACGAGGGCTTAGCCCCTTGGGCGTTGAAGATTCAAGGCGATCGTTGGTATGGTCGTGGCACCGCAGATAATAAAGGTCAGCACTCGATTAATCTCGCTGCGCTTGAGCAAGTCATTAACGCGCGTGCTGGACGCTTGGGCTACAACATCAAGCTGTTATTTGAGATGGGCGAAGAAATGGGCTCGCCTGGTTTGCGCGAAGTGTGCGAACAATACGGCGACTTGTTAAAAGCAGATTTATTTTTAGCGTCAGACGGCCCACGCGTATCGGCCTCGCGCCCGACCTTATTTTTAGGCTCGCGCGGTGCGTTTAATTTTGAGTTGAAATTAAATCTGCGCCAAGGTGCCCATCACTCGGGTAACTGGGGCGGTTTGCTGCGCAACCCCGGTATTCGTTTAGCGCACGCGATTGCTTCGATGGTCGACGCGAAGGGGCGTATTCTGGTGCCTAAACTGTTGCCGAGTTCGTTACCTGAAAACGTTAAACGAGCACTCGCCAATATTGAAGTGGGCGGCGGGCCCAATGATCCTGAGATCGATCCTGATTGGGCCGAACCTGGCCTCACGCCGGCCGAGCGTGTGTTTGCCTGGAACACCTTTGAAACCCTTGCGTTTAAAACCGGCAATCCAGACGCGCCGGTGAATTCGATCCCTGGCTACGCGATTGCATTTTGTCAGTTGCGTTATGTCGTCGGTAGCGATAACGAGAATTTTCTAAAGCATATTCGTGAGCATCTTGATGCGCATGGTTTCACAGATGTCGAGGCAGCGGCCAGTCGTGGTGAGGCCGCCGAAGCAACGCGCTTAGATCCCGATAACCCTTGGGTCAAGATGGCGGTTGCATCCATTACGCGCAGCACCGGTAAAACGGTTGATGTGTTACCCAACTTGGGCGGCACCTTGCCCAACGATGCTTTCTCTAAGATCTTAGGCTTGCCAACCGTATGGGTGCCGCACTCGTACGCGGCTTGCTCGCAACACGCCCCAAACGAACACATGCTGGGCTCAGTCGCACGGGAGTCACTGCAACTGATGGCGGGTTTGTTTTGGGACCTTGGCGACGAGGGCGCGCAGATTGCTGCAGCGGGTGTGCCAGCGTAGATTTGCGAATAGCCAAGGGTTGAAAGACCTGTTGAAATCTTCTTTTAACTGCCAGTTCGTGCGCGTTTTAATGTGAGGTTCTAGGGCCTCATGTTTATTTCTATTGCACTTGGTGGTATAGTTGTGGAAGATTTATATGCAAGTATTTGTGACGAAAACCTTTTATCGGTGGATGTGTAAAAGCAGGCTTAGTGAAGAAAGAATATTGTTAACTGCTCTCGAAACTTTTTCAGGTTTGAGCGTGGTTGATTTAGGAGCAGGGCTTATAAAAAAGCGGATCGCAACGGCTGGTCGCGGAAAGCGCAGCGCCGCACGAGTCATTATCGCCACGCGCAAGCACGGTCGGTATTTTTTTCTTCACGGGTTTCATAAAAATGAGCGTACAAATTTAAACGAACATGAATTAGATTATGTTCGTCGCATCGCGAAAGATCTTTTAGATTTGACGCAACAGGAACTTGCTGTAGCGATACAGGCTGGTCAGCTTATTGAGGTGAACCGTGGCGTCTAAAAAAGCGAACAATCGACTCATTGAAGAATTGCACGAGACGGCCGAAGGCTTGCACTCGCTTGGCCTGATCACTAAAAAACGCATGCTTGAATATGAATACTTAAGAAACTTAACAGTACAGCCGATGCCTGCGGCAAAGATCAAATCGCTTCGCGAACGGGTACGCATCAGTCAAGCGGTGCTTGCAGCCGTGCTCAATACCAGCGTGTCAACCGTGCAAAAGTGGGAAGTTGGCGATAAAAAACCTAGTGGGCCCTCGCTTAAGCTGCTGTCGCTTATTGAGCGCAAAGGACTTAACGCAGTGCTCTAGAGTCGCTCATCCGTTTGCAGTTCATTCTGCCTTGATATTCGCTTCGTTGACGATCACAGCATTTGCAGCATATTCTTTTTGAATCATGTCGCCAAAGTATTCTGGCTTACCCGTCACGACAAGGTTTTCTAGTCTGCGGATTTTTTCTGCGATCTCGGGGTCGTTGAGCGCCCGGTTAATTTCGCTGTTGAGTTTTGCAATGATCTCGGGCGGTGTGCGTGCGGGTGCAAAGAAGCCAAAAAATGAAGTCATGTTGGCTTCGGGGTAACCGAGCTCGGCAAAGGTTTTGACGTTGGGATATTTTTCAATTCTTTGCGGGGCGCCTACGGCTAGTACCCTGAACTTGCCATCTGCGATTAAATTATTGAGATTGGCATAGGGGTTGGCGAGCATTAAATCAAACTGTCCACCCAGCGCGTCAGTGGCAATCTGACCGCCACCCTTATAGGGCACATGCGTGATATCTGCGCCTGATTTTTTGCGCAGTTGTTCAATCATGATGTGGCCAACTGTGCCGTAGCCCGAGGTGGCAACCGTAATCGAACCGGGTTTGGCTTTGCTTAAAGCGATCACATCTTCAAAGCTGTTGCCGGCAAATTTTGACGTTGCTAATAAATAAACGGGCGAGTACATGGCCGCTGCGACTGCTGAAAAATCTTTCAAGCTGTCGTAATTGACTTTCATCACATGCGGGCCAATCGAGAACGCACTGATGCCCGCAAAGCCAATGGTGTAGCCATCAGGCGCCGCCTTGGCGACCACATCAGCCCCAAGCGTGCCGCCTGCGCCGGCGCGATTTTCAACTAAGACGGATTGCCCTAAGGATTTAGTCAAGCGTTCGGCGAGTACGCGCGTGGCGTTATCGCTCACCCCGGCGGTGGGGTAGGTCACAATAATCTTGATGGCCTTAGTGGGCCAGGTCGACGCAACAGGCGTTTGAGCCTGAACGCACCAAGCAGCGCAAACTGAGAGGCCTAGGGCGAGGTTGCGCGTGAACTGGCGCATCAAACCGCCTCAGTCTTAAACCATTCACGCGCAAGGCGATCCCAGAACTGCGCACCCACGCCTAAGATGTCGTCATTAAAGTCATAAGTTGCGTTGTGCAGGCTGATACCGGGTTTGCCGCCTTTGCCATTACCGATAAAGCCATAGGCGCCTGGCACTTTAAGCAGCATGAAGCTGAAGTCTTCAGCCGTCATTGCGGGTGAGATGTTATCAAAAGCGTTTTCAACGCCAACGGTCGCGGCCATCATTTTCGCCATAAACGCGGCTTCTTTGGGATGGTTGTCGGTGCTGGGATAGCCTGGTTTGAGAATAAATTCAGCGGTCGCACCATGTGCTGCAGCGATGTGCTCACTAATTCGCTCAAGGCCAACAGTCAGGCGATTTAAGGTCTCCTGGGTTAACGCACGAGTGGTGCCATAAATGATGGCTTCGTTGGGGATAATGTTTTCAACGGTGCCTGATTCGATCTTACCAACGGTGACCACCGCGCTATCTAGTGGGTCGGTGCCGCGCGATACGAGTATTTGTAATTGACCGACGATGGTGCAAGCCACAGGGATTGGGTCAATACCAATATGTGGTTGAGCGGCATGACCGCCTTTGCCACTGACACGAATTTCAAAGCGATTAGCCGCCGCCATGATGGGGCCGACACGCACGCCCATTTGGCCAGCAGGCAAGACGGGCCAGTTATGTAAGGCGAAGGCGGCCTTGGCCGGAAACTTATCAAACAAGCCGTCTTCGATCATTGCGCGTGCGCCAGCGCCGCCTTCTTCGGCGGGTTGAAAAATAAAATGCACGGTGCCGTTAAAGTCGGGGTTGGCGGCCAGTAGAGTGGCGCCGCCCAGCAGCATGGCGGTATGACCGTCGTGACCGCAGGCGTGCATGCGACCTACGTTGGTGCTGACGTGTTCAAATTGATTGAGTTCAGTAACAGGTAGTGCGTCCATGTCGGCGCGTAGGGCCAGCACGCGGGCAGGGTCACCCGCCTGAGGGCCGCGACCACGCAGGGTGGCCACCACGCCGGTTTTGCCCAGGCCGCGATGAACGTCTAAGCCAAGTTCGGTCAGGTAATTAGCGACTTGGTCTGAGGTGCGCATTTCTTCATAGCGCAATTCAGGGTGAGCATGTAGATCGCGCCTGAAGCGAATCAACTTGCCTAGGTAAGGGGTAATGTCGGTAACGTCGATCGAAGCGGCATCAGAAAAAACTTGCATAAAAACCTCGGTACGCGAGAACGCGCTGCGTGAGAATTTGGTGGGTCAGCGAAAGCGCGGCATTGGCGCTTAACCTCCGATCCCTGTCATATTCAGTATATAGTTTTAGGTTCATGTTGGCGATCAACTCAAATACCCTTAAAAATCAAAGGGATTGGGTCTTGTTAAGCGCTCAAAATTACAAAAAAAGGCCTTTTATGCAGACTTCTTACGATCTTTTGATCCGAAATGCCACGATTGTGGATGGTACCGAGGCCGTTCGCTATACCGCAGATATTGGTATCAACGGCGATCGAATCGTTAAAATCTGTGATTTGTCGTCATCGACTGGCAAAACAGAGATTGACCTGAAGGGGCAGGTGGCCGCACCAGGTTTTATCGATGCGCATACCCATGACGATCGGTTGATGCTCTCAAATCCAGAAATGACCCCGAAGGTCAGCCAGGGGGTCACCACGATCATTGGTGGTAACTGTGGGGTCTCTTTGGCCCCGATGCCTAGGCCGATCCCCGACCCAGTGACGCCACCCCTGAATCTGCTGGATGACGAAGGTAAGTGGTTCAAGTTTGGCACCTTCAAGGCCTATTTGGATGCTTTGCGAGCGCAGCCCTCAACGACCAATCGCGCCATGCTGGTCGGACACACCACGCTTCGCGTGGCCACCATGGACGACCTTGAACAACCCGCCAACGCTGCGCAAATTGCAGCGATGCGCGAGTTAGTCGTTGAAGCCATGCAAGCCGGCGCCATCGGCGTATCGACTGGGTTGTTTTATGAGCCGGCGGTTGCAGCACCCACTGAAGAAGTCATTGAGATTTGTCGCCCACTAAAAAAATACAACGGCCTGTATTGCACGCACATGCGCGACGAGGCCGATGGTGTGATTGACTCGCTTGAAGAGACTTTCAGAATTGGCCGTGAAACTGACGTACCGGTTGTGATTTCGCATCACAAGGTGATTGGTGCAAAAAACTATGGGCGTTCAGACGAGACGCTGGCTTACATTCAAAAAAATATGGCCAAGCAGCCGATCTGTTTGGATTGTTATCCGTATACGGCGGGTTCAACGGTGTTGTCTTATAGCCGCGCCGAGACCTCCTCGCGTGTGATCGTGACTTGGTCAAAGCCGTTTCCTCAGTATGCTGGGCAAGACCTCGATAAGATCGCCAAGCAAATGGGCCTGTCAAAAAAAGAAGCGGTCGCTAAGCTGCTGCCAGCGGGTGCCATTTATTTCAGAATGGATGAGGGCGATGTGCAAAAGATTTTGCAGTTTGCCCCAACCATGATTGGTTCAGATGGCTTGCCGCACGATGCCTCTCCGCATCCAAGATTATGGTCAACCTTCCCGCGCGTGTTGGGCCACTATCGTCGTTCGCTCAAACTGTTTTCGCTTGAAACCGCGGTGCATAAAATGACTGGCCTGACCGCAACCAATTTTGGTTTGACTGATCGCGGTGTGATCAAAGAAGGTGCGTTTGCTGACTTGACCTTGTTTGATGAAGCAACCATTGATGAAGTGGCGACCTACGACAATCCGATCGCCTTGGCCAAAGGCATTCACACAGTCATTGTGAATGGTGAGGTCGTTTGGGCCCAGGGCAAGGCGACAAGTGCGCGACCAGGTCGGGTGTTATCGCGCTCGTTGCCTGCGTGAAGACAACCAAGCGTCGGTAATCAACCGGCGCTTGCTTTGGAAGGATGTTTTGATCAACCCGTGGATATCACGGGTTTTTTTATAGCCCAAATTTCTTAAACTATGAAGTCAGACAAATATTCTGTTTGACGGAATCTGTTTAACGGAATATTATTTCAATGATTCAATCGTTTTTATGCATCGAGACTGAAGCGTTATTCAAAAGTATCGAGGTGATCCGCTTCAAGGCGATTGAACGCATAGCTAGGCGAAAACTACTTTGCCTGCATGCGGCAAGCACATTACAGACGCTACGCATACCGCCTGGCAATCGCCTCGAGGCTTTACGCGGTGACCGTAAAGGTCAGCACAGTATCCGAATCAATGACAGGTGGCGGCTATGCTTTGTGTGGCATGACGACGGCGCTTATCAAGTTGAAATTGTTGACTATCACTAGGAAGTTGTTATGACCAAGCGCCTACAAGAGATTCATCCGGGCGAAATCCTGCTTGAAGAATTTATGAAACCGATGGCAATTACCGCGCGACGTTTGTCCGCCGACATTGATGTGTCCGCAAGCCGAATCAGTGAAATCGTCAATGGACAGCGTCCGATTACGGCCGACACGGCCTTACGGCTGGGCATTTATTTCTCGATGGAGCCAAGGTTTTGGCTGAACCTTCAGGCTGAATACGATATGCGTGTGGTGACACGAGAGTTGAGAAAAAAACTCGAAGCACGCATCAGGGTATTTGAGGCGGTGGCGGTCTAGGTTGACTTCCTCCCCGCCCTAAAGACCGTGGCTTTCCGCGTAATCTGGTAAAAATATGTACGATGCGCCTAACTTATCAGTTCGCCAACAAGCTCAGTGCGACGGCCTCGGCCACTTTAATGCCGTCGACCCCAGCTGACAAAATGCCACCGGCGTAGCCTGCGCCTTCGCCGGCTGGGTATAGGCCTTTGACATTGAGGCTTTGAAAATCTGCCCCGCGTGTAATACGTAGCGGGGATGAGGTGCGCGTTTCAACGCCGGTCAAGACGGCATCGTGCATTGAGAACCCTTTGATTTTTTTCTCGAAGGCGGGCAGCGCCTCGCGAATAGCCTCAATTGCGTACGCTGGCAGGCTGCTGGCTAAGTCAGTGAGGTGCACACCGGGTTTATAAGACGGTGTGACGCTGCCAAACGCGGTGGACGCGCGCCCCATTAAGAAGTCACCCACTAATTGCCCTGGGGCCTCATAGGTGCCACCACCGAGTTCAAACGCTTTCGATTCAATTGCCCGTTGATAGGCAATGCCGGCTAGGGGCCCACCGGGGTAATCGTCAGGCGTAATCCCCACTACAATACCAGCATTGGCATTACGTTCGTTACGTGAGTACTGACTCATGCCGTTAGTGACGACGCGATTGGGTTCTGAGGCGGCTGCCACCACCGTGCCGCCCGGACACATGCAAAAGCTATACACACTACGGCCATTGTTGGCGTGGTGCACCAGTTTGTAATCGGCCGCACCAATTAACTCGTTACCAGCATGTGGTCCCAGCCGTGCGCGATCAATCATGGATTGTGGATGCTCAATACGGAACCCCACTGAAAAAGGTTTGGCCTCAAGGTAGACACCCGCCTCGTGCAAGGCCTCGAAGGTGTCGCGTGCGCTATGACCAAGCGCCAAAATCACATGATCAGCGGCAATATGTTCGCCGTTTTCAAGTTGAAGGCCTCGAATTTTCTGTGACTCAATATCAAACCCAATGACCTTTTGCGAAAAACGAATTTCACCGCCAAGTGCGATGATTTCTTCGCGCATGGTTTCAACAATGCCGACTAAGCGAAACGTACCGATGTGAGGCTTCGCAACGTACAAAATCTCTTCGGGTGCGCCTGCTTTGATGAACTCTTGAATGACCTTGCGACCATAAAACTTTGGGTCTTTGATCTGACTGTAGAGTTTGCCATCTGAAAACGTACCCGCGCCACCTTCGCCAAACTGCACGTTCGATTCAGGATTTAAAACATTTTTACGCCAGAGTTTCCAGGTATCTTGTGTCCGTTCGCGTACCGCTTTGCCGCGCTCAAGAATCAGCGGTTTGAGCCCCATCTGCGCCAGCAATAAGGCCGCGAAGATCCCACAGGGGCCAAAACCAATCACAACTGGGCGCAGGGTGGGGCGATGTGCTTGGTCAGTGACCTGCGCAACGAAGTGATAGCTGGTATCAGGCGTTAGGCGTACTTGAGGGTCGTCAACAAACCGCTCAAGGACTGCAGCTTCGTCTTTGACGACAACATCGACGATATAGGTAAACGCCAGCGCGATATTTTTTCGAGCGTCGTAGCTTCGTTTAAAAATTTCAATCTTTAAGAGCTCGTTCGCAGAGATGCCCAGACGCTTGACGATGGCCTCCGAGAGAGCCTCGGGGGCGTGATCGATGGGTAAGCGAAGTTCGATAATGTGAATCATAGACCGCAACGATACACAAAAACTCAGACTTAGACATTGAGGCCTAGCAACAAATCGCTTCAACAGTCAACATTGCGTACGGCCACGCTAGCGACTGCGGCAAGTAAAATCCGAGTGCCCCGTCGTTTAGCGTGGGCATTAGCCGCGTTCGAGTCTCAGAATCACTTATTGAGGCTCGGTTTTACTGCTTTTCACGACCGCATCCCAGCGTTTGATCTCACTCGCGAGGTAGGTGCCATACTCTTCGGGCGTTGACCCTAAGACTTGCGCACCCTGCGAAAGTAACTTTTCTTTGGTCTCGGGGTTCATGAGAACTGCCATGATGTCTGTATTGAGTCGTTTGATGATCGCGGAGGGTGTTTTGGCAGGCACCATAATGGCTTGCCAGGCGCCTAGCTCAAAGCCTTTCAGGCCACTTTCGTCAAGAGTTGGTACGTTAGGCAGCACCGGCGAGCGAACCAGGGTTGAGACCGCAAGCGGTCGTACGCGCCCTTCTTTTGCATAGGCTAACCCCACTGAAATCGGTTGCATATCAAACTGAATTTCGCCACCGACCAGGCCAATCATGGCGGGGCCACTACCCTTATATGGCACATGGTTCGCCACTAATCCTAATTTTTCTAAGACTAAAAAGGGCGCGAGATGGGTGATGTTGCCAACCCCAGCTGAGCCATACGAGAGCGAATCAGGCTTGGCTTTGAGTAGTGCGACAAACTCTTTGAAATTGGTGACGGGTACCGAGATGTTGACATTGAGCAGCATCGGGACAACAGTAGTAAGAATCACTGGCGCCAAATCTTTTTGCACATCAAAGCTTAAATTTTTATACAGCGCAGGGCTTAACGCGACAGATGAACTGTTGTAGATCAAGGTATAGCCATCAGGCTTTGAGCGCACCACATACTCAGCGGCGATGTTGCCATTGGCACCCGCTTTGTTTTCAATGACGACGGTGGCTTTCATGTGTTCAGCCAAGCGTTGCCCGACAATGCGGGCAATGATGTCAGAGGCCCCGCCAGGTGGAAACGGCACCACGAGCTTGATGGGTTGCGTCGGGTAGCCGTCGATCACCTGCGCTTGAAGACTTGAGACGCTGGCAGCCGATAAGGCGAGAAGACTGAGTGCAATCACTTTTAAAGAGGACATTTAACAAGGCCTTAGTGTGGGAGTTCAATGGGTGTAAGACTGCCCAACCGTTGATTGTCTGAGAGATTTTTTTGGTTGTCTGAGAGATTTTTGAATATTATGGAGGTTAGCCCATTTCACAGCAAGTGATTCAGACAAAAAGGATAAGGTATGGACTATCAACTCAAGGGCAAAGTCGCTCTGGTGACCGGTGGCTCAAAGGGAATTGGTTTCGCGATTGCGAAGGCGCTGGCAGCTGAAGGCTGTTCGTTAAGACTAGTGGCGCGTGATTTGGTCTCTTTAGAAGAGGCTCGTCGGCAAATTCAAGCGCAACACCAAGTCGAGGTCTTGATCGAGTCGGTGAATTTATCCGAGCCAGGCGCAGCCGAAGAGCTCGCCGCGGCTTATCCCGAGACCGAGATCTTGATTAATTCTGCTGGTGCGATTGGGCGTGGTGGTTTACTTGCGATTGACCCCGTTGATTTTCGCGATAGTTTCGAGGGCAAGGTCATGTCGACCATCATGCTGAGCCGCGCGCTGTATCCGCACATGATCGCACGCAAGGCTGGTGTGATGATCAACATTATCGGTATCGCAGGCGAACGACTCAACGCTAACTCGATTGGTACGTCGGTTGCCAACGCTGCACTGATTGCGTTTACGAAAGCGTTTGGTTCAGAGACGGTCAATCATGGCGTGCGCGTGGTTGGGATTAATCCTGGCTTGATTCATACTCCTCGCACCGAGAGCTTGCTGCATCCCCGAAACGATACCGATCGACAGGCGTATGCCAAAGTCATGGCGAACTTGCCTTATGGTCGGATGGGGACGCCTGACGAGATTGCAAATCTTGCGGTCTTTTTTGCTTCAGATGCGATGTCAAAATACATCAGTGGCGATGTCATCTCGATTGATGCTGGGACACGTTTTCGGCAGTGAGCCTACGCACCAAATATGCGGTACGTTGGCTCAGGTTGCAGTGAAGTTATTCGGGTTGAATCCCGATGGCCTTCACTAAATCGCCCCAAACTTTATCTTCTTTCGCTAAAAACTGAGCGAACTGTTCAGGCGTATCTTTGCTGCCTTGCGCGCCGATGTCAGCAATGCGTTTCACCATTTCTGGTGATGCCATCACTGTCATGACTTCTTTATGCAAACGCGTCACGATCTCTTTGGGCGTGCCGGCTGGTAAAAACAAGGCGTACCACTCATAGAGTTCGAAGCCTGGGAATCCCGACTCAGCAATGGTGGGCACGTCTTTGAGTGCCGGAGGGCGCGTTGCACCGGTGGTGGCCAACGGGCGCAACTTGCCGCTATTCACGTGTGGAATCGTTGAGGTGGGGCTGTTAATCAGCATCTGAATGTGGCCGGCAAGCAGATCAACCAGCGCAGGACCGCCACCCTTGTAAGGAATCTCGACAATGTTGACGCCAGCGAGCTTGATCAGATACTGCATCGACAGTTGACCTGACGTTAAGCCGCCGGGTGTGCCGTACGACAGAGTGCCCGGTTTCGCTTTTGCGAGTGCGATCAGTTCTTGCACGGTGTTAGCCGGGACAGAAGGGTTAACCGTTAAGAGACCCGGCATCAGTGCAAGCATTGCCAAAGGAATGAAATCCTTTTTAGAGTCGTAGGGTAGGCTCTTGGCGATAAAAGGGTTGATGGCGTGTGCACTAATAAACAAGCCAATGGTGTTGCCATCGGGGGCAGAGCGCGCAACTTCTTGTGTTGCAATGATGCTATTCGCGCCAGGTTTGTTGACCACAACGACCGGAACCCCAAGCCCAGCAGATAGCGGTGGTGCAATCGCACGGCCCAACACATCTGAGGTGCCGCCAGGCGCAAAGGTTACGACGATACGGATCGGCTTGCTTGGCCAAGGGTCTGAACTTGCAGCGACGCCCGGAAGCAGTGCCGCGATTGTTAGTAGACAGAAAGACGTTATCTTTTTCATGGTTTCCTCAGGCACATCTTTCGCTTGAGCGTGATGTGCGTGTCAAATATTTATTGTTTTGTGAATGTGGTTGCGACTGTGATCGAAATTGTGGTTATGGTTATATTCGCAATTGTAAGGTGCATCGCTTGGCTTAATTCAAAATTTCTTGCGTGTGTTGGCCTAAGTCAGGGCTGCTTTGCTTTTGTTGCGAGTTTAAGAATACTCCGCTAATGGGGGTGGGCAGAGCAGGTATGGTTTTCCCTGAGGCGGTCGCGATGGTTCGGTTAAAGACACCACGCGCCTGAAAATGAGGATCTTGCACTGCTTGTTCGAGCCCAATGACTTCGCACACACAGGTGTCTTGTCCGGCAAAACGTGCGTTCCAGTAGGCGACAGGCTGCTGGGCGATAATTTTGGCGATGCTTGCCTTGACCAACGCTGGGTTATCAATGTGCTGCAACTCAGTTGCACCCAACACGGTTAAAAAATTACCCCAAAACTTGTCCTCTAAGGGCGCTGCAGTCAAAAACTTGTTATCGGCGGTTTGATAGATTTGATAGCGCGGGCTGCCACCCGTAACCAACTCGTTGCCCGCACGTGGCCACTGTCCAGCGGCCCAGCCATCTCCTAAACCCCAATACATGAGCGGAAACAAATTGTCAGCCATCGAGATATCAAGATGACAGCCGACCCCCTCAAGATCACGTTTGCGTAAGCCCAGCAAGATGTTCATGACAGCAGGGTAAGCTCCGCCTGCTAGGTCAGCAGTTAAGACGGGCGGCACACTCGGCGCACCGTTGGCATCGCCGCTCAGGCCGACCATGCCGGTTTGCGCTTGATAGTTCATATCGTGCGCAGCCACTTGGGCATAGGGGCCGGTTTGGCCGTAACCTGTAATTGAGCAATAGACCAAACGTGGATTGATTGTTGCGACCGCTTTATAGCCAAGCCCTAAACGATCCATCACACCTGGCCGAAATTGCTCAACCAGTACATCCGCTTGCGCGATGAGCGCTTCGAGTTGCTTGATCGTTTCGGCGGACTTCAGGTCGGCAACAATTGATTTTTTACCGCGATTCAGCAACGCAAAGTTGACGCTATCCACACCAAATTTTGGCGTGTAAGAGCGCATCTCATCGCCGCTGCTGCGTTCAATCTTAATCACGTCTGCGCCAGCATCGGCGAGCAGAAGCGTACACATCGGGCCCGGTAACAAGGTACTAAAGTCTAGTACCTTGATGCCCTCAAGAGGCTGCATCATCATGCTCTTGAAACTGTTTGAGCCAGGCATTGCGCGCCCGACGTGCAGGGGCGTAGGCTTCTTGCCCAAGTTGCTCGTAGAGGTCTTGCGTGACTTCAAAGTGATGATGCAGGCCCGAGCGATTTAAGAGGGCGATTGGCCCTTCTGGATAGCCCAACCCTAAACGCAGCGTCATATCCATGTCGTTGGCCGAGGCCAAGCCTTCATCTAAACGGCGCAGCGCAGCGTTGTAATACGGGCGAATCAGACGATTGAGGATGCGACCAGGAAAATCACCACAGACGGCAACGACTAGGCCAGCCGCTTCAAAAGCCGCTTTGGCTGCCGCCAGCGCAGCTTCAGAGGTGTAGGGCATGCGCACGAGCTCAACCAATTTAGTCGGGGCGTCATCGCCTAATCTAAAACGCGCGAAGCCGACAACGTTCACAGGGCCGTTGTCATCGGCAATGTGAACCCCCAAGCATTCGTTTTCAAGTTCAATGGCAACAAAGCTTGCCGCTGCGTGTTGTTCGCGAGCCTCGTCATAGGCCTCGCCCGCATCTGCGCCAATGTACATCACGCCCACACCATCTTTACTTGCAAGCTCAAAAAACGCGTGCGCTTCAGGAAACGAGCGACTCTCTTCGGCTTGAATAATTTGATAGCTCATGCTTAGGCTCCAAAAATCTTGCTGCTGTCATAGGTGTGAAACCCTTGACCCGTTTTACGACCGAGGCGACCTGCGCCAATCATGCGTTTAACCAGCGGCGGGCAGGCCGCACGCGGCTCGTTCGTGAGACCGTGCATCGCGTCGCACAGCAATAGCTGGGTATCCATGCCTACCATGTCGAGCAGCTCGAGGGGGCCAAGTGGATAGCCCAGTGCAGTCTTAACGGCCAAGTCGATATTTGCAGCATCGGCTACGCCCTGATCAATCAAGTTGATCACGTCATTATTAAACGGAATTAAAAAGTAATTCAAGATAAAGCCAGGGGTGTCGCGCGTGCGAACGGGCTTTTGACCGAGTGCCTCGCACAGTTTCCAAGCCGCCTCAAAGGTTGCGTCAGAGGTGTTCATCCCGGGCGACATTTCAACCAGTTTCATTAATTGGGCAGGCAGACAGAAGTGCATGCCGACAAAACGATCAGCGCGTCCAGAGCCACCGGCGATCTCGGTGATCGAGATGGTTGACGTGTTTGAGGCAAAGATTGTGTGCGCTGGGCAAATATCATTCAGTTGCTTGAAGATCGAATGCTTGACCTTGAGATCTTCAAACACTGCTTCAATCACCAGATCGCAATCCGCAAACTCTTTTGCGTCAGTCGTCGTTAAAAATTGCGCCATGATCAGTGCGTCTTCGCCCGCAGCGAGTTTGCCACGTTCGACTGATTTTTTTAAAAATGCTGCGGCTTGTTTACGCGCGTTTTCAAGTGGTTCGGGCTTGAGATCATAAATACGTGTTTTAAAACCTGCGCGTGCGGCAACGATAGCAATGCCCGTGCCCATCGTTCCACAGCCGACAATGCCAATGGTTTTTGAAGCGTTCATCGTTTTTCCTTTTGCAGAAAGCTACGTCCAATCAATTGACGATGAATTTGATTGGTGCCTTCCCAGATTTGAGTAATTTTTGCATCGCGCATGAGTCGCTCGACGCGATAGTCTTTGCAGTAACCGTAGCCGCCTAAAAATTGCACAGCATCGGTGGCAATGCGCATGGCAAGATCAGTGGCTTTGAGTTTTAGGATTGAGGCCTCGATCCCGACATTGGGGGCGTTGGATTCAATCAGTGCAGCCACACGCCACAACCACGACTCAACCATCACAAGTTCAGCGGCTAAGTCAGCTACGTTAAATTGCAAACCTTGAAACTCGAGCAGACGTTTACCCGACTGACGACGATCGTTCATGTACGCGATCGCATCGTTGAACGCTGCGCGCGCGATACCCAGTGCATGTGCAGCAACGCTAGGTCGCGATTTGTTCAATGAAGCGAGTAATATTTTTAAGCCGTCACCGGGCTCGCATAGTAAGTTTGCGCGAGGGATACGGACCTGATCAAATGAGAGCGAGGCAGTGCCTGAGGCACGAGTTCCCATTTTGTCTTCGGTGCCGGTGATGCTGAAGCCCGGGGTGCCTTTTTCAAGTACGACCGCTGAGATCGATTCTTTATCACCTGCGATCTCGCTCCATTTTCCAAATACGATGTACAGATCTGACACGTCGCCATTCGAAATAAAGATTTTGCTACCGTTCATGATGATCGAATCACCGTCGGGCGTGAAGGTGGTTTTCATTCCGGTGGCGTCTGAACCTGCAGTGGGTTCGGTAATCACAAGCGCAGCCAAGCCGCCTTCAGCCATTCGAGGCAGTAGCCGAAGTTTCTGCTCTTCGTTACCAAAATCCATTAAGGGCTTGATGGCATGAAAATTGGTAGCCCAAATAATGCCAGTTGAGGCACAGGCTTCGCTGATCTCGCGCACACATGCCAGATAGCAAGCGTACGATAAGGGCGCGCCACCATAGGTTTCAGGGATGAACATGGCGTTCAAGCCCAAATTGTTAATCTCTTTAACGTTATCCCACGGAAACTCGGCGGTCTTATCGTAATGGGCAGCGCGCGGTGCAATTTTTTCAGCAGCAAGCTGCTTGACTGAATCGAGCAGCATGGTTTCTTCTTGCGTCCACGGCTGCGCGGCATCTAGTCTTTCTAATACGTTCATCATTTACCCCATGAAGCTTCGCCGTTCTGGATGAGAATGGCATCAAAATTTTTTGTGTGAAGCTATTATTGCAACATCCCGTGCGCACCATCAATGTAGATTGTTTCACCTGTCATATAAGGTGAATTTAAGACAAAGAGTGATGTCACGAGATTACCGATATCTTGCGCCTCGCCGGCCACGCCTGAGGGGATCCGCTTTGCCAGATATTCAGCGAGAGGGCCTTTTTGAATCATCTCGCGATTAAAGTCTGTCATGACGTAACCAGGCGCGACGTTGAGTACTCGAATGCCTTTGGGCGCCCATTCGACCGCCATGCAGCGTGTCATTGCGCCCACCGCAGCCTTGGTGGCGCAGTACGTCAGATGTTGTTTGACGCCAAGCTTGTCGTAAAACGAACCGATATTGACGATCATGCCGCCTTTGTTTTCAAGTAGGTGAGGGTAGATGGTTTGACTCGCTGCCAAGACTGAGTAGGCATTGACATCCATCACGTTTTTGAACTCTTGTTCAGCAATGTCTTGCACACGATCTTGCGAGTGGATGCCGGCGTTATTGACAAGGCCAACTAGTGGCTGACCCGAGCGCTGAGCGATATCAGCAAAGGCTGCCGACAATTGTTCGGGGCGACTGACATCGCATTTGGCGCTGAACCAGTGTTTGGCAAGTTCGGGTGTTGCGCCTGTGATTTGGGGCGTCTCGCCCGAGCGCGACAGACAGCCGACAGCGTAGCCCGCTTGCGCAAGACCAAGCGCGATCGCAGCGCCAATACCCCGACTTGCGCCTGTGACGATAATGCAGCCTTTTTTGGATGAAGTGCTCATGTTTTGCCTGAAGGGGTCATAAATAGAAAGTGAGTCTAAGTTAACAAGTGGTGCGCGGAGCTGGATAGTGAGTCGAGGGTAACAATTAGCCCCTTGAGTGCCATTCAGCTTTCAGTCAACGAATTAATGATCTTTAAATACAGCTGGGCGCTTTTCAACGAAAGCGGTCATGCCTTCGTTTGCGTCGGCAGTTTGAAAAATTAACGTTGAGAGATCGCGTTCGATTTTTAGGCCTTCAGCAAGCGTCGTTTGCACGCCTCGCGAAATCGCCTGGCGTGCCATCTCAAGTGCCAAGAGCCCATGCTTAAGATAAGGCGCTAAAAATTCGGCGCCAAGGGTGTAAGCATTGCCTTCCTCGACCAAGCGCGTGACTAAGCCAATACGTTCGGCTTCAGTTGCTTCGACGGTGCGCCCCGACAGGATGATATCGAGTGCGCGTCCTTCGCCAATCAATCGAGGTAAGCGTTGTGTGCCGCCGTAGCCTGGGATGAGGCCGAGTTTGATTTCTGGCAAGCCCATCTTGGCGCGCGCTGTCGCGATACGAAAGGTGCATGACAGCGCCAGTTCAAGGCCGCCACCAAAGGCGTAACCGTGAATCACCGCCACAGAGGGGATGCGCAGGGCGGCAAGACGATTAAAGACCTCTTGCCCAAGACGCGCGCCTTCATGTTGCTGCAAGAGCGTGCGCCCAAGTAGTTCTGGGATATCAGCCCCGGCACAGAAAGATTTTTCGCCTGCGCCCGTAATCACCAAGCCGCGCACGTGTTGTTGCTCGATCGCTTGTTCAATTTGAGCAAGCGTGTTGTTCAGGTCTTGCAAGATCCCAAAGCTTAAGGCGTTTAACGCCTTAGGGCGATTGAGATGCAGGTGGGCCAAGCCTTGGTCAATTGAAAGTTCTACTGCCATGTTCGACTGCCTTTAAGTTGAGAACAACCTGATACTGGGTTAAGCGACATGCACCTCGCACGGTTTAAGGCGACTGCGATTTGTGCGAAGTTTTGTTGAGATGAAAAAATCGCCACTATCAAGCAGGCGCCTTCCAACGAACCGGTAAGGGCTTGATGTCTCCGCGCTTAGTCATTTCAATGAGTTCGCGTTTTAAAATCTTGCCGCTGGCCGTCAGAGGAAAGGCGGGCAGCACGATAAAGTATTCAGGCATGTCGTATTTTGATAAACCAACCTCGTGCAAGTGCTGTAAAACTTGTTGAGGGTCAATCGTGGCGCCTGCCCGCTGCAAAATCGAGAGGCAGACGCGCTCGCCTAAGCGCTCATCGGCAATCGGAAACACAGCGGCCTTCACGACATCAGGGTGTCTGTGCGTCAAGTCTTCAATGCGCGCGGGGTGAATATTGTGCCCGCCACGAATAATCAAATCTTTTTTACGCCCAACGATTTGCAGACAGCCTTGTTCGTCAAACACACCGAGATCGCCGCTCATAAACCAGCCTGAGCGATTAAAAGAATTTTCAGTGGCAGTTTGATCGTCAAAATAGCCAAGCATCAACAACCCACCGCGCCCGCCAATTTCACCGACCTGACCTTGCGCGACCTCATGGTCGGGATGCTCGGCATCAAAGATTCGCACTTCATAGCCTTGCGCAGCTCGTCCGCACGTGGCCACAATCGTACTGGTCGGGTCGGTGGGTAAGGTGTATTGATGCGAGCCATTTTCGGTCATGCCGTAGACGTTTTGTGGAGTGACGCCAATCCGCAAAAATTGTTCAGCGACTTCACGTGGGATCGGAGACCCTGCCATATAAAACGACGTCACCTTACCCATCGCGGTCAAACTACGACGGCGAACATCTTCAAGAATATCCATGGCGTGTGTCGGTACACCCATCACATAGGTGCCTTGGCTTTCAATGATCCAGTCAAGCGCAGGTTTGCCGGCAGCAAAATTATGGATGACGAGTTGCAAGCCTGCAGCAAGCCATTGCTCGATGGAAACCGTACCAATGTGATGACTTAAAGGGCTGAGCGCGACAAGAATTGAGTGTTGATCGTGATGCCAGTCACGCACCATCATGCGGCCGTTAGCCAATAAAGTGTTGTCGCTGTGCATCACTCCCTTGGGTAACCCGGTGGTGCCCGAGGTGAAGGCTAGGTAAACAATTTTGTCGGGGTTCGTGTCGGCAGGGGGTAAGCCCGGTGCCGAGGCTGCCGCGGCAATCGTCGCCAGCCCGGTGGTGCCTTGGTCAATTGTCTGATGCGGAGTCGTTTGATGTTCAACCGCCTGATGCTCAATCGTTTGCGTGGCGTCGGTAAAGGTCGCTCCATAGAAACAGGTACGGATTAACGTGGGCACTTCGCTCAGCAAAGTCGCAATCGGCTGAGTGGCTGCGTCAGAGCCATAGCCTAGTGTCGTAAAAAACGCTTTGCAACGAATGCGCTTTAGTAGCGTGATGATTTCGCCAGAGGTGTAGCTTTGATGAAGCGACGGGCAGCACACGTAGCCGTTGCGTGAACAGGCCATAAACACAAGCACGCTTTCAACGCGGCTAGGCAGCCAGATCGCAACGCGGTCACCAGCGCTTAAGCCCGCTTGATGCAGCTCTAAGGCAAGTTGCTCAACCGCTTGCAAGACTCGTGACCAGGTTAACGTCGTAAACAGATCCCGCAGGGCAATACTATCTGGGCGTGCGTGGGCGTGCTGTTGCAACAGGCCGAACATGGTGTCGGCATGCCAAGCCCCCGAGGCATAGTTCTCGCGGGTTTTTTGCGGATCGTGCAAAGTCAACATCATGTTCGAAAACCTAAGCGCGGTATAGAGAAAGCCTGTTGGCCAAAGTAGAAGGCCTTTGGGCTGAGTTAAAGAGTTTCGAGGCTAACGTAGAAAGCCTTCGTGCTGAATTAAAGAGCCTAGTGACCAAAGGTCGACGAATCAGGTTTACGACGTTCGGCAAACGACGCTGAAAGCTCATCGTGTTCTTTGGTGTCGAGGTAGCCACGCAGTAACAGATCGTGCGCCATACGCGACAAGCCACTGACACCGCCATGACGTGCGTTAAACGCGGCCTTGACTGACGCTAAGGCAAACGCGCCACGATCGGCGATCTCGAGGGCCCACTTACGGGTTTCGGCACGCAGCTCTGCGGCGGGCACAACGCGATTAATCAGGCCCATTTCAAGCGCTTGCTTGGCGGGGATCTTGGGGTTTGAAAACCACATTTCTTTCGCGCGTTTTTTACCGACCAAATCCTCAAGGTACCAAGTGCCATAGCCGGCATCAAAGCTGCCCATCATTGGGCCGACTTGGCGAAAGGTCGCAGTATCTGAGGCAATTGTTACGTCGCAGACCATTTGCAAGACATTGCCACCACCGACAGCAAACCCGTTGACTGAGGCGATGACGGGCTTTTGCAGGCGGTCGATGCTTTCGTACATTTCAAGGGTGGGCAAGACACCCGCATACAGCTGAGTGTCTTCCATGCCTTCTTTGCGACCACCGATACAAAAGAAACGATCACCAGCACCAGTTAAGACAATCACGCGAGTGCGTGTTTCGCGACGAATCTCGTTGATACAGTCACGAATCTCATGGCACATTTTTGGTGTGAACATATTGCCATCATGGGGGCGGTTGATCGTAATCGTGCCGATTGGGCCGTCTTCTTCGTAAAGGATTTCGTCAAATTTCATAAATGTCTCGTTAGCTGTCAGTAATTTTGTTATTCGACCGTCTTGATAATTGTCGTGGGACAATCGCTTCGGTTAGTTCTTTCTTGCACGTATTCTCTTACCGTAAATTTTACTATTGCGGTGGGTCTTTGGCAGGGTACTCATTGTAGCTAGGCAAGCTCGGTCTGTAGCAAGTCGACCACCTGGGCTATTCATTCACAATTTTTGCCTGTTGCAACTGTGCGATTTGAGCCGGGCTGAGCTTGAGTCGTCCGCGCAAAATCGCTTCCGTGTCTTCTCCGAGTGTTGGTGGTGCTTTACGGTGCACGTGGTGCTGACCATCAATAGTAATGCCTAGCCCCACTTGGGGTACCTCGCCATAACCAGAATCACTTTTATAAAAAAATTCTTTAGTTAAAAGGTCTTGGTCTTTTGTGACTTCGTCTACGCGATTGATGGGGCCCGCGGGGATCCGATTTTTGGCAAACAGCGCGAGCCATTCATCGCGTGGTTTGGTGGCTAGCACCTCTGCGATTCGCGCCACAATGGCAGGCCGGTGTGTGCGGCGGCCGGCATTACCGGCATACTCGGGCTTCTCAGCAAAGGCGGGATCGCCGACCGCCTGCCAAAAGCGTTTCCAGATGGCATCGTTACCCAGCCCAAGTGATAGCTGTGCGTCGG
>Ga0304730_1001027_pt1 | contig 22131 bp, 3 predicted proteins | sample M_130628_MF_Meta_FD_190474 | JGI IMG/M metagenome (GOLD analysis project Ga0304730, IMG submission 190474) | Freshwater microbial communities from Lake Montjoie, Canada to study carbon cycling - M_130628_MF_MetaG (v2) (version 2) | ecosystem: Environmental > Aquatic > Freshwater > Lake | place...
TACCTGTTACGGTGTATGTCATTGTTGATGAACCTGTCGTTACAACTGTAATTGCGCCTGTTGAACCATCTATTGTTGCTACTGCTTCTGTTCCGCTTGTCCATGCTCCACCAGCTACAGTTGATGTAAATGTGGTTGAACCTGTAACACATATCGCTTGTGTGCCGCTTAATGTGCCTGCACTTGGTGCAGCTGTTACCGTTACTACAGTTGAAGCCGTATCATTTGCACAACCACCCGTGCCCGTTACAATATATCTGATTGTTGATGTGCCAGCTGAAACCCCTGATACTACACCACTTCCATTTATTGTGGCAACTCCTGTTGACAATGAACTCCATGAACCACCTGTTCCGCTTGTTGACAATGTCGTTGTTCCATTTGAACAAATATCTGTTGTACCGCTTATGCTACCTGCATTTGGTGACGCAGTGATGGTTACTGTTCTCGTTGCTGTTGCATCGCTGCAACCACCCGTACCTGTTACGGTGTATGTCATTGTTGATGAACCTGTCGTTACAACTGTAATTGCGCCTGTTGAACCATCTATTGTTGCTACTGCTTCTGTTCCGCTTGTCCATGCTCCACCAGCTACAGTTGATGTGAATGTGGTTGAGCCTGTAACACATATCGCTTGTGTTCCGCTTAATGTGCCTGCACTTGGTGCAGTTGTTACCGTTACTAAAGTTGAAGCCGTATCATTTGCACAACCACCCGTGCCCGTTACGATATATCTGATTGTTGATGTGCCGGCTGATACACCTGTTACTACACCACTTCCGTTTATCGTCGCAACGCCTGTTGATACTGAGCTCCAAGTTCCACCTGTTCCTGTTGTTGATAATGTCGTTGTTCCATTTGAACAAACATCTGTTGTACCGCTTATGCTACCTGCATTTGGAGCAGCTGTAACGGTTATTGTTCTTGTTGCTGTGTCATTTGCACAAGCACCTGAACCCGTTACAATATATCTAATTATTGATGTTCCAGCTGATACTGGTGTTACTTCACCACTTCCGTTTATCGTTGCAACACCCGTTGACACTGAACTCCATGAACCTCCTGTTCCTGTTGTTGATAAAGTCGTTGTTCCGTTTGAACAAATTGATGTTATTCCACTTATGCTCCCTGCATTTGGAGCCGTTGTTATGGTTAAATTTAAATTCGCAATTGAATCACAACCCAAACTATTGGTTGTATTAAAAGAATATGTACCTGATGCAGTGTACGTTGTACCATTCCATAAATAGTTTGTACATGCGCTAATATTTGCTGTTGAGTTACTCTTTGTTTTTACAGTTAATGTAGCCGCATTTGAATTTACAGATCCATTAATATTCGTAAATACAGCACGATATTGATACCCACTAAGTTCAATTGCAGAACCTGTTAATGAAAGTGTTCCTGTTGTAAATCCACTATACGTTGTACCTGCATCTAAATTCGCAGTAATATCTGACCAACCATTTCCATCATTTCTTTGCCATTTAATAGTAGCAGTGGGTGTGCCTGTTGATGATGAAATAAAGCTTGTATTGTTTCCAATGCAAATTGACGCATTAGAAGGATTAGAAGCAATTACTAAAGCAGTTGTAGTTTCACCAATTACAAAATCGCCAAATGAGCTAACTCCTGTTGCAGAAGTTGATGTGCTTAATGCAGAACCAGCGGTAGTTGCAGACCATACTGAACTATTTAAATTTCTAACTACAAAATTTGCTGTATTAGCAGAACCCAGCACATCACCAGAAACAAAAGTAAATGTTGGAGCAAATGATGTGAAGCCAGTCACTCCGGAGTTTGTAATTGTCCATTTACGATTTAAATATTTTGTTTGACTTAATCCTGAAGCCGTAGCAGATGCCGCACCCGGTACTGAAACAGCCGCATCTAAGTATCCTGTTCCTGAAACTGTTCCTGCAAAATCAAAACTTGCAGGTGTATAATTGGTTGCATCACCTAAAGGCATTACGAAAGAAGTTACTGTCCCAGTTGGTACGTATCTTCTAACATTACCATTGATATGACCGCTTGTTCTTGAAACTGATGCGGCACTATTTAATATTACTTTATTTGTGCTTGTTGTTACAATACCTGAAGTTAAATTTAATGAACCGTTGATCGTAATATCTCCAAGTAAACTGATACCTGTGCTATTATTGATTGTTACATTACTGAAAGTTCTGGCAGCCATTTTCTGTGCAGCAGTTCCATTATATTCAACAGTAGAACCGGTATTCAAAGTCAAGCCTCCTGTTGTTGTGATGTTTCCTGCAATAGCTCCTGAAGTACTTGTTGAACCAAGTTTTATTGTACCACCATTACTAACAGCTACTGAACCTGCGCCTGAAACCACATTGGTTCCACAAACCAAATTACCTGTAATATCCAAGGCTCCTGTAACTGACAATCCACTTGTTCCTAAATTTACGGTAACTGTTCCTCCTATTACTGAATTAGATGCGCTGAAAATCATTTGATTTGCTGATCCCTGATTTAAAATACCAGAACCAATTACACCATCTCTAATTGTTTTGGTTGATGCACCCGTTAAAGTAATGGTTACACCACTTGCCACTTCTACCTTGCCATTAAATGTAGTTTGTGTACCTGCGCCATAAGCAGTACTAGTACCTGAAGCAAATCTAAATATGGCAACTGTTGATGCATTATTATTTGGGAAGAAAGTTACACCAGATGAAGATGGGTTAGCACTTGAAAGATTCCATTCCAATACAGAGGCATCATCATAAATGTGTGTTGAAGCATTTACTCCTGAAGCAGCTCCTGTAATACCTGTACCTTGAATACTCAAAACCCCACCTGATTTAACCCTTATTGTACTTGAAGAAAAAGTTGGTATTGCTTTGTAAATTATTGTGCCTCCATTTTCTATAGAGATATCGTCACCTGTGCCATTCACAACAGTTAAACCTGATGTACTGTTTAAAATACCTCCACTGTTTACAACCACTTGATCCACACTTAAACTTGCATTTACATAAACAGAATCTCCTGAGCGAATGCTGATAGTTTTTGCAGTACTTGTTGGAGTTAATGTTGAATTTATCCAGTTCGTTGAGTCATAAGAACTTTGCCATGTTGAAGTACTTGCCCAATCTCCTGATGCTTTACTTCTATAATAATCAGTAGTTGCTGAAACCTGAGATACTGATAGTGTTTGAGCTACATCAGTAGCTGCATTATAATTTGTGTTACCAGCTTGTGATGCTGTAATTGTTGTTGTTCCTGCACCGACAATGGTTACAGTACTACCACTAACAGTTGCTACAGCTGCATTTGAACTTGTATAAGTAATAGACAATCCTGAAGTAGCAGTAGCAGTAAGCGAGAAAGGTATATCTGCTGTTGTTTTGCTTGGTAATGTATTGAACGTTATCGTTTGGTTGGCTTTACTAACAGTTAAAGTTTGCGTAACATCTGAAGCTGCATTATAATTTACATTACCAGATTGTGAAGCTGTAATCGTTGCAGAACCAACACCTGTAATGGTAACTGTACCATTAGAAGCAACTGTAGCAACAGCAGTATTACTGCTAGCATATGTTACCGTTAGTCCTGAGGTAGAAGTAGTTGAAACGCTATATGTCGCATCTCCATAAACCTTACTCAAAGGAGAAGTCAAAGCTGTTATCGTTTGATTTGCTTTATTTATAGAAGCTGTTAATGAAGGTTGTGTTAATGAATAATTACCTGCATTTGCTCCGCTAATTGAATATGATGTTGTAGTAATTGTTTTATTTGTTCCAACCGTTGCTGATGCAAATGTATAAACAGGAGTACCTCCTAAAACAACCACATCTGATCCAACGACACCACTTAATGCAGCTACGCCACTTACAGTTGCACTTGTTGTTCCATCATAATTTTTATCTACACCAGTAAGACCGGTTATTGAAATTGCCTTTTGAGCAACTGTACTACTTATCGTAGACACATTTACATTTGAAGCTCCTGCGCTACTCAATACAATGTTTCCGGTATAAGGAGAACCTGAAACAATCGCAGTTGCTGCAAGTCTTACATATACAGTTGTTGAAGAAATATTTCCTGAAGCACCAATTGAGATTGAAGATGAATATCCACTTCCTATTGAAGCAGACACCTCATAACCAGAAGGTGCAGTAACCAAAATACCTTCTGTCATTGATTGGCCGGTAATACTGAAACTTGTAGGCGATGCACTTGCTGTTCCATAAGTGGTATTCACCGCAGAAAGTGTACCCGTTGCGAAGATAGTTGGCGTATTAGCAATGATATCTGCACTTAGTGTTGGTTGTGTTAATGAATAATTTGAAGAAGCAGTTCCACTGATTGAATAGCTCGATACATTTACGGTGATACCAACACCAACTGCTGAACTAGCAAATGTGGCAACAGGTGTTCCGCCCAAAGTAACATCATCTGTACCAACAACGCCTACTAGTGAAGCAGCACCAGATAAAGTAGCATCTGTTGTACCATCATAGTATTTGTTGTTTGCAGATACACCTGAAATAGTTAATCCTTTGGTATTTACCGTAAGTGTCTGATTTGCATTTACTGAATTATAATTATCGCTTGCTGACTGTGATACGGTAATTGTTGAAGTACCCGCTCCTACAATGTGAATTTGGTTTGATACAATTGTAGCTACTGAAGTATTTGAACTTGAATATGTAATGGTATTAATTCCTGAAGTTGAAGAAGTTGCACCTGGCGCGTAATCAGCATCTCCATATGTTTTTGTTGCAGAAGCAGCAAAGTTTGAAATAGATTGATTTGCTTTATTTACGGTTAATGTTTGTGTTGCATCGGTTGCGGCATTGTAATTTGAACTACTTGCTTGTGAAGCAGTAATTGTTGTACTACCAGCTCCTACAATGTGAATTTGATTTGATACAATAGTAGCCACTGATGTATTTGAACTTGTGTATGTAATTGTATTAACGCCTGAAGATGCGGATGTTGCTGGACTGTAATCAGTATCGCCATATGTTTTGGTTGCTGTAGAAGCTAATGTAATAGATTGATTTCCTTTGGAAATAATGCCTGTAGGCATAGGGATTTTTAATGACGTTGATCCTGATGAACATCTGATACTATCAGAGTAAGAACCAACATTAGCCGAAGCAGTAAGTCGAACATTAATGGTAGTTGGACCTGTTGCAGAAATACCAGTTAACGTAGATGTATAAGTGCTATTTGCAGATGGATTATTAAATTCAAAACCTGATAAAGCAGCTATTGAAATTGTAGTACCCAAACCGCTACCAGTTAATGTAAAGCTTGTTGGTGATGATGGTGTGCCGTATGTTGTAGATACTGATGTTAATGGACCACCGCCGGCAGAGATAGATGGAGTTGGAGTAGACGTTGCATTTAGTTGAATGTTATCTATTCTTGTGTTTCCAGAACCAGTAGCACCAGAGCCGGAAAATCTCAAATAAGCAGTAGAAGTATTATCCAACCCGGAGATAGTTGCCAACGTTTTTACTGCGAAACTGGTTCCAATACTTGATATTGTTTCTGCAGATGTCCAATTTGTACCATTGGTACTATATTCCCAAATATGAGATTGTATTCCTGATGCTGTACTTTGTGTAGCATAACTAATAATTAAATTTTGATACCCGGTCATGCTAAATTTAAATACAGCATATTTTCCATTTGCAGTATTACTTGTACCACTTTGAATAGCTAAACATGCTGGAGTTGTGGTTGCAGTTGAAAGACTTGTTCCAGAAGTATTTAGATTAGAACCTGCGAAAGCAGTCAATTCATTCCCTGTATTTGATGTTATCCAAGTACTTGAAGAACCATTCGTGCCATCAAAATAAATTGTTCCAGTACCAAAATTGGCAGTGAAAACTTTTGGAGAACTTGGAGAAGCTACTGCGGCTGTTCCTCCATTTGTAGTTGTCTGGAAATCCCAAGCAGCAATTAAAGGAGAGGCTGTAACATTAACCGTTCCACTAACTGCAATATTTACTGTTGTAACTGAAGTACTTGATAAAGCTACATTCCCCGAAGGTGTGCCTGTTGCTGCAGCTGTCATTCTCACATAAACTGTTTTAGATACAGAACCACTAGCACGTGTCAATGTTTGAGATGATCCATATCCACTTCCGCCACCGGTGGTTTGAGATACCTCAAACCCTGTTGGTGCTGTAACCGTTACATCTGCCAATAAATTGCTTCCTGTTACGGTAAATGCTTGTGCTGTTGAAGCAGAACCTGATGCAGCAGTAAATGCAGCCAAACTAGATGGCGTTGCTGATAATGATGGATTTGAATTTACAGTAAGTGCTTGAGTAACATCTGAAGCTGCATTATAATTTGAATTGCCCGACTGAGAAACAGTGATTGTTGTAGTACCCAAACCTACAATTGTTACCAATCCGTTTGATGCCACTGATGCCACTAATGTATTTGATGAGCTATACGTTAGCGTTAATCCAGAAGTTGATGAAGTAGCTGCTGAATAAGAAGAATCACTCAATATTTTTGATACCGGCGTAGATAAAGCTGTAATCGTTTGATTGGCTTTATTAACCGTTAATGATTGTGTTACATCAGATGCCGAATTATAATTTGTATTGCCTGATTGAGATGCTGTTATGGTTGAAGATCCTGCTCCAACAATCGTAACTGTTCCATTGGAAGCCACAGTTGCTACTGCTGTATTTGAAGAACTGTAGGTTACCGTTAGTCCTGATGTAGACGTTGTTGAAACAGAATAAGTTGCATCACCAAATGTTTTAGTCAATGGTGTTGATAATGCAGTAATGGTTTGGTTGGCTTTATTCACCGTTAAAGATTGTGTTACATCCGAAGCTGCATTATAATTTGTATTGCCTGATTGAGATGCGGTAATCGTGGAAGAACCTGCACCAACTATTGTCACCGTGCCATTTGACGCAATTGTTGCTACGCTTGTATTTGATGAACTATACGTTACCGTTAGGCCCGAAGTTGATGTTGTAGATGCTGAATATGTTGCATCTCCAAATGTTTTAGTTAGAGGTGTTGAAATGCTTGTTATGGTTTGATCAGCCTTAGTAATATTTGCTGATAAACTTGGTTGTGTTAATGAATAATTTCCAGAGGCAGTTCCGCTGATGGTATAGCTACTTACAGAAACTGAAATACCATTCGCCACATTTGAAGAAGCAAAAGTAAATGAAGGCGTTCCTCCTAATGTCACATCATCTGAATTTACCACGCCATTCAAAGTTGCAGTTCCTGAAATTGTAGCATTTGTATTTCCGTTGTAGGTTTTATTATTTGCTGAGATGCCAGTAATGGTTAATCCTTTTGCAGAAACCGTACTACTTGGAATGGCCACATTTACACTAGTTGCGCCGGTACTGCTAAGCACTATATCCCCTGAATAAGGAGAGCTACCTACTGTTGCTGTGGCAGTCAATCTTACATAAACTATAGTTGATGATAAAGAGCCGCTGTTTTGAGTTAGTGAGATTGAAGATGAATAAGTTGACCCATCTGAAGAAACTTCAAAACCTGTTGGCGCCGTTACAGTTACATTTGCTGATAGTGTAGAACCAGACACAGAGAAACTAGTTGCACTGCTTGCAGTACCATAAGTTGTGCTTAAAGCAGATGGTGTTCCTAATGCGTTTATAGTTGGTGAAGATGGAACAAATTGTGTTACATCTATTGTGTACGTATTGATTGTAGTACCATCTTGAGCCGTAACTTTTACATCGATTGGATTACTTCCGTTGTTAAGTGATAGCGAAGCGGAAGCAGCACCACTGCTAACCGTAGCATAAGATCCACTATTTATCCTTACAGAAATAGTAGCATTTACTTGGTTTGAAGTTGGCGTTACGGTTATGCTTGGAATTGAATTTGGTACTGATGCCGTGTAAGCATTTGTAGCAGATGCAAATGTTGGCGACAAAGTACCCGAACTTATTGTCATTGCAGATAATGTTGCATCAGATGATGCAGCCCTTGTTACAAAAACAGTATCATAAATTATTGTTGTGGCATCTTGGGCTGTAACTTTAATCACGATTGTATCCTTTCCTACATTCAATGATAATGAACCTGATGGCGAACCACTTGTTACGCTTGCAAAACTTCCGGTATTTACTTTTACTTGAATACTTGCATTTGCTTCTGTTTTTGTTGGCGTTACTGTTATTGCAGTAGTGGCGTTTGTAACTGAAGCAGTATAATTATATGTGGATGATGAAAATGTTGGAGACAATGTTCCCGAGCTTAATGATAATGCAGATAAGGTTGCAACAGCTGATAATCTTGTTACAAAGATGGTATCGTATTGAATTATTGCTGGGTCTTGTGCAGTAACCTTAATAACAATAGTGTCTTTACCTACATTTAATGCTAGTGAAGCTGAAGGGCTTCCACTTGTTACAGTTGCAAAACTTCCCGTATTTACTTTTACTTCAATTGTTGCATTAGCATTTGTTTTGGTTGGTGTGACAGTTACAGAACTTATTGCACTCGAAACGGTATCCCTGTAGTTATATGTAGTTGATGAGAATGTTGGAGTTAATGTACCCGAACTTATGGTAAGTGCCGATAAACTAGCATCACCAGATTGTCTAACTACAAATATGGTATCATACTGAATTATTGCTGGATCTTGTGCAGTAACCTTTACAACTATGGTATCCTTACCTACATTTAATGAAAGTGGAGAAGAAGCGTTCCCACTTGTTACAGTTGCAAAACTTCCCGTATTTACTTTTACTTGAATGGTTGCATTTGCATCTGATTTAGTTGGCGTTACAGTTACTGAAGTGGTTGAACTTGAAACGGTATCCTTGTAATTAAAAGTAGATGATGAGAATGTGGGAGATAGTGTGCCTGAACTTATTGTAAGACCCGATAAACTGGCATCATTATTTTGCCTAACTACAAATATAGTATCATATATAATTGTTGTTGCATCTTGGGCAGTAACTTTAATGACAATGGTATCCTTACCTATATTTAATGATAAATTACTTGAAGCACTACCGCTTGTTACAGTTGCAAAACTTCCTCCAGCGTTTGCTTTTACTTGAATGCTTGCACCCGCATTTGTTTTGGTGGGTGTGACAGTTACTGAAGTGGTTGAACTTGAAACGGTATCCTTGTAAATGTATGTCGATGATGAGAATGTTGGCGATAATGTGCCCGAACTTATTGTAAGGGAAGAAAGTGTAGCATCGTTAGAAGTTGATGATGAAGAAGAAACTGTTATGTCATCAAGTCGAACACCATCACGTGAACCAGATTGTGATGCAGATTCATAATAAATCCATCGAATTTGAACAACTGATTGGTTGTCACAACCACTAGGCAATGCAACATTTGAAAAATTCTGTGCTGCTGCTTGTGCAGTATTGCTTGTAGTATAAGTAGAACTAGCGACGGTTGTAAAAACACCTGTTGTCCCTAATCTATATTGTAAAGTTAAATTCATTTGACGAGAAGAAACACTAGTTTGATCCGCAGCCGTCCATGAAACTAATAAACTAGTTCTCCCAGTAGAATTTAGAGCAACAACAATTTCACCAACTTGAGTATTAGGACTACTGCTTGTTGATAAAAAATTAAACCCATTGGTTCCTAAATTCGATAACCCTGAAGTAGAAGCTGTTCCATTTGCTACCAAAGCTTGATCAGCTCCAGGAGCGGCCGTAGTAATTGCTGTGATGTTAGCCGTACCAGTTGTCCAACCCTGCATATTGGCTGGATATGAAGTATTTGCAGCTGTTTGCGATGTAAAAGTAAAACTACCTCCAGACAAAGCAAAAGCTGTTGGATTCGTCTGCCCCCAGCTCTCTCCAACCATAAAAAACGCTATAGTTACAATAAAAAGTCTTAAGAAATTTTTTCTTAAAATCTGTCCACAATTGTTGTTTGCCACTTTAACCATGTTGTTGTTTTTTGTAGAGAAGTTCATACGCTTATTTTATATTAGATTAACCCTGTTTAGGAATTTTAAAATTACTTAAAAGAAAAATTATTGTTTGAAAAAAGCAAATCTTCATGCTTAGTTAATCATGAAAATATACTTTGTTCATTCAATATTTCACTTACCCATTGATTTAAAAGGGATGTTTTTTAGGCTTCAAAAAGTATTAGTTTAATAAGGGGATAGGAAATACAAAAATAATTTTATTAGTGGTGCCGAATATTAACTTATTATGAACATTTTGCAAACAACTGCATATATATATGAATTTCATTTTGTTTTTCAACCCATTTCTTATTGAAATATTAAACAATGTTTTTCAGCTTTTTTTTTAATCAAATATTTTTATAATTACCCAAAAAACATCTTTTTTTTAAAAACACTAAATAAATATTAAGCAAACATTTGAATGCAAAAAATTACTTCACCAATGTAAATATTATATTTGTGCACTATGGAAATAAACGAATCTTTTCAACTTGCTTCAGATTTTATTCAATATACTCGTGCTAATGTATTTCTCACCGGAAATGCAGGAACAGGAAAAACTACATTTTTAAAACATTGCAAAAACAACAGTTTAAAGAACACCGCTATTGTAGCACCAACAGGCGTTGCAGCCATGAATGCTGGAGGAACAACCATTCACTCATTTTTTCAACTGCCATTTACACCTTACATTCCTGGCCAAAGGGGATTTAATAATAACCATACATTCAACGACAAAAATAGTTTGATTGCAATGCTTCGCATTAATGCAGAAAGAAGAGAAGTGATGCAACAATTGGAATTGTTGATCATCGATGAAATTAGTATGGTACGTTGTGATGTGTTGGATGCTATTGATGTGGTATTGCGATTTGTAAGAAACAACCAATCTCAACCATTTGGCGGTGTGCAGGTTTTGTTGATTGGTGATTTATATCAATTGCCTCCAGTAGTAAAAGATGAAGAGTGGCAAATATTATCGCCTTATTACAATAGTCCGTTTTTTTTCAACAGTAAAGTACTTGAAAAGGATGCGCCTGTTTATGTTTCTTTAGAAAAAATATATCGACAAAATGATCCAGTTTTTGTAGATCTTTTAAATCAAGTGCGAAACAATAAAATGACGGAAGAAGGTTTTGAGTTATTGCATGAAAGATATTTACCAGAATTCATGCCATCGAAAGAGGAACACTATATCACACTAACCACACATAACAACAAAGCGGATGCGATTAATAATACAGCGCTACAAGAAATAAAAAATAAACAAGAAGTTTTTTCTGCAATTGTTGAAGGCGATTTTTACGAAAAATCATATCCTGCAGATGCTGAACTTAAACTTAAAGTTGGTGCTCAAGTGATGTTTATAAAAAACGATACAGAAAAAATTCGAAGATATTTTAATGGAAAAATTGGCATCGTAGAAAAAATAGAAGATGACAATATTTTTGTATTGTGCGATGGCGAGCAATTTCCCATAGAAGTAAAAAAAGAAAAATGGAGAAACATTCAATATGCTTTAGATAAAAAAACAAATAAAGTTGAAGAAAATGAAATTGGTTCGTTTACACAATTCCCATTGAGATTAGCATGGGCAATTACGATTCATAAAAGTCAGGGATTAACTTTTGAAAAAGCCATAATCGATGCAGGCAGTGCATTTGCGCCGGGACAAGTATATGTTGCATTAAGCAGATGTACGAAATTAGAAGGCATTATTTTGCATAGTAAAATTATGAGTAGCGGATTGAAAAGTGATTCGAGAATTGATGCATTTTCGAGTAACCAAAAAACAACCTCGGCACAAATGCATGCATTAACAGATGCAAAAAAAGATTACCAACAAACCATTTTATTGCAATTATTTGATTTTACAATTATTGAAAACAGTTACATCTCATCAATCAAATTACTTTCTGAAAATACAAACTCATTTAAGCAAGAAGCCATTGAGCAATTTAAAAATATTGATGTTGATATAAAAATGTTGGTTGAAATTGCTGTGAAATTTAAAACCCAACTCAGTCAATTGTTTGATACTAAAAGCGAACCAAATGCTGAATCATTTTTACAAACCAGAATTATAGCAGGTGCTAATTATTTAAAAAAAGCAGTAGATACTATAAAATCAAAAATCGAAAAAACAACTTTAGAAACAGACAGTAGAACCATTTCTTCTGAATTAAACAAATCGATGGGTTTAATTCATAAAGAAATTTGTTTGAAAATATTTTTACTAGAAGGTGTTGAAAAAGGTTTTGAAATAAGTAATTATTTAGAACATAAACGAAAATTTCAAAAGCCAACATTTTCATTTAACAGTTATGCAGGAGCAAGTAATTATGACAATACTTCTTTAGCTCATCCAGCTTTGTACAAAAAATTACGTAAAAAAAGAGATGATATTTGTGCGCAAAAAAACACACCTATTTATTTGGTAGCAAGTAGCAACACATTAGAAGAGATGTCGAGTTATCTGCCTCAAACGGAACATGATTTAAATTTGATAAAAGGTTTTGGTCCAATAAAAACAAAGCAATACGGAAACCAATTTTTAGACATCATTCGAGATTATTGCGAGGAAAATGGTTTGTCTTCTATTTTAAATCTGACAACAAAAAAGGCTACTGTTGTAAAAAAAGGAGATGCTGAAAAAAAGAAAAAAGAAAAAAGCGACACCAAGCAAGTCAGTTTTAATTTGTTTAAATCGGGTAAAAATATTGAAGAGATTGCATTAGAAAGAAATCTAACTACCGGTACTATAGAAACGCATTTGATATATTTTATTGAAAACAATCAAATCGAATTAAGCGAAATTTTATCAGCCGAAAAAATTAAAATCATTTCATCCGCTGCAAATAAAGTTGAGATTAAAAACAGCAAATCCATTAAAGATATAGTTCCTGAGGAGATAAGTTATGGGGAGATAAGGATGGTGTTGGCGGGGGAAGGAGGTTTAACGGTTTAAGGGTTTAATGGTTTAAGGGTTTTGTTCAATAAGTTCAATAGGTTCAATGGGTTCAAAAGGTTGGGCGTATTGTAGGGGTTGTTAATTTTCAACCCTTAAAAAGAGGTTCGAGAGTTTCATTTAAACCAGCGTATGCGTCTTAAACAAGCAAAGCGAATTAAACCAGCGTATGCGTCTTAAACCAGCGTTAGCAACTTAAACCAGCGAAGCGAATTAAACCAAGCGAAGCGAATTAAACCAGCGAAGCGCCTTAAACCAGCGCAGCGATTTAAACCTTCTTTCCTACTGATACACCCTTACATAATCAACCAACATTTTTTGAGGAAATATAGCATCATCTATCCCATATTTTCCACCCCAATTGCCTCCTACTGCTACATTTAATATCAAATGAAAAGCATCATCAAAAGGCCATGCTTCTGTATCCGTGTGATCGTTTTTAAATTGATGATATTGTTTATTATCGATAAAAAAACGAACGTCATCTTTTGTCCATTCAACAGCGTAGATGTGAAAATCATTTGCCAAATCTTTTAAGAAATATGCACCTGATTTTTGTGTTCCTTTCATACCATTATATGCGCCAGTGTGCACGGTTCCAAATAATGAATCAGGCCAGTAGCCTACATTTTCCATGATATCAATTTCTCCACTGTGTGGCCATATTCCATAAGCCATTTTTGTTGGCAACATCCATACTGCAGGCCACATGCCTCTTCCTGCTGGTATTTTAGCTTTTATTTCGAAACGACCATACTTCCAATCCTGTTTGCCTTTTGTAACTAAACGTGCCGACGTGTACTTGGCATCGTTATATTCCTCTTTTCTTGCTTCAATAACTAAATTACCATTTTCAACCCTGGCATTTTCTAATCTGTTCTCCGTATAATATTCAGCTTCGTTATTGCCCCACCCGCATAAATTAGGACAACCGTTGCCCTTGTCAAATGCCCATTTTGTGGTGTCAACCGTTTTCTTTTTTGCATTAAATTCATCGCTCCAAACCAGCTTTTTAAAGGTGTATTGCGCGTTTGCTCCTAGAGATAAAATCACAACCACGCAAGTGCTTGCCAATATTTGAATTCCTTTTCTACTTATAATTTGCATCTTGTAAAATTTACCAAGTTTTGTTATTGTTGATGTTGATTTCTTTAGTAAGATTTGATACCTTAATAACGAAAGCTCCTTTTTCAACGGTTAGTTTATTGTTTGTATTGATGAATCCCAAATCTTTTACAGGAATTGTCATGCGTAATAATTTCTCTTCTCCTGCATTCAATTCAACTTTATCAAATTCTCTTAATCTTTTTACATCTGGTGTTAATGTTGCCACTAAATCACTAACATAAATTTGAAATGCTTCTTTACCAGAACGAGTGCCTGTATTTTTCACTTTAAATGATACAACAATTTCATCAGTTGCTGCATAAGTTGTTTTATCAACCGTTAAATCGCTGTATTGGAATGTAGTGTATGAAAGTCCAAAACCAAAATCATATTGTGGATTATAGTCTGCAGAATAATCATAAGCACCTTGTGGGTTTGATTGCTCATCTGATGGTTTGTGGATGTAATTGGTTAATGCATTTACATAACGGGGATACGTAATCGGCAACTTACCACTTGGATTTATTTTTCCAATTACAATATCTGCAAGTGCATCTCCACCATAATTTCCTGGAATGTAAATATCAATTATAGAAGACACCAATGGCTCTAATCTTGAAATGTTTCTTGGTCTTCCTTCATTTAAAACAAGAATCACAGGCTTTCCAGTGCTGATGGCTACTTTAGCCAATTCTATTTGATTGTCACTCAAATTCAAATCATTAAGATCACCTGGTTTTTCAGTGTAACTATTTTCTCCTAAACACAAAATAATGTAATCCACATTTTCTGCTTTGGTTTTTATCTCGTTAAAATCAACCACCGAATCTTCGAAATATTTGCCATCCATTTTATAGGCTACGCCTTGCGAAAAGCTGATATTTCCAGCACCCATTTTTTGTTGAAATGCCTCATAAATAGTATTGTATTTCGAAGCAAACATTTCTGTTTTTTCACCTTGCCAAGAGTAAGACCAGCCACCGTTTAATGTACGCATTGAATTTGAATTTGGTCCTGTTACCAATACTTTAGCTGTAGACGGAATTGGCAGTATATTGTTTTTATTCTTCAAAAGGGTAATCGATTCTGCTGCTGCATCGTAACCTATTTTTTCCGAAATTGATGTAGCAACAGAAGGCAACTCACTATTGTTGCTAAATGGCACTTCAAACAAATTCAATTCATATTTCACCCTTAAAATTCTAGTTACCGCATCATCAATTCTTGAAATGGGCACTTTATTTTCTTTTACCAAAGAAATCAAATCCTTGAAGAATGTTTTATAATCGTAAGGAATCATCGCCATATCAATACCTGCATTGATTGCAAGCATTAACGCTTCTTTATTTGAACCAACGATTTTATCTCTTTTAAAAACGTTTTCAATATCCTGCCAATCTGTAACAACAAAGCCCGTAAATCCAAGTTCTTTTTTCAATACATCTGTTAATAGATATTTATTGATGTGTGTTGGAATGCCATTAATCAATGCAGAATTTACCATAACTGTTCTAGCACCTGCTTTTACACCAGCGGTGAAAGATGGCAAATGATATTCTCTTAGATAATGCTCAGGCATCCATGAATTGGTTCTGTCTTTTCCTGTTTTAGGATCAGAGTATGCTAAAAAATGTTTCAAGCAAGCCAGTATTTCTGTTTTACCGCCCAATGGATTTTGATACCCTTCTATGGTTTGAACACCCATTTGAGAAACTAAATATGGATCCTCTCCAAAAGTTTCCCATAATCTTGGCCAACAAGGATTTACACCTAAATCTAACACTGGTGAAAAATTCCATGTAACACCAGTTGCTTTTGATTCATAAGCAGTTACTTCTGCAGCTTTACGAACTAAGCTCCTATTCCATGTTGCAGCTTGTGCAAGTGGTTGTGGAAACAACGTTGCATCTGCTACATATGTGGCACCGTGTATCGCATCAAAACCATAAATTAATGGAATTTTCATTCTGCTTGAAGTTGCTGATTTTTGCAATTGACTTACAACTTCATTCCAAGCTGCAGTAGTCATTGCTTTATTGTTAGACGTATTTAATACAGATCCTAACTTATATTTCAACACTGCATCTGCAACTTTCTTGTCGTCTAATTTAAAATTAGATGCACCATCAACGCCCAAAACATCTAATGTAACCTGAGCCATTTGACCTACTTTTTCTTCCAAGGTCATTTGCTTTAATAGCACATTAATTTTTTGATCAGCTGGTGTTATTTTTTGTGCAGTTGCCACACTGGTAGAATTACAAATACCGCTAGATACTACCGCAATATTGAATAGCAATTTTGAGAAATTCATTTTTATAGTTTTAAAAAAATAATGGTCATTTAATCGGTTAGATTGACCAAACAACCATTATTTTTTATTTATTGAATACTTATTGTTTTACAATTTTTCTGCTAACTTTTTTATTGTTGAGTTTATTTTCAATCATTAAATAATAAACACCAGCTGGGTATGCAGACAAATCAATTTGTACAATACTGTTTGTGCTGATCACCTTTCTAATGCTTCTGCCAATTGCATCATACAAACAAATATTTAAAGGCAAATTATACGTATTGTTGATGTTTACTTGATCGATTGTTGGATTTGGATATAATACAATCTGAGATAAAATCGCATCAATATCTACGTTTGAAGATTCATTAGAGAACAGCATATCATCGAAATAATATGTTTTTTCTCCTGATACAGAACCTGCAACTCCATAGTTGAAGAAGATGGTTGCTTTATCGTAATTGTAATTCAAATTCAATGCTGGTGTACCAGTTGCTTCGTTAGCAAAATCGAATACCAATGTTTGCCAACCTGCTGCAGTAGTAACTACAGCATCTGTTTCAACTGAATGCGTTGCATTTAAATGATCTTCAACTTTTAATCTAACGGTAATGCCTGATTGTGGCGCCCAAACCCTAACAGTCATTTTTGTTTTGGTAATGGTAAATGGAATGCGTGTTGCAAAACCAAGTTGAGCAGGCGCGGTAACTGTTGTTCCAGCGGTAGCATCTGCAGTAGCTGTTTTAATTACTTTAGCTACTGTATTGCTTGCCAATGTTGGATCAACAACAATTGAGGATTGTTCTGCACCTCCAAATCCAATTACACCATAATCTACTGTAGCATCTTCAAAAGTTACCGGCAAATTCATCTGCGTTAATGTAGTTGTAGAACCTCCACCAATGGTCAATCTTACATCATCAAATAAATATGTGAAATTAGCTGAACCATCTCCCATTGTTCCATTGTCAAAAATGAATACTATTTTCTGGTACTGATTTGCACGATTGATTGAAGAGAAATCAAAACTTAAATCTTCCCAAGCATTTGCAACAGTTGTAACCGCTTCTTTTTCAAAATTTAATGTAGCATCTACAACGTTTTCAACTTTCACCAAGACTTTAGTACCAACTCTTGGTGCAAAAACTTTCATTTTAAACATTCTGTTTACAGAGAAATCAATTGGTCCGTTTAAGATGATTGAACTTCCACCATAAGTTTGGCCAAAGCTCTTAACCATTTTAGCCACTTTTGTGCTGGTGTTTATACCATTTGATTGTGCATTGTTTACAACGGTAACATTACCACCATCAAAATCTACAAATGAATATGGAATTGACGTTGATTGGAAATCCAAAGGCAATGATGGCAATGGATTAATTCCGCCACCGCCAATAAATTTCATGTCATCAAAATAGTATGTTTTTTCTCCTGCAACAGCACCTGAAGTACCATAGTTGAAGAAAATAGATGCTTTATCATAACGGTATGTAAGGTTCAATGCAGATGTACCAGTAACGTTTTGTGCAAAATCAAATTCTACAATTTGCCATCCACTAGCTACCGTTACAAAAGATTCTGTTTCTACAGATCTTGTTGAGTTTGCATGATCCTCTAATTTTAATCTAACTGGAATATTTGCATTAGGTGACCAAATTCTAACCGACATTTTAGTACTGTTTGCAGTAAATGGAACTGCACTAGAAAATCCTAATCCAGCTGCGGCAGTACATGTAGTACCAGCCCAAATTTCAGCTGTTGCCGATTTAATTACTTTAGCCACTTTATTGCTCGCCAATGTAGGATCTGTTTCAATAGTAGATTGTTCTGCTCCTCCAAATCCAATTAAACCATAATCTACAGTTGTAGCATCAAACGTTACAGGTAAACTCATTTGAGTTAATGTAACTGGGCCAGTTCCTGATGTTAATCTTACATCATCAAAAAGATAAGTGAAATTAGCTGTACCATCACCCATTGTGCCCAAATCAAATATCAATACCACTTTGCTGTATTGGTTAGCTGCGTTTATAGCTGTGAAATTGAAAGTCAATTCTTCCCAAGCATTCGCCTGAGTTGTTAGTACTTCTCTTTCATAAGATATTGTTGCGTCTGTTTCATTTTCAACTTTCAATAAAACTTTCGTACCTACTCTTGGCGCAAATACTTTCATTTTGAAAATTTTATTTGTTGAAAAATCAATAGGGCCTGCTAATGTAACGTAGCTACCACCATATGTTTCTCCAACACTTTTCACCATCTTACCCACTTTATTGCTTGTGTTAATTCCTGAAGATTGTGGGTTATTTATTACTGTTACCGCTCCACCATTGAAATCAGTGAACGTGTAGTTTATTGTAGAAGATTCAAAATCTAAAGGAAGTACTGGTAATGTTGGCACAACAACTGTACTTGCTGGTCCAAATTTCACATCATCAAAATAGTAAATCTTCTCTCCTGCAATTGCACCTGTGGTTCCAAAATTGAAGAAGATTGATAATTTATCGTAGTTGTATGTTAAGTTGATTGCTGCAGTTCCTGTTGACTGGTTTAGGAAATTAAATTCCAATGTCTGCCAACCTGATGCTGTAGTAACTGTTGCTTCTGTTTCTACTGAATGTGTTGCATTGCCATGCTCCTCTACTTTCAAACGAACTGGAATGCCTGCATTTGGCGACCATACTCTAACATTCATTTTTGTGTTGCTAACGGTAAATGGTATGCGACTTGCAAAACCTAAACCTGCTGCTGCGGTAACTGTGGTACCTGCCCATAATTCTGCTGCTGCTGATTTAATTACTTTAGCAACTTTGTTGGTTGATAAGGTTGGGTCTGTTACAATCGTAGATTGCTCTGCTCCGCCAAATCCGATTAAACCATAATCTACAGTTGTAGCATCAAATGTAACTGGTAAATCCATTTGCGTTAATGTTGGTCCACCGCCACCGTTTGTTAATTGTAAATCATCAAATAAATAAGTAAAATTAGCAGTACCATCACCCATTGTACCCAAATCAAATATCAACACCACTTTGCTGTACTGATTGGCTGCATTTATCGCGGTGAAATTGAATGTCAAATCTTCCCAAGCATTTGCCTGAGTTGTTAATACCTCTCTTTCAAATGAAATTGTAGCATCGGCTGCATTTTCAACTTTCAATAAAACTTTCGTACCTACTCTTGGAGCGAATACTTTCATTTTGAAAGTTCTATTCGTTGTAAAATCAATAGGTCCGGCTAATGTAATGAAACTTCCGCCATAAGTTTCACCGACACTTTTTACCATTTTACCCACTTTACTACTTGTGTTTATTCCTGAAGATTGTGGGTTATTTATTACTGTTACCGCTCCACCATTGAAATCAGTGAACGTGTAGTTTATTGTAGAAGATTCAAAATCTAATGGAAGCACTGGTAAAGTTGGTGTAACAACTGTACTTGCTGGTCCAAACTTCACATCATCAAAATAGTAAATCTTCTCTCCTGCTATTGCACCTGTTGTTCCAAAATTGAAGAAGATTGATAATTTATCGTAGTTGTATGTAAGATTGATTGCTGATGTTCCTGTTGATTGGTTTAGGAAATTAAATTCCAACGTCTGCCAACCTGAAGCTGTAGTAACTGTTGCTTCTGTTTCAACTGAATGTGTTGCATCGCCATGCTCTTCCACTTTCAAACGAACTGGAATACCCGCATTTGGAGACCAAACTCTAACATTCATTTTTGTATTGCTAACAGTGAATGGTATGCGACTTGCAAAACCTAATCCTGCTGCTGCCGTAACTGTGGTACCTGCCCATAATTCGGCAGTGGCTGATTTGATTACTTTAGCTACTTTGTTGGTTGATAAGGTTGGATCTGTTACAATCGTTGATTGCTCTGCACCGCCAAATCCGATTAAACCATAATCTACTGTGGTAAGATCAAAAGTAACTGGTAAATTCATTTGTGTTAATGCAGCTGGTGCTGCTGGTCCAAACTTCACATCATCAAAATAGTAAATCTTCTCTCCTGCTGTTGCACCTGTGGTTCCAAAATTGAAGAATATTGATAATTTATCGTAGTTGTATGTTAAGTTGATTGCTGATGTTCCGGTTGATTGGTTTAGGAAATTAAATTCCAATGTTTGCCAACCTGAAGCTGTAGTAACTGTTGCTTCTGTTTCAACTGAATGTGTTGCATCGCCATGCTCTTCCACTTTCAAACGAACTGGAATACCTGCGTTTGGCGACCAAACTCTAACATTCATTTTTGTATTGCTAACGGTAAATGGTATGCGACTTGCAAAACCTAATCCTGCTGCTGCCGTAACTGTGGTACCTGCCCATAATTCTGCAGTTGCTGATTTGATTACTTTAGCTACTTTGTTGCCTGCTAAAGTTGGGTCAGTTACAATCGTTGATTGCTCTGCTCCACCAAATCCAATCAAACCATAATCTACTGTGGTTGCATCAAACGTAACTGGTAAATCCATTTGCGTTAATGCTTGTGGTGCTGCTGCACCAAACTTCACATCATCAAAATAGTAAATCTTCTCTCCTGCTGTTGCACCTGTGGTTCCAAAATTGAAGAAGATTGATAATTTATCGTAGTTGTATGTTAAATTGATTGCTGATGTTCCTGTTGATTGGTTGAGGAAATTAAATTCCAATGTCTGCCAACCTGATGCAGTAGTAACCGTTGCTTCTGTTTCAACTGAATGCGTTGCATCTCCATGCTCTTCCACTTTTAAACGAACTGGAATACCTGCATTTGGAGACCAAACACGAACGTTCATTTTTGTATTGCTAACAGTGAATGGTATGCGACTTGCAAAACCTAATCCTGCTGCTGCCGTAACTGTGGTACCTGCCCACAATTCTGCAGTTGCTGACTTAATTACTTTAGCTACTTTATTGGTTGACAAAGTTGGATCTGTTACAATGGTTGATTGCTCTGCACCACCAAATCCAATCAAACCATAATCTACTGTGGTTGCATCAAACGTAACTGGTAAATCCATTTGAGTTAAAGCTTGTGGTGCTGCTGCGCCAAACTTCACATCATCAAAATAGTAAATCTTCTCTCCTGCTGTTGCACCTGTGGTTCCAAAATTGAAGAAGATTGATAATTTATCGTAGTTATAAGTAAGGTTGATTGCTGATGTTCCTGTTGATTGGTTGAGGAAATTAAATTCCAATGTCTGCCAACCTGAAGCTGTAGTAACTGTTGCTTCAGTTTCTACTGAATGCGTAGCATCTCCATGCTCTTCCACTTTTAAACGAACTGGAATACCTGCATTTGGAGACCAAACACGAACGTTCATTTTTGTATTGCTAACGGTAAATGGTATGCGACTTGCAAAACCTAATCCTGCTGCTGCCGTAACTGTTGTTCCTGCCCATAATTCAGCTGCAGCTGTTTTAATTACTTTAGCTACTTTATTGGTTGATAAAGTCGGATCTGTTACAATGGTTGATTGCTCTGCTCCACCAAATCCAATCAAACCATAATCTACTGTGGTTGCATCAAACGTAACTGGCAAATCCATTTGCGTTAATGCTTGTGGTGCTGCTGGTCCAAACTTCACATCATCAAAATAGTAAATCTTCTCTCCTGCAATCGCACCTGTGGTTCCAAAATTGAAGAAGATTGATAATTTATCGTAATTATAAGTTAAGTTAATCGCTGATGTTCCTGTTGATTGGTTTAGGAAATTAAATTCCAATGTCTGCCAACCTGAAGCTGTAGTAACTGTTGCTTCTGTTTCAACTGAATGTGTTGCATCGCCATGCTCTTCCACTTTCAAACGAACTGGAATACCTGCGTTTGGTG
>Ga0304730_1001029_pt1 | contig 22102 bp, 24 predicted proteins | sample M_130628_MF_Meta_FD_190474 | JGI IMG/M metagenome (GOLD analysis project Ga0304730, IMG submission 190474) | Freshwater microbial communities from Lake Montjoie, Canada to study carbon cycling - M_130628_MF_MetaG (v2) (version 2) | ecosystem: Environmental > Aquatic > Freshwater > Lake | place...
TGAGGTACTTAAGGTATGGCGTAGAGAAAATAAGATTAAGAAAGAAGAAGGCTATGAACCTATCCCGAATGAGATTCTTGCTCCGTACGCAGCCAAAGATGCAGAGTTCACATTGCGGCTTTACGAAGTATTATGGAATCGAATGCCCAAGGACTTGCTCCCGTTGTACCGCATCGAGAAAGACCTAACACTATCCTTGCTAGGCATCGAAGCAAGAGGCATGGCGATTGATAAGAAGTATGTAACTACACAGAGGAAGGAGTATGGTGATCGGATTTACCGCATTAAGCATCGTATTGGGGAGATTGCTGGGGAAGAATTCAATCCCCAATCACCTAAGCAAGTCATCGAAATCTTTGCACAGCGTGGAATACGAGTCACAGCGACCGACAAGGCGACGCTACTATCCGTAGACGACGAGTTGGCTAAGATGATTGTAGAATTACGAGAGGCTAACAAAATCAAGTCTACCTATCTTGACGCTCTTGCTGAGGAGGCTAAGGATGGCATCCTTCACCCTAACTTTCGTCAGCATGGCACTAGAACTGGGCGTATGAGTAGTGGTGCAGCACAATGAACGTACAAAATATTCCACGAGCACAGAAAGATGTGAAACGTGCCTTCCAACCGAAACTTGATGCCTTCCTATTCTTCGACTACAAAGCGATTGAAGTCAGACTACTCGCGTACTACCTTGCCGCTGCGATTGGGGATCATTCGTTGGCTACCGAAATCAATAATGGTTCGGACCCCCATAGAATTACTGCACAAGGACTCTACAACAAGTCTAAAATCACGGAAGAGGAACGACAGGTAGGTAAGACTCTTAACTTTAGTATCATCTATGGTGGTGGTACGAAGACTATTATGCTACAATTAGGTGTGCCATTTAAGGAGGCTCGTCGTTTGCTGCTTGCGTATCATGCTACTCGCCCCGGTATTAAGGTCTTGAATCAGCAGATCGCTAGTACGCTGACTAGTAAGGGGTACATCACTAACTTGTATGGACGTAGGTTGCATGTGGATACGGAACACAAGGCGCTTAACGCTTTGATCCAAGGCTCAGCAGCAGACCTGATGCGGGATAGCGTAGTAAAAGTAGATAAGTTTCTCTCAACTAATATGGCTAGTCATATTGTAAACATTGTGCATGATGAAATCGTTATTGACGCAGACAAGAGTGAAATTAACCATATTGTTACACACATTCCTCTACTAATGGGGAATAAAACCGTGTCCCGATACGTTAACATAAATACAGACTGCGAAATCTCGTACACTAACTGGGCAGAGAAGGAAGAATACAATGGCGATTGACGATCCAGTAAACAGCCCTAAACATTACACACAGGGACAGATGGAAGTCATCACAGCCATTGAAGGACTAGATTTAGACTATCACCAAGGTAACGTACTTAAGTATGTGTCTAGATATAGGTATAAGAATGGTATTGAGGATTTGCGTAAAGCAAAGTGGTACATTGATCGGCTCTTGTATATTGAGGAGCAAAGAATTATTAAACACGATAGGAGTATGGTATGAAAGCGCTAGTATTAACTAGTCCAAATATGACGGGGGTAGATGTTGTTTCGGCACAGACTATCCTAAAGAACCTTAGTTATTATAATGGTAAGGCGGATGGTATCTATGGTCAGGAAACTGCGGCTGCTACTAAGGCGGCTAAGTGGGATCTTGGTTATGCTCAGAAGAATATTACTAGTATCTTTGATGATGTGTTGTTAAACTTTCTTATTGATCTTAAGAAGCCTACGTTGCTTATGCGTCGTCGCGCTGCTATCCGACACAATAAGAGCACTGTTGGTGATGCTGCGCTTACAGAGGCCTACAAGTATATTGGTATGAGTGAGCAGCCACCGAGCAGCAACAAGGTTATGTTTTCTGAGTGGTATGGTATGACTGGTCCTTGGTGTGCCATGTTTGTGACGTATTGTTTTGTGAAGGCTAAGAGCAAGTCGTTTGTTAAAGGTAGCAAGTATGCGTATTGTCCTTACGTTCTTGCTGACGCTAAGGCTGGGCGTAACGGGCTGCGAGTTGTACCTAAGAGTGATGTTCGTAGTGGCGACATTGTGTTGTTCGACTGGAACAAGGATGGTACGGCTGACCACATTGGTATTGTAGACAGGCCACCAGTAAAGAAGAATGCTCGCTTCAGTACCATCGAAGGTAACACTAGTGGTACTAATCCTAGTGATGGTGGCATGGTTGCTAAGATGAGTCGTGTTACGAGTGATGTTATTGCTTTTGTCCGTGTAACTAACTAAAGGAAACTATGATTAGCGAGTCTCATAAAAACTGGTTTGAAGAAGAGCGCGGCATTACTGGCGAGACTCTAGAAGCCTTTGGTGCGTTCTCTAACTCTGACGAGTGGATGACATTCCCCTACGATACTGGTGAGCGTTACCGTAAGATGGGAGACAAGCGAGAGTTTCGTTTCTCTCAGGGCGCTAAGGTTTGTTTGTTTCACCCCGCCGAGATGCCTGACACTAAGTGGGCTATCTTGTGTGAGGGTGAGACAGACACCATGCGGCTATACCAAGAGGGGTATAAGAGTGTGTATGGTGTGCCGGGGTTTAATACGTTTAAGCCTGAGATGCTAGAGACACTAGACAAGTACGAGCAAGTGTTTATTATCCTTGACAATGATCAGAATTATAATGTTCGTACTACTGTGGATGCTGCGTGGGGTAAGATGCGTGGTATGCTGGGTGTTAAGGCTCGTCGTGTGGTGCTGCCAGATGACGTTAAGGATGTATGCGAGTTCTTCCAATCCTATACTAACGATACGTTCAAGGATCTTATGAAGCGTGGCGTAGAAGGTACGTTCCACTACAAGGCGCTCGACCTTAACGCTGCACCACCAGAGTATCGTTGGCTAGTAGATGGTCTTATCTGCACAGGAGACACTACCCTCATGGTTGGTGAGCCGAACGTTGGCAAGTCGTGGGTAAGCCTATCCCTAGCAGTAGCGATGTGTGATGAGCAAGAGAAGTGGCTAGGGTATAACATGTCTAACTATGGTAAGGTCTTGTACGTTGATGAGGAGAACCCTCACGACCTCGTATACCACCGGCTCCGACAGTTAGGTTTGGTTAATCATTCTAACCTTAGGTACCTGCATCGTCAGGGTATCAGGCTTGACCGTAACTTCGATAAACTGTTAGACGAGGCTATTACCTACGGACCTAAGATGATCGTGCTTGATTCTCTTACCCGCTTTCACACACAAGACGAGAATAATGCTGGTGCTATGGCTAGTCTGTTTAATGACAGTATCAATGTCCTTAGTCGTGAGACTGGTGCAGCCGTCATTATTTTACACCACACAAACAAGAGTGACTCTACTTCTTCTTACGTTAAGACTCGCGGCTCGTCAGACATTGGCGCTGCTGTAGATGGTGGCATCGAGTTGCGTAAGACGGATCAGATGCATAACGCTTTCAACCTAGTCCACTTTAAATCTAGGCGTACTCAAGCAGGTGGCTTGACAAAAGTACAGATCTGTGATACAATAAGTGGGCAAGTTGAATTAGTAACCACAAGCGAAGCGTTCTAAGGAGGTGAATATGAGTACAAAAGATACAGAGTTTGAAGGCGGAGAAAACGTTCCTACACCCGAAGCAGAGTATGCTACGGCTATGGAAGAGTTGCTTACCGAATCCACGATGGACCAGTTAGGTCGTACAATTAGTGGTGTGTTAGAGTTTCTTACACAACGAGCATTACAAGAAGGTAGTTTCTATATCATGACTGATAACAAGGAGGCTATCACCGTGTTTGCTGCTGGAGAAGATGCCGTCACGCTTAAGGATAGTCTCCCTGATAATATTATGTCTTGGGAAGATCAAGTTGCTGAGGCTGAGGCTATTACTAATCGTGATCTAGGAGATGAGCAGGATGGCGACGCAGAGTAAGCAATGGAAAGAATGGGAACGGGAAGTTGCTCGTGACCTTGGAGGTACCCGCACAGGACCTAGAGGGTTTGATGTTCCTGATGTGATTGATTTACCCGGTGAGTTCTCGCCGGAATGTAAGTATCAGAAGCGCCTAGCACTCAAGACAGAAGACTTAAAACAAGCAGAGCATAACGCTAGGGGCTCAGAGTGGGCATTGTTTTTGAGAGAAGGCAGGACTGGTAGACGGTTCGTAGTAGTACCCTATAAAACGTACGTTAAAATGTGGAATGAAATCCACGCAGACAAGGAAGATTAATTATGAGTGAATACATTACAGTTGCAGGACTTGTTCAGTTCGATCCGCGTACTCGTCAGGCTGGAGATAAGACGGTGCGTGACGTTGTGATTCGTGCCATTGGTTCCAATCAGAATTTTAGTATCACGGTGTGGCCTGAGAAGGCTGATATTGTTATCAACAAAGGTGACTTTCTTGTTGTTGATGGTAAGCATACTCAGAGCGCTGGTCAAAATAAGGAAGGCGCACAGGTGACTTATAATAATATGAGTGCTGGTACGCTGTTGCGTTTTGCTGGTACTGGTGGTTCGGCTGCTCCCAAGGCGGTTGAGGCTCCTGCTGCTACCGGGGATAACTTCCCCTTCTAATGTTTACTCCGGCTGAGCGTCGAGTTGTAGCGTATGAGAAGATGATTGCGTCTGCGGCTCGGCGCTTCAGTCGTGCAGCAGAATATGATGATCTTGTACAAGAAGGAATGATCGCCGTATTCAAGTGTCCAAAGTATTGCGAGCAACACATTATCGTGGCTAGTATTTATAATCGCATGAAAGACTGGGTACGTTATGTAAAACGATTGCGACACTATCATAGCGTTTCTTATGAGGAGATCATGCATGATGACCAACTACACGAATAATATGGTAGAGAATATGCTTCGTAATTATTCTCTGCTTGCTAGTACAAGTGATGCTGAGTATCTTGATTATCGTATGGATCTAGACAATGGTATGAGTGTGTTGAAGAATGAGTACCCTAACTTGTATGTTACGTTAATGGGTATTTTTGTTGTTGGCACTCCCATCCATGAGCAACTTAAGAATCAGAATACTAATAAGATGCAGATACATCGTAGACTTAATGATGGGTTGCATATGCTTACTCTAATTATGAATGGAGATATATTGTATGAAAAGGCTTGATGCGACTAACACAAGTAGGTTTGAGTTCGGGCTTGATAAGCCACTAGAGTTGAAGGGTGACTGGGCTGTCACGGCTGACTGGCATGTACCATTGTATGATGCTAAATTGGTTAACGAGTTTCTTGATGCATCGGATGGGTATGGTAATCTGCTGATTGCTGGAGACTTCCTGAACGGTGACTCGTTGTCCCAGTACTACCCTAAGCAGAAAAGCGCAGGCTACGACAAAGAAGTAGAAGAGGCGCGTAACCTGATGGAAACATTGTGTCAGAACTTTAAGAACATCGTGTTCCTGAAAGGTAATCATGATTATCGGTTTACTAAAACGACTGAGTATCGTGAAACATTCGTTGAGACAATGGAGAAACTCTTTACGGGTATTGATCGTAATGGTGCAAGGATCAAGTTTAGTAACCTAGATAATTGTTACTTGACTAGTAATAAGCAGCGCTACTACATTGCTCACCCTACTACCTATTCTCGTAGTCCACTAAATAATCCTCTTGCTATTTGTGTGACACAGAAGTGTCATACGCTTACTGCTCATACGCATCATTGTGCTATGGGTTGGGATCCTAGTGGAGCGTACGTTGTTGGAGAGTTGGGTGGGTTCTTTAATATCCAGCAGACAGAGTACTTGCAGGGTACTACTACGTTCCCTAACTGGTGTAATGGTTACTGGTTTATTAAAGCGGGTATCCCATACATGATTTCGTATGGTGCTAATAGTCTACGGGCTGTGAGCAGAGGTAAATAATAATTAGGGCTGTGGCGGAATTGGTATACGCAGCAGACTTAAAATCTGTAGCCTCCGGGTATAAGGGTTCGAGTCCCTTCAGCCCTATAATGGTTGTTGTTCACGTTTATCGTGTATAACGTTAATTTAGGGGCGACTACCCCTATAATAGAAAGGAAAAAAAAAAAATTGATTGAATTGCCAACAGATTATCAGACGTTCATTGCGACTAGTCGTTATGCGCGTTGGCTAGACGATGAGAATCGTCGAGAGTATTGGGGTGAGACTGTATCCCGGTATGTAGAGTTTATGGAGGCTAACCTCCTACGAACACACAAGTATAAAATGCCTAAGACTCTTAAGGCAGAGTTGCTTGATGCTATTATTAATCTTGATGTGATGCCTAGTATGCGTGGCCTTATGACTGCTGGTCCTGCTCTTGCTAGAGAAAACGTGGCTGGCTATAATTGTAGTTACACACCCGTTAATCATCCTCGCTGCTTTGATGAGATCCTATACATTCTCATGAATGGTGTTGGTGTAGGGTTTAGTGTTGAGCGTGATGATGTGAACCAGTTGCCTATTGTGAATGAACACTTTGAAGAGTCTACCACTATGATTACTGTGGATGATTCTAAGAGTGGTTGGGCGCGTAGTCTACGAGAGTTAATTGCTATGCTGTACGCTGGGCAGAAGCCTAAGTGGGACACGAGTAAGATTCGTCCTAAGGGTGCTAGGCTTAAAACGTTTGGTGGTCGTGCGTCTGGACCAGAACCCCTAGAAGACTTGTTTGTGTTCACTACCCGCTTGTTTGAGGGTGCTGCTGGACGCAAACTATACCCGTTGGAGTGTCATGATCTTGTATGTAAGATTGCTGAAGTGGTCGTTGTTGGTGGAGTTAGGCGCTCGGCGCTTATTTCCCTATCTAACTTGTCGGATGGGCGTATGCGGAACGCCAAGAGCGGTCAATGGTGGGAAGAGAATCAGCAACGTGCGCTTGCAAATAATAGTGTTGCTTACACAGAGAAGCCGGGAATGGACGCTTTTATGGAAGAGTGGTTGAGCCTTTACCAGTCTAAGAGTGGTGAGCGTGGTATCTTTAATCGTCAGGCTAGTGTGTTACAAGCAGCCAAAAATGGTCGTCGAGATTATGATCACAAGTTTGGTACTAATCCTTGCTCTGAGATTATCCTACGACCACAACAATTCTGTAACTTAACTGAGGTAGTGGTTAGGCATGATGATACGCTTAATAGTCTTAATCGTAAGGTGCGTCTTGCTACTATTCTAGGTACATTCCAGTCTACGCTTACTGACTTTAAGTATCTTCGTAAGATTTGGAAGCACAATACTGAGGAAGAGCGTTTGCTTGGTGTTAGTCTTACGGGTATCATGGATAATAAGTTGATGAGTGGTAAGGGTAAGTCTCCGCTAAGTAAGATCCTGCCACAACTTCGCGCTCAGGCTGTAGCAGTTAATGCTGATTTTGCTAAGCAGATTGGTATCGAACAGTCTACAGCAATCACATGTGTGAAACCTAGTGGTACTGTCTCACAACTTGTTAATAGCGCCTCTGGCATCCACGCACGTTATGCGCCCTACTATATTAGGCGTGTACGCGGTGGCCTCACAGACCCTCTTACGCGCTTCCTCATCGATGCTGGAGTACCAAACGAGATAGACGTAACAAACCCTGATATTGTAGTGTTTGACTTCCCACAAGAAGCGCCCACAGACGCAACAGTAACAGACGATATGACAGCCCTAGATCAACTAGAATTATGGTTAGCATATCAAGAGTTCTGGTGCGAGCATAAGCCTAGCGTGACTGTTAGTGTGGCTGAGGATGAGTGGATGGCTGTAGGGGCGTGGGTGTACGATCATTTTGATCAAGTATCTGGTATTAGTTTCTTACCTAAGAGTGATCATACTTATCGTCAGGCACCGTATGAGCGCATCACTAGCCTAGAGTATGTTACGTTGTGTAACAATAGTCCTATGAAGATTGATTGGAGTAGGTTGTCTGAGTACGAGTTAGAAGATAATACGGATGCTAGTCAGACTCTTGCTTGTTCCGCAGATGGTTGCGAGATAGTAGACATATCTGCTAGTTAGCCGCAGGTTTATGCGAGTAATAACATACCGAAGGTTAAGTATATGGTATGTCTAAATGATCATAAAAAAAGGGGAGCGGCTTTGCCGCTCCCCTTAATCCTACCTATAATTTTAATTAAACGCTCGTCTAGCAAAGTTTGTTGTAGCATCTTGCCAACCACCAAAGTCTAGACCATGAGGTGCGCCCTTAGCAACATCACCAAAGTGACCCCATGTCCACTTACCGCCCTCTGGATTAAGTAAAGCATTCTCAATACTTACTACATCATCGCCATACTTTGCTTGCAAATCCAACAATAATTTACTTGTTGCTTTATACATATCTTTTTGATTTAACGGCACACTACCAGTTGTAGCATAGTGTGTTTTTAAAACAGCGTCTCTAAAAATTTTAGGAGTTGTTGACCATAAATCTTGGATAGCGCTACCCGTATTTGCTACACCAGTTTGTGCCGCAAAAACTCTTTTATCATAATTTCTATTAATATCAGAAAAAATACTACGCACTCTACCAGTTTTATCCTGCCTACCAATTAACTTTGACGCTTCCTTAGCCGCCGTTGGCACATCGTTTACAGCATCATTTAATAAGTTTAATACTCCTTGTACGCCACCCTTATTTAACAAAGGCTTTAATACGCTAGGGTTTACGTTCATTGCCATAGCATTATCAGGATCAACAATCCCTATTCCTGCCGCCCCGCCGACACCAGCCGTTGCCAATTTACCCATTTTACTAGTAACAATAGGCATAATCCGACTACCAATACTGCCACCAAGCCCTGACATTCCTCCCGGAGCAAGAGCCTGCGAAACATCCTCATTATTAATCAAATTATTAGTAACAAAATTAGCAATAGCCCTATTAGGATTCATAGCAAGATCCCTTAAACTAGTATCACCATTAGTAATTAAACTACTTTTACCTTTACCACCCATAAAAGTATCTTGTTTAATTCGACTAACCGCATCGCCCGTATCAACCGTCACGTTTCGAACAAACCTATTAATAAAATCTTCCACTCCCGTAGCCTCACTAATAGGACCACTAACACCACCAAAATACTTTTTATCCGGACCAAGTATAACCTTTGCAAACGTATCACCAAACACGGGTTTAGGAGTTGAAACAACACCCGGACGACCACTCGGAGTAAACTTAGAAGCAGGCGTAGAAAACGTACTAACCAACTTCTTGCGTTGCTCAACAGCCTTAAAATTCCTATTTATTGCACGATAATCAGCCACTACACACCCCCTTAAAAGAAACTATTTTCAGCAGCATTACCAAGCCGCCTAAAAAACCGATCAACAAGAGCCTGTTTAGCAGGAATACCACTAGTAGAAGAACGACCTATATCGGCACCAAGAGTACTCATACCCTGAACAGGATCATCAACGTACTCAGAAATACCCTTTAAAAACTTATTAGCCGTTTGGGGTTTAACGCCCATTCGTTCCATTTGTGCTAAGAAATTAAACAACTCTTCTTGAGCGGCCTTACCAGCCATAGGAACGTTACTCTGAGAATACTTAACTCCTTGAGCAGCAGCATTACCAAGAATAGAACCAGCAACAGACCTACCCTCTGCTTCAGCAACATCTAAAGCGCGTTTCATAATAGGACTAGCAACCCTACCAATAAGAGGAGTAGCAATATTAGCGCCAACTCTTGCAACACCACCAACCATACCACTAGGGTCTACAGGAAGATTAAGCGATATTTGTTTAAATCGCGCTAACTTAGCCTTTTTACGATACTCATCATCAACTTGTGGCATAATAAAACCCCTTTATTTACGGTCGCGTAACTGACGACCCGGAGGATTACCCGTCCCAACAGTACCACCGCGAGGCCTAGCAGCAGCACTACCCGGAATAGGAGTCGACCTATAACCAACAGAACTAGACCCAGGAGGCATACTACTCGCATTTTTTAATGCTGGCGCTGGGCGCGTTCGAGGTTTTGGAGTCCCAAGACGCGCAAGATCTCTCTGTATACGAGCAAGACCCGCACCACTACCAGCACGATTAGTAACAGTACCCTTAGGCAACTTAGCCATAGAAGCAAGAGAATAACCGTCTCTAGCATAACCAGCAGCAGTTTTACTAGAAGGAAACATCATATCATCCATAATAGCCCTAACACTAAAATCAGGCTTACCCTTTAGCAAACTTGTAAGACTATCAACATTACCCTCATTATGCAAAACTCGTATTGTTTGTTTTGTAGCCTTAGATACAGCAGGACCAAGTTTACGCGCCTGAAAAAACGCTTCCTTAACTTGTCCAAGAGGAATAGCCATTACACACCCTCTTTCTTAACCATCTGATTAACAACATTATAAACAAACGACAACAACGCCGCAACACCAGCCACACCAGCAGGCTTCAACGCACCCCACGAATCAAGATTCTCCACACCAGTCACAACAAGCACAGCCAATCCAGCCTGAAGAAACGTCAACACAGCACGAATAAAAATATTCTTCCAATCCATAATAATCTCCTTAATTAATCGAATTAGTAAAAAACCACACAACACCAGCAAGCACACAACCACTAGCAACAGTCGTAAGAATCATATGAAACATACGACGAGACTCCACACCACCCTGCCACTTAGCCTCCTCCATCTCCAACTCGGTCACACGCCCATTAGTACGCTTAACCTCCTCATGAACAGAAACCAGCATATCCTCCAAGTGCTGCAACTTAACCATAATAACATCTACCTCAGAAGTAGTCACATCATCAACCCCCATTCATAATACGATCAATATCATCAGCAGTCAACCTGCCCAACTCCGCATTAGACGGATACATATCCGCCAACCCCTGCATAATACGCCTAATAATAGCCGGATCAGCATTCTTACCATAAGTAGGCAACAAAACATTCTCAATAAAAAACTTAGCCTGACGATATTTAGTCAGAGCGTTAATAGCCTTAGTCTTAGCAGACTCAAAAGCATCTGCCTGACCCGCAACAAGACGACCCGCATCCCGAGCCTGCTGTTGCATAGCCTTATCCAACTCCGTAGGACCAAGTGAATAAACACGAGAAGGAGAAAACGCATTAAAAATACCAGCCATACTAGTAGGACTATAATTAGTACTCAACTTCTCCTTAGGAAGTGTCAACTTAGTAGACGTAGGATCCTCAGGATCAGCCAAAAAGTCTTCAACACTATTAATATTTCTTAAAGCATTAAGATCAGCATCCGTTTTAAACAAGTTAATACCAAGACTAATAGCAGGAAACGCAGCATACATATCCTTATAGTATTGTGCAGCACTCTTATTACGCTCTTCCTCTCGAAGAGGATAACCAGTAAGCGGATTAACACCATAACTACGCGAAAACAAACCAGTAATATAAGGGTTAGTACCCGCAGTAATAGGCTGAATACTTCTAAGACTAGGATCACCAGTAAGAAACCCTGCAACAGCAGCAATGTTACGCCCAGTAGTAGCAAAAGGATTAACACTCTCAACATTAAGAACATTAACTTTTTCAGGATCAAAACCTAAAAAGTTTGCTACATCACCAGTAAACGGAACAGAACCAAGCAACCAGTCTGGCAAACCACCCGCCTCAAGAATCTGCTCATACCCATAATTACCAAGATTAGCAGTAAGATTAGCAGTAATAGGACGATCCTGAAGAAGCCGTTTAGTAAACAAAGCACTATGCCTAGTCCAAGCATAAAAAGGAAGAAGAAAGTTACGCGCAAACTTTTCAGAAGGACTAAACCAACGATAATTACCAACAACACTATCAGCCGCATAACGCATCTCACGCAACATAAACTCATTATAATACGGACTATTAGGATCAGCAATCATACGCAAAGCAGTATGAAACTTAGTCATCTTATTAATAGCAAGACCCGGAATAGGAACATTAGAAGCCTCAGCAACAACATCACTATCCATAAAAGCCCTAAATAATGGTTGACTTAAAGCGCTCTGCTTAAGAATACTAGCCCTTATAGCGCCCTCAAAAGCAAAAGTAATAACATAACCAAAACTAGTCACACCACGAGCAAACTTACCACCAATACGAGTAGCCTTATTTTTAAGAAGCGGCCTAACAAACCTACCTACACTAGGAGCACGTTTACTAAGTTCATTAACAGCCCCAGAAACACTAGCACCCAACTCAGTATTATCTTCCATAAAAATATCGTGATGAAAATCATCAGAAAACACTTCTTTAATAATCATAGTATCATCGCCCAATTCGGACAAAGACTGAAGTTGTTCTCGATCTTCACGACTAAGTTTTTGTCCAAGACGATCAGCCTGTTTCAAAGCATTCTTAGCACCCTTACTAAACATATCAGCCATAACTTGCATTGCCCACTCAGGACGAGCAAGCATCAACATAGTATTAGTACCAAAAACATTCTGTTGAAGAAACTTAGGATTCATAGAAAGCACAAGCATTTTAAACAAGTTATTAACCAACTGCATTGTTTTAACAGCCAGATTATTAGAACGCCGACTAGCCTCACCAAACTTATTATAAATACCACGCGGAATAACCATAATAGTACTATTAGGATCCGACAACCCAAGCGCAGCATAACGATCACCAATATCACTAGCCGCCATATTAGCAAGATCATTAGGATTCATTAAATCAATAAAATCCTTATCAACATATTTAGACGACAAGTCAGTCTCCCAATCAGCAAGCCTAGCCGTACGATGCTCAGCCAACGTAGTACTCATAACATCAAAATAATTCATAGTAACTTTAAACTTCTCAACACCCTGATCCATAATAGACTCAACAAAACCCTTATCAGTCGCATCCATACCAGAACGATGCCGATAAGTACTAGCATACGCCTCAGCAGACTCTAACGTATCAAAAATACGTTGAGTAATAAGAGGAACATAAGCATCAGGATTATCCAAATAATCTTTTACAGTAATAGGAACAGCCTGCTCATTAATAACATCATCATACAAAGTCTCAACACGACGAGCAGTAGCACGAGCACTACCATTAAGTTGCACATCAAACTGGTAAGAAGCAAGACCAGAACGAATAACCTCATTACGATTAATCTTCAAATCAAAATCCTCATTACCCCGCATATCCCTAGTACTAATCTTATCAATAAAATCTCTAGCATTAGGAAACATCTTATGCATCTTATTAGCAATAGCAACTTCAATACTAATACGAGCATCAGCAGGCTTATTATACTTTAATTTACCTGTACGACTAGTAGCAAAGAATTGTTCTGGAAGATAAAACACATCATCACTAAGCAAATGTTTACGATCAAAACTCATATTAGAATCATCAAACAACCCTTGAATCCGCAAAGCGCGAACAGGATAAAAACGAGTAGTAGACGCAACCTTACTTTCAACACGAGCATTAGCAACAGTAACATCCTCAATAACTCGTTTAGGAACATTAGGAAGATTAATAGGCTTTAAATTAGGATCCATAAACACTATAGGACGACCACCAGACTCTCTAGCAGCCAAATCATTATTTAAACGAGCAAGAGCCGCATTAGACCTATCAATAAGAACCTTAACCTCAGGAATACTAGTATCAACAAACTCTCCACGAGCATTAGGAAGATCCTCCATACCAGCATCAAGCATATCAGTAAGACGAATATTAGGATTCAAAATAGGGACAGCCCTACTATGCAAAACATCAGAACCCTCCTTACCTAACTCTCTAACCACATCCTCCGGCAACAACCTAGCCGCAGTAAGAATAAGAGCATAAGTACGTTGAAAAGCAGCAAGACTACGCGCATCAGCCTCACCAGTAAGAAGCCTATTATTACGTTCACTAAGAAGAATCATAGCGTCACGCATACGAGCAACCTTACGTCCTTGTTCAGTACGAGGAACACCTAACTCGTCCACATCTAGCATAGCAGCCACAGTAGCACGATAACGAGCCTCAAACTCTGGAGTCATATACCGATCATAATCAATCTCAAGAAGACGCAACTCGTTACCAGCAACCTCAACACCAGAATCTCTAGCCGCACGAACCTCTTCAAGCCTACGATTAATAGTAGCCGTAAACGCAGCATACCCCTGACTTTCGCCACCAGCAGCATACCAAGCAGCCATCTGCTCAGCATCATCCAAATCAGAAGCCTGTAACGTCTGCAACTTCTTCTCAACCATAAACTCTCGACTAGCAGCATCAGAAACAATAGGATTACCCTCACGCAAAGCCTTACCGTAACGATACTGAAAACCAATAAGAGGAAGTTTAGTTATAATGTTACCTGTACCTACTTTTTTCTGAGCCTCTAACCAGAAAGTTTGAGCACTACGACTAAGCGGATTACCCGCCATACGCACATAAACCTTATTAGAAGCATTAGCCTGCTGCTCATCTGCAATACGCTGCACAACCTCAGCAACATTAGAATCACGAATACCATCAGCAGCATTTAAAACAACATAACGAGGCTCAAACAAAGCAGCAGCACGATCAATAGCAGTAGGCACATAAGTACTCTGCGTATTAATCTTAATAGCCTGCTCTTTAGTATAACCACCAAGCATAAGTTGTTCAATTTTAGAACTATTAGTAGCCGCTAAAATAGCATCAACATTAGGATTAGTACCAACCAAAGTCTGGCGTTGCATACGCGCAAACTCTCTAGGAGACAAACCAAGACGACTAGCCTTAGGCAACGCAGTAAGCCTACCAAGTTCACCCGTTTTACTAGTAACAGCAGCAATCTTACCAAGTTGACCAGCCTTAGCAGCCCAACCAACAGCAGGAACAACAGCCATAAGATCAAGAATAGGCATAAGAGGATCTTCAAGCGTCGAATTAACAAAACCATCAACACTACCATAACGATACTTATAATCATCAACCATAGCAGTAAGCGCCTCATTAGGATTATCACTTAAAGCATACAAACCAGCAGGAGCATTAAGCGTAGCCCTAAGGATACCCTTAGTAAGATTCATACGAATTTGACTCTCAGCAAGCGCTGTATCAGTCCTAAGATTATTTCTAATCTCACTAGCAGGAGTAGGAGAAAGCGTACCAGACCCAATAGCACCTAACTTAGCAAGCAAATACTTACTAGGATCATCCCTAAACGCACTAGCATCAGCAACCTTAACAGCCTCGGCATTATACTTATCATTACCTAACTCGTTCATATATTCTTGCGCTAAAGCCCTAAGAGGCATAGAAACAGCACCCTCTTTAAAACCAACAGCACTAACCGCTTGAATAAGACGAACCTTATCCGCATCCGTAACAGTACTCTCACGAATAATAGGAATAGTACTAAGAGAAACCTCAGAACCACGACCAGAACTAATCACACCAAACAAATTATTATTAATCTCGTTAGGAGTAGTATACACACGCTTATCAAAAAACTCTAAATTAAACTCTGCATTAGCCTTAGCAGTCTTAGCAGCCTCAACCTGACGTTGTTTATTAGCCTCCGCAATAAGAGGTTTACGGACACGCTCCTCCTCAAGATTACTACTAATTTGAGCAAAATCTGTACCCTGAATATTATTAATAAAAGTACGCTGAACATCACCATAAGAACTATTAGGACCAAACGAAAACATATAACGCTTTAACTCGTCAACCTCAGCCGTATTAGCGCGACCAGACTGCAACTTATTAAATAATGCTACACCCCTATCGCCACCATTCTTTTTAACTTCAGCAGCAATCTTACCACGCCACTTCTCATCTTGAACAATAAACTTAGCGTATTTATCACCCATACTCTTAAAATCAAAATTATAATCAACAGTACTAGTCTTACGTTTAGTAACTTTATCAGGATTTTTATCATCCACCACATAGTACTCGCCCGGAACATCAGTACGCTTAATATTCTTCTCACCAGTACGATTATAATTAAACGCAGTAGAACGAGGATTCAAACCATAAATATTCTGATAATACTCTAAACTATCACTAAAATTATAGTTAGGCTTTTTACGATTATAATCAACAATATCAGGGTCTTCCTTAGTATAAACCCTAACACCACCAGCATCAAACTTAGGCTTAGCCTTCTTAGCCTTATAATTATCACTAAGAAATTGTTGAAGCGCCACAGGACTAGCCACAGTAATAGTACGCGGAGTATCACTACCCGCAGTCTTAACATAAGCCATCAAACCCTTATTAATCATCTTCTGAGCATCAGCCTGCGTAAGATTAAACGCAGCGCCCTTAGAATCAATAAACGCTCGAACATCCGCTAAACGAGCAGCCGCACCCGGAACACCCGGTTTAGCAAACGCAAACATATCAAACGAACCAAGATACTTCTCACTATCAGGAATAGTATAAGGCAACGCCCTACCGCCCCTATACTGCTGCAAAACATTAGAAACATTAGCACTAATCATAGTCGGATCAATACCCCGAGGAAAATTCTTCTTATTGGAAAAATAATCCGAAATAATCTTACCACCAAGATAATTATTATACCTAGGTGTCAACATTTGATTATTAGGGGTTCTACGATACTCAGTAGGCTGAATCCGGCGCGGCTTATATGTCGCGGGTCGAGGCCTATTGGTTGTTCCGCGATTGATCGGCGCGGGGCGAGTACTACTAACCGGAACATTGTTCGACGGCGCTCGCGGATTAAACACATCAGCCATGTTTTATGACTCCTTTATAGAATTATCGTACGCTATCTTTAAATAAATTATCGTGACACAACTGCCGCAGCGCTGCCAACAGTATTCTTAGCCTTATTAATATCACTAGTACTCCAACCAGCCTTCTTCAACTCAGCAACAACAAGAGCATTATTAAGATTAACACCCCTAATATTAGCAAGAGCAGTAAGACGCTCTAACCTAGTCTTCTGAGGCAACGCCTTAATCTCCGCCCTAGTTAACTTATTAGCAAGCCTAACACTATTAATACTAGCCTTAGCCTCATCAATCTGCAAAGGAGTCATCTTAGTAATCTGATCAGTCTGAGCAAGCGTTAAACCAAGATTAGCAGCATCCTGCTCAGCAATGCCAAGAGTCTCAGCAATAGTCTTAGCAGTACTAGCCTTAGAACCCTCAATCTGAGCATTAGTTAAACCAAGATTAGCCTGTTCCTGTTCAGCAGCCGCATTAGACGGCGAACCATCCTCATTATACGTTGGCGTACTAGAAATAGTCTTAGCAGTATTAGCCTCAGTACCAAGATTATTAACAGTACCAGTTTCAATAGCCTGACCACCCTGAGCATACTGAAGATAATCAGCAAGTAACTTAGCCTTATCCTCCTCAGCAGCAACAACCTTATCCTCATTCAAAAATCGTTGCCCTTCAAGATTCTGCTTATTCTCCATAATACTCGAAGCAAGATTCTGCTGAACATTAGTCCCAAGAACCCCACCCATAAGCGCAGCAGACCCACCAGCACGACTAGTACCACGAGCCGCATCAGCAAGCATAGTAGGACTAAACCCCGGCAAACTAGCACCCAAACCACCAAGCGCAGACAAACCAGACATACCAACCCGATTAACGTCCTCACCCAAACGACCAGCAGCACCAATAGCAGGTTGATAAAGAGCCGTAGTCTCATCCTGAACCTGACCACTCGTTTTCATACTAGCCAAACGCTTCTGAGCAGCAGCAATACGAGGATCAACCGTAGCACCCATACCAGCCGCATAATTCTTACCATAATTTAACCAATAATCAGTACTCTCAGCCACAAAAATCATCCTCCCCAATAAAATTAAGCATTATACAAACTCATTAATTGTGCAAGACGCTGAGCATTACTCTGCGCATCCGACACATTAGCAGCACCAACATTCTGATACTTCTTAGCCAAATCACTATATTTGCCCTGAAGACCACCAAACAATTCGGAACTAAGACCAGCAAGATTACTACTAGTAGCACCCTCAGACAAAGCCTGCGCCTGCTGACCCAAACCGCTGCCACGACCAAGACCACGATTCATAATACTACGATTAATATCCGCTTCTTGCGTACCACCCTGTTGAGTAGCCTCAGCAAAGCGACCAGTAGAACCATACTGACCACCACTAGTTTGTTGAAGAATGCTAGCCTGATCAAACGTAGGATTACCCGCCTCGTCAAACTGGACAACACTATCAGGATCAAAAGCATTCTGAGCATTAAGAACACTATACTGCCCATCTTGACCCGGCATTTGCCAACCAAAACTACGCATCTGTTGGTCAACAAAATTACCATAATCTTCAATAGCACCACGATAAGCCATTGCTGCTTGGATTGCGTTGTCTGCTACAGTCATTAGGCGCTCTTTTTAATCCAAGTAACAGTTCCGGGAGGCGTACCAAACGCAGTATTCATAGCCGCTAATGTAGGACTAGTACTAGCACTTAATGCCTGCCAACCAGTTGGAATAGTTGCTGTAGCATTAAGCATAATCATTCCCGGTACTGCCACGCGGGTATATAGACTAGTATCAATACTAGTAATTAGTGTATTAATACTATTATATCCGGCTGTATCTGCTCCGGTTAATAGTGTGAAACCATAATTAGTTGTTGCCACTACAAGCCTCCTTATAATAAATAAGATTATTAATTAAACGATCATCGTCTAGCGCTAACAAAAGCGCTGCATTGCCATACTCCACAGCCCTATCAAACAAACCAAGATTATACGCACTAATAGCAGCATAATCATAAGGCGCAAAACCCCAAGCAAAATCCTCACACAAATACTCAAGCGGCTTATCAGTAATGTCTAACGCCCTCTGAGAAGCCCACAAACAGCCCTCCCAAGCGTTTTTATTATAATAATACTTAGCCAAGTCCACCCACACCTCACGACGCTCAGGAGCCTCAGCAACAGCCTTAAAAAGCCACTCCTCAGTATCCTCTAACTCGGCAAGATACCGCATACTACGCGCACGTTCAGGTCGCCAAAGAGCCTTAGGAAGCGAGAGGTGCCGCTTAAACTCCAACAAAGCCTTATCCCTATCGCCAGTAAAAAATAATTCTCTAGCATAATAAAAAGCATTACGATCATCAGTAGGATCCTCTTCCACACTAAGGGCAAGAAGAGGCAAATATTGTCCACGACTTTTAGTACTATCAGGATAATGATGAATCTCAAGATCACACCACTCTTGAGTTTCTACAATACTAGATTTAAGTACCTCGTGAACAGGATGCTTCCACTCATAATAATTACGAGCATGAATTTTATCGCCACCATAAACAAGGCCCTCAGAACCATCATCATTCCAAGACCAAACATACTTATAACGAGGACGAGTAACACCAAGATCATGCATCTTTTGTAATTCCTCACGCCACCCCGGAAGAAGAACCTCATCCATATCAAGCGCAATACAATAATCAATATCCTTAGGCAACGCCTTTAAAGCCGCATTACGAGCCTTATCAAAACGCCAAGGATCAATCTTAATTTTTTGAACCGCACAACCCCGCATTAACGCTTCTCCAACAGTATCATCTGTAGAACCAGTATCCGCAATAAGCCAATAATCCGCATCTCGACAAGAATCATACCACTTATTAACAAACTGCTCCTCATTAAGAGCAATAGTATAAACAGCAACTTTCATTAATACTCCAAAAACTATTCGACAACAGTACCATTATACATAACTACATGATCACCAACAGGATGAATATTATCTAAATGCGCTTCCCACTTATGTAAAGGACAAGTAGCCATAGAAAGTTTAGTTTTCCACTTCATCTTACAACCACACTCCATACAAATACCTAATTTTAATGAAGGACAAGCAGCACAAATACTAAGTCGTTCCGTTACAACTTCTTCAGGTGCTTTAGGAACTTCTTTGCGCAACATATCCCAAGGACGGACATTATCACTCATTATAACCCCTTAAATAGTATACCTAATTACAACAATTCCAGAACCACCAGCGCCACCAGCATTAGAAGCCGAATGACCTCCAGCACCACCATTGCCAGTATTAGCACTACCGGCAGTACCAGCCCCAGCAGTAGTACGACCAGTACCACCAACACCATAAGTGGCTAACCACCCAACATAACCAGCGCCACCAGTACTACCACTAGCAGCCCCAGCAGCCCCGCCACCACCACCACCAGCAGCCGCACTAGGAGCAGCAGCCCCAGCAAAAGAACCATTACTACCACCAGTACCACTATTAGCAAAAGGCGCAGTAACACCACCGCCATTACCCCCAGTAGCAGAATAAGTAGCGCCGCTTGCAATAGCAAAACTACTACTTGTGCCAGCACCACCAGCACCACTAGCAGTATCTCCTGTAGTTCCCGAACCAGCAGTACCAGCAGTACCTAAAGTAATAGTAGCACTTGCTCCTTGTGCTAAAGATAAAGAAGAAACAAGATTTTTAACTCCGCCAGCACCTGAACCACCAGCACGAGCGCCAGTAGTAGTAGGATTACAATTATAAGGATTACAGTTATAAGGGTTACAATTGTAAGGGTTACAGTTATAAGGATTACAAGAATAGCAATAACAACAATCAGTACAATAGCCACAACCAATACCACAAGGTCCATCACACTCACAACCATAACCATTATAACAAAAACAACCCTCAAACTCATAATATCCACAACTAACACAACAAGTCGAATAACAAGTATCGTAACAAGTCTGATAACAAGTCTGATAACAAGTAGCATAAGTTCTAGCATCAGAACCACCAGCACCACCACCACCCGCACCAACAACTAAAACATCACAAATAAGAGTACCAGAAGGAACAGTAAAACTACCATTAGAAGTAAAACTATGATAACGATAACCGGCAGCCTCACTAACAGTACCACCAGACCCATAACTACCAACATTAGCAGACGAAATAATACCATAATTATTAGGCATTATACAGCCCTCAAAGACTTATAAACACTAAACTTAATAGGACCACCAATAATAATATTACTAACAGTAACATTAAAAGCAAAAGAACGAACAGGAACAGCGTCTTCTTTATCAGAAAGATCCTGAGTAAGAGCAAAATAAACTTTAAAAGAAGGACTATAACGAATTAAATCAGAAGCACTAAACATAATACTATCATCACTTTTAACAATAGTAAAATCATAAGGATTAACATCATCCATACTAGTTAACTTATCACAAGAAAACTCAACATAATACAAATTATCTACCCTAAAATTATCATAAAAAGGTACATCAGAAAAAACAAAACTTTCCGACTCAGAAACAAAATCATCTACCAAAGAGACAGAAGAAACTTCTTCAAACCCAACATAATCATCATACTTATTCCAAGTATTATTTTCAAAAATATAAACATAATTATCCATACCAACAAAAACCATCGTACCATCAGGCACATTTGTAGGAAGATTATTAAAAGACTCAACAATACTAAACATTATAATCCTTTAAGCACTTAGATCGCCGACAAGGGACCAAGTATCAGTAGCAATTTTAACCAAAGTAGCACCAGAATATTGAGCGCGAAACTTAGATCCCGGAGTAGAACGAAAAGTAACGCCAGTACCACTAACAGTAACTTGTCCAGCACCAGTTTGTAAAAGATCAATACGAGTACCAGTAGTAAAAGCAACATTAGCATTAGTAGGAACAGTTAAAGTAAACGCTGTAGCCTTATTAAGAACAAGAAGCGCACCAGCATCACCAAGAACAAGTGTATAATCTGTCGTCTTATCAGCACTAACAGTTTGAGCAGTAGCAAATGTACCAGACGCTCCGGTAGGACCAGTAGAACCAGTAGCGCCATTAGTACCACTAGTACCCGCTGCTCCAGTAGGTCCCGTAGGTCCCGTAGCACCAGTAGTACCATTAGATCCGGCTGCTCCAGTTGGACCCGTAACAGTACTTGCCGCACCTGTAGGCCCTGTAGGGCCAATAGTTCCATTAGAACCAGCCGGACCAGTCGGACCAGTTACAGTAGATGCAGCACCCGTCGGGCCAGTAGCGCCTGTCGGTCCCGTAGGCCCTGTAACAGTACTCGCCGCTCCAACAGCACCAGTAGGACCAGTAGGCCCAGTAGACCCAGTAGCACCAACAGCACCCGTTGGACCAGTAACTGTAGAAGCCGCTCCTTGTGCACCCGTTGGACCTGTA
>Ga0304730_1001030_pt1 | contig 22100 bp, 12 predicted proteins | sample M_130628_MF_Meta_FD_190474 | JGI IMG/M metagenome (GOLD analysis project Ga0304730, IMG submission 190474) | Freshwater microbial communities from Lake Montjoie, Canada to study carbon cycling - M_130628_MF_MetaG (v2) (version 2) | ecosystem: Environmental > Aquatic > Freshwater > Lake | place...
TTTATTTATCGCCTATTGCATTTACATGGGTAAGAAAGCAGAAGACAATATCAACCACGACGCGCATTTGTGGGGTGCTATTTTTGGATTATCGTTTACTTTATTGATTGTATATGTAATGCGTCCGACCTGATTGGATATATACTAGAGCAATTGAAACATCCCAGTTTATTTGGAAGAGGTTAAAGTTAATTTCAAAACCGATTCGGTAGCTGCTGTAATTTTAAATCGATTATCAATTCGTTTGCCAACCACCCAAACTATTTTTTTGTTGGATTCAATAACCCATGTATTTTCTTTTTCTACAAGCGATAATTTTAAATCAATAAAAAAACGACTCAACTTTTTTTTCTTAGTCATACCTAACGGATAGAAGTAATCGCCTTGTTTCCATTTTCTTAATATCAACGGAAATTCAATATGCTTCTTATCTAACAATGCAATTGCTGCATCATTTGAAAAATCTTTGGAAGTGATTTTTTCAATAGCAATATTATGGTTACCAAAATTTATGCTTGTTGTGTTGGGCTCTATAATAAAAACAGTTTCTTCATCATGTACAATTGGAGAGATGATTATCCAATTTCGATTTTTTAAAATCCGATGAGAAGCAGACAGGATAAACTTTCCCGAATCCGCATGAAGTAAATGAACGGCATCATTTAATTGTGCAGCGTTAAAATTAAATGGTTTAATGATTTCAAAAAGTATGGTTTCGAATGCATCAAGCTTGAGTAGTTTTAAAACAGGAATATGCATTTCATTTCCTTTATGTTCAATTAATTTCAACTTAATGTTTGCAATGGCATTATCATAAATAACCGAAATGTCATTGAATCTTTTAATGTTGTTTTGAACATTTGCTTTAGCTTCAGGAATTACATTTTCAATCAAAGGAATAACTTGATTTCTAAAAAAGTTACGGGTGTATTTGTTGGATTCATTCGAAACATCTTCTCGCCATTGTAAATGATTTGCTTGAGCATAATCTAACAGTTCAGATTTATGGGCGAACAAAATAGGACGAACAATTTTTCCGCCAATGCCTGCATGATGAGATTGAATCCCCTTCAACCCATTGATGCCAGTGCCTTTGAAGAAATTCATCAAAATGGTTTCTAAATTATCGTCAGCATGATGGGCAGTAACAATATGTTTGATGGTTGTGTTATTTTCTACTATTTCATTAAACCAATTGTAGCGCAAGTTTCTTGCAGCCAATTGAATGTTTTGTTTATGTTCGGTGGCGTATTTCTCTGTATCAAATTTTACCACATGATATTTCACGTTGTATTTAAGGGCCAATTCAATTACAAATTTTTCATCCGCTTCGCTTTCCTCGCCTCTTAACTGGAAATTACAATGCGCGATTTCAAAATTGAAACCTACACGAAAGCACAAATCGCACAACACCACAGAATCCACTCCCCCGCTAACGGCAATCAATAGTTTATCTGCTTTTTGAAACAATGCAGCAGCATTAACATGTTGGGTAAATTGAGTGAGTAGATTCAACGTTGAGAAGATTTTTGTAAAAATAAATTTTAATTGGTGAAATGAGGTAATTTAAAATAATCAAAATTGAAGATTATAGCATTGGAAGACGAAGGTGAGTTTCCTATTGATTGGTTTTTTGTTTCGCGCAAAGATCGCAAAGGAGCAAGGCGCGCAAAGGGGGATGAAATTCTATAAAGGATTTTTTTTTCGTCTGTACATTAATGAAAAAAATATTTTTATTCTTCTTTACATTAAAAGCTAATCTCTAACGCAACGAACGGAATACCCAAGTGTATGAATACTAGAGAACTGACTTAGATTGCTACGACTGAAATTCAGATTGCGCAACATTACTGCGTCAGTTGTTAAGTTCTCTGTGGAGCTAAACCAAAAACCATTATAACCAATGCTGTTGAATATCCCAACTGTATTACGATAACCTCCAGGAAGACCAGTAAATCCACTAATGTTTGTAGCGTCAGTATTGGGACTTTGCCAATGTGTTAAACCTACGTCCTTCATGGCTCCTCCAGCTAATGTCAATCCTCCTAAACAAGTTTCTAATCTAGTCCATTCTGTATCTGATGGCACATGCCAACCAATAGGTGCTAATCCTCGTGTATCATTCACCGCATACCAATTATATAATTTCCCATACGTAGCCGCATATGTCGCACTATCATTATTGTAATAACAATAAGCTCCAGTAGTTAATGTAGTCCAAGTTGCAGCATCAGTTACATTAGGTATAGGATCTCCATTTCTATATATTGATACATCTAAATTTTTTGTTGTCCAAATCTGATTACAAATTGTAACACTTGGTAAAATGGCGACAACATTTGAAGCTGTTCCAATAGTCATATTCATCCACGTATTACCATTATAGTAATTCATTTCTCCAGCTCCACCATTACAGTCTGTACAATACACAATCAAACCCGCTGCAGGATTTGCAATGGCATTGCGTTGTGCATAAGTCATACGAGGTGGTAAAAATCCTTGTGTGGTTGAACTTGCATCTAATACTGCAGATGCATTAGGGGTATTTGTGCCAATGCCAACATTTTGTGAATATGCAAATGTGCCAGTTAAAATAAAAAGTAGAATTAAAATATTTTTTTTCATAATTAAATTGTTAGAATCAAAAAACTATCCAAGTATTCCCATAATAAAAATTCGTTTAAGCATACATAATACTATAATCCATACAATACACTCAAACCCACTGCAGTTTTTGCAATTTTATTGCGTTGTGCATACAAGGTGGTAATAATCCACTTTAGTTGGAAGATAAATCTAGTTGAGTAAAACAATTAAAGCAACAATTTTATTTCTCGATTTTAATCTATCCAATTGTTTATATCTAAAAGCGCTCAAAAATTCCTTCTAATCCTTAACAAAACGAACTGACAACCCCAAAGTCTTAGTGTTGTTGAATCTGTAAACGTTGCTATTGTAGTACAAGTAGTGGTACCAGGCGATTGGTGTAAAGTACTCCGTAGAACTCCACCAGTAACCGGTGTTGCCAATGTTGGCGAATGATCCACCATCGTAGCGACAGCCACCTGGAATACCTGCAAATCCACTGCTGTTGGTAGCCTCCTCAATATTGGGTGCGGACCAGCCCGTTGTACTCATCATGGCTCCACCTGCGATTGAGCTTTGATGACATCCTTGACAAGTTGTATCAGCCCCTGCATCTAGGTATTTAACCAATTTATTCCATTCACCATCACTAGGTACATGCCATCCCTGTGGTGCCAATCCTCTAGGATCATTCACTGCATACCAATTATACAATCTACCATAAGTTGCTGCATAAGTTGCGCTATCATTATTGTACCAACACCATGCGCCGGTAGTTAATTCAGACCATTGATTTGGTTCTGTTACTTGAGGGATTAAATCACCATTGCGATATCGAGCTACACTCAAATTTTGAGTAGTCCATACTTGTGTGCCTATTGTTACACTTGGCAATATTGCAGCACTTGCAGTCGTAAAAGTTTGTTGCGAACCATAAGTTGTACCCACAATATTTGTAGCATAAGCACGAACATAATAAGTAGTGTTTGCATTCAAGCCTGTTATGCTACTTGTAAATGTTCCGTTACCTGTACCTTCATTTGTTTTGGTAGTCAAATCTATAGTAGGATTAGCGCTCGTGCTCCAGCATATACCCTTTGCCGTTATATTTGCTCCACCATTTGATGTAATGTTGCCACCGCTCACTGCACCACTAGAACTGATGCTTGAAATGATATTGGTTGAAACGATAGGCGTGGTGAATGGTACCGAAGCCGCGCCAATAGACATATTTATCCAGCCTGATCCATTAAAATATTGCATTTCTCCACCAATTGCGCAGTCTGTGCAATACACGATCAACCCCGCTGCAGGATTTACAATGGCATTGCGTTGCGCATAAGTCATACGAGGTGGTAACAATCCGCTGTTGGTGGAAGACACATCTAGTCGCGCAGATGCATTTGGGGTAGTTGTACCTATGCCTACATTTTGAGCAATGCCAACAAAGGAAATTATACCAAATAAAAATGTAACCAGTATTTTTTTCATTTTATTAAAATTTAATAACCAGTTTTTATATTTTAATCATTTAGAAAGAATGTTGAAATTTCACAACAAACCTGTCTTGTCTTATTGAACCTTTTGAGCATCATGTAAGGGTTGAAGATTTTCAACCCCTACAACCTCTCAAACCTCACAAACCTCAAAAACCTCTCAAACCTCTTTTCCTTTTTTCCATACTTTAAAACCAATCGAGCTTTCAGCTTCCCCCTTGGGGGATCGAGGGGGCTTACCAACAACTCTGCCAAACCGTTCCATCATACACCCTAAGCTTATTCAACACCCCATCAAAATAAATATCTCCTTTTGCAGGATTTATCGGCGCGGTATTTCTTGGCTCTAAACGCATTACATCATTTATGTGCAATTTGCGTTTGGGGTTTGTGGTGCCGATTCCAACGTTGGAGGTGGTATCTTCGGGGGTGGAGGGGGTTGTTGTTGGGATAGTTGTTGTATCGTTATAAATTGCTGTGATTTCAGCTTGTGAAAGTGCGCGATTATATATTGATGCATCATCTAAATCACCATCAAAATAATCACCTAAACTAGGATGAGAACCAAAATAAACATTTCCAACCGCAGTTGCTGTGCCAGTAATAGTGTATGTTCCAAGTAAATTTGAATTAATATAAATTTTAACAACACCAGATTCATAAGTTGCAACAAAATGATACCAAGTATTTAATAAATAATTAAGTGTACAATTCTTATCATTACCTAATTGAGCATAAGTAATCAAATTACTTGAACCTCCTCTCTGACCTATATATCTAGCCTGATTACCACTCCACCTACCGAATGATAGCATCGCTCTTGATAATCCTGAATTAGAAAACCCTGATGCTTTGAACCAAATGCTCATGGTAGAACTTGCACTTCCAATTGGTACATTATTCCCTAACGCGATTATATAATTTGAGTTGGCTAAAGTAAAATGATATGCCGAATTAGGATTCCCAAACCGATCACTTGTCAAAGTAGCACCATATACAGTACCATTATTTCCATTTCCACTTTCATCATTTGCATTTCCATTAAAAGGCCACCAACCCACTAGGCCATTAGTAGGTACATAAGATGGGATTTGGGCGGTTGAAGTATAGTAAAATGTGAAAAGGAAAAATGTAAAAAGTAAACGCATGATTTTATTTTTTTAAAGGCTTATCCAAATAGTTCCGTTATAGTATCTCAATTTTTTAAGTATGGCGTCATAATAAACATCTCCCTCTCCAGGATTTATCGGCGCTGTATTTCTTGGCTCTAAACGCATTACATCATTTATGTGCAATTTGCGCTTGGGGTTTGTGGTTCCGATGCCAACGTTTGATGTGGTGTCTTCGGGGATCGTGGGGATTGTTGTTGATGTGTATAGTTGGGTAATTTCGGATTGAGTGAGGGCGCGATTGTAGATGGCGATGTCGTCGAGATATCCGTTAAACCCGAAAATTCCACCAATTAAATTATTTCCAAAACATAGTGTTCCTGCAACAGGAGCATTAATTGAAATATTCCCACTATACCAGAATACCCCATTTTTATACACTTTACAAATCTGATTACTAGATTCAAAAACCAATGTCAAATAATTCCATTCATGTAAATTTATCAATTCGGGGCTACAAGCCGAAGGATTATTGTAAGGGTAATTCTGAAAAGCTATTGTATTTGTTGGGCAACTAGTATGATAGCTACAAATGTCATAATTACTTGCATTATTCGGTGTGTTATATGCCAATAAAAGTCTTGTACCGATGGGGTTTGTATTAATATTAAACCAAAATGAAAATGTATAATTTCCAGTTGATGAAGGGGAATAATTTGATGGAATTGAACATTGAATTGCTGAGCTTCCATTAAAACTATAAGCGCTATTTGTATTTCCAAATCGATCACTCGTCAGCGAAGCTCCATCAATTGTTCCATTGTTTCCATTTCCACTTTCATCATTTGCATTACCGCAGAAAGGCCAGTAGCCTACGAGACCAGTGGTTGGGAGGTATGAAGGCAAACAAGTTGTGGTACCAGCATTGTATAAGCTGGTGATTTCGGATTGAGATAGGACACGGTTGTAGATGGCAATATCATCGAGGGAGCCAAGCATTGCACAATTATCACTTGTATAATATGGAGGAATATTATTTCCAAAATAGACATTACGAATGGTTGTGTCTGATAAATAAGCGTTTGAAATTAGAGAACCTTCCAAAAGTCCATCAATATAAACAATTGACTTATTGTTTATAAAATCGTTCACTAAAATGACATGATGCCATAGATTATCATTTAATGTTTTGTTTGACATATAGCCTTTACCCTCGTAAAATTTGCCAACAGTATTCGCTGAAACATAAGCTGGATGTATTCCATTGGTTGACATGAATGATTGTCCATAACCTTGTTGAATATTGTCACATGTAATTATTAGACTATATGGATTGACATAATTTAAAGGGTATTTTACCCAGAAAGAAAACGTCTTATTGGACCTTGATGCAATTGGCTGATTTAATGCAACAGATATAACTGTATTAATTTGTCCATTAAATGAATATGCCTTCCCCACATTCCCAAACCTGTCACTTGTCAAAGTCGCTCCATTAACTGTACCATTATTCCCATTACCACTTTCATCATTTGCATTACCATTAAATGACCAGTAACCAACCAAACCGTTTGTAGGAACATAAGATGGAATTTGGGCTGTGGAGGTAAAATAAATGGTGAATAGTAAAAAGGAGAAAAGTAATTTCATCTTTAGAATTTTTGAATATGGGAAGAGATATTTTTATATCAATTAATTAAAAATTATTGGCTCAGTCAGAGACTGAATGAATTTATAGACACCGGTTTGGAAACCGGCGTCAATAGACGATTTAAGACAAAATAACATAAACGGAAAACACTTCCAACCTTTTGAAAGGGTTGAAAATTTTCAACCCCTACCTACAACTTCACCGCACGAATCACCTGTAATTCGCCATCTTGTTGAATTTGCAAATGGTAAACCCCTGGTTTTAAATCATTGCCAAAATCTGAAATGCTGTTTGATTTTAATTGTATTTGCTTGATTTGTTTTCCTTGCAAATCATAAATTGTCACGCGTACTGCACTTGATGAAGGCGAATTCAACTTCAAACTAAAATGTTCTGTGCTCGGATTGGGAAATAATAAAGCCGTTAATTTTTTTGGTGCTGCTTTTCGCTCGTTGTTTTTTGCATAAGGTGTGGCAACCCGAGTTGTTGGCAAACATCCCGTTTTTACCGCATTGGTTAGTCTCATCGATTTGTTTAAACTCGATCCACATGAAGATTGATATTTCAACTGAATGGAATCACCCGTTTGAGCAGCATCATTGCTCGAATAAAATATCTTTATCGTTCTACTTGAAAGTGATCCCGAATCTAATGTACCCAAAGATCCAAGTGGACCGATTGGCATCGTCCATGCATAACCGGTAGGCGCTGCTGTTGATGCTGTTGCTACTGGAAGCAAAGGTGCCGTGTAGCGATAAACCCTTGCGCCACAATCGTTTTGTACCAAAGTAGCGGTTATGCTCGCAGGTGCTAAAGGCACACTCAATAAGGTATTGCTCAGTTTCATGGCTTTGATTGGACCAAATCCACAATCCGAATTGTATTTCAATTTTATAGTATCTCCTACTCCTGCAGCTGCATTTGAAGAGAATTTCAATACTATTATTCTGCTTGTTAAAGAACCAGAATCTAGCACTGCCGTAGCGCCTACCGTACCAATTGGCATGCTCCACTGCCATCCTGTAGCTGCTCCAGATGTGGTAGTTGCTGCCGGAAGTACTGGTGCGATGTAACGGTATTTTCTATCTCCACATACATTTATTTGTAACGGCGTAATCGTAATCGCTGTAGGCGCAAGTGGTGGATTGATTGCCGTGTTAGTAAGTTTCGTTGCTTTATATGGACTATACCCACAGTCCGAATTGTATCTTATTTTTATAGAGTCGCCTGTTCCAGCTGCAGCGTTAGATGTAAATCGCAACACGATAATTTTACTTGTTAAAGACCCAGAATCCAATACAGCTGAAGATCCTACTGTTCCTGTTGGCATACTCCATTGCCATCCTGTAGCTGCACCCGTTGATGCAGTTGCAATCGGTAAATCATGACCTACATAACGGTATTTTCTTGATCCACAGATATTAGTAGCAACAGGTTGAATGGTGATGCAAACTGGAATAACTGGTGCACTTAGTTTGGTATTCGTCATTTTCAATGCTTTTGCTTTGCTATAGCCGCAATCAGATTGATAAGACAATTTGATGCTGTCTCCTGTTTGTGCGGCATCATTTGAAGAATAAGACACTACAATTATTCTTGAGTTTTCATTTCCAGAATCTATTGTAGCATATTCTGACATTGAACCAATAAGTTCCCATTGCCATCCTGTAGCTGCTGCTGTGGATGCTGTTGCACTTGGTAGAATTGGCGCTATGTATCGATAACGTCTTGCCCCGCAATTATTTGTAGTGATAGCCTGAACCGTAATAGCCGTAGGTGCTGCAGGTGCATTCAAAACCGTGTTGGTTAATTTAAGCGCTTTCCAATTGCCAACACCACAAACGGTTTGATACCTTAATTTAACGCTGTCCGTACTTGAACATGCATTGTTGCTGGTATACGTTACCGTTATGATTCTAGATGTAAGCGAACCAGAATCAATTGTTCCTGAACCACTAAATAAACTTCCTACAAACGACCATTGATATCCTCTTGCATTAACTGGAAGTACCGGAGCTACATAACGATATTTTCTAGACCCACAAATATTTGTTTGGATAGATTGAATGGTAATTGACGCCGGAACTGGAATTGCTGTAGGATTCGTGATTTGAACATATACACTATCCGTAGAAATACAACCTGTTTGTGAAACAGTGCAAGTATACCATTTAGAAGTTGTAACAGAAATTGAAGCTGTAGTAGCTCCCGTAGACCATGCATAACTGGTGTATCCTATACCTGCATTTAAAATGTATGAAGCGCCACAAGTACTTATGGTATCTTGAGCAAAAATATTAATTGAATTATTAGATATGGTTAAATTTAAAGTTACAATGCTATCACATCCCAAAGCATTTGTTCCTGTCCAAGAATAAGTGCCTGATGCGGTATATGAGTTGCCATTCCACAAATAAGGAACCTGAGATGGACAAATGGTAGTAATTATATTAGTGGTGGAAGCTTGGCAATTTTGCTGAACAGAGAAAATCGTTGCATTGCCCGTATAACCCGTATAGGTAATCGAAGATCCCGACACATTGTACGTTCCGTTTTGCTGCACCCAATTGTTGCCATCAAAAGCATACAACCTAGGTTGGGTAAGGGATACCGCAGATGAATCAGCCCAAGTTAAAGTAATATTATATCCAGAACCAGCGTTGTTATTTTTTCTACTCATTAGCCAAGTTCTTTTAACACGCCCTCTATTGATCACCGCGCCGGTAAGACCTGATTGATACACTTCATCAATCACCCTAAATCCTATGCTATCAGCTATGCCTGTTTTGTTGGTGATTGACACCGGATTATAACTTGCATTGCCTACTGGAAAAACTTTTGTAGCATTATTAGCCAATGGTTGTACAAGTAGACCAGTACCTGTTGTTTTAACATAGGCGCTAGAAGAACCGCCAGTTGTGGCTTTGGTGGTAATTGAGTTATTGTTGATGATGGCTTTTCCTGAACTGAACAATAAGGTGTCGGAAATAACAGGAACATTATTTAAAAAATTTACATCGCCAGAAGTCTTGCTGATGCTAACTTTCTTTAAACTGCTGTTGCCAAAAACGGCATTCTGACTGCCCGAGCCGGTAAACACCAACAAAGCAGAAGAAGCATTAAACACACTTGAGTCGTTTAAATGGCTATTGCAAATAACGGTTCCGGTGCCTCCATTGAGCGAACCCTTGTTGATAACTTGCTGCCCCGAATAGAGCAAGGCATTACCACTCATGTGCACAGTAGCTCCTTGCGAAATGTAGAACTGCGAAAACACAGAGTTACATGATACTGCTGCGAAAAGGAAGAATAGAATTTTTTTGAATCTCATTTCTTATGTTTTAATGCTTTGTTAAGTAGTTTGTTTATTTAAATTATTTTTTATTTTTTTCGCCAAGTGAGATGCTAAATGAATCATCTGCACTAGGTTTTTATTTCTAATCTTTTATACAACGAACTGAAAATCCATAACTTTTACTTAAATAGGCAATACCAACAACTGTATCGTCAATGGTAAGGATACGACCAAGTGCTTCTGTTATACCAAATTCTGTAGAACTCCACCAGAAACCGTAACCAAAAAATCCGTTGAATGTTCCATCATACACCCTGTGGCCCCCTGGAAGAGCTGAAAAACCACTGCTGTTTGTAGCACCTGTATTGGGTGGACTCCAGCCACTGATATTCTTCAAAGTACCTCCAGCAACTAATGAACCACCTAAAGTTGTTTCTAATACTGTCCACTCTCCATCACTTGGTACATGCCATCCTTGAGGAGCTAAACCCCTTGAATCATTTACCGCATACCAATTGTACAACCTTCCATAAGTTGACCCATAAGTAGCACTATCATTTTTAATCCAACACCATGCTCCAGTGGTTAAAGCCGCCCATTGTGTAGCATCAGATACTTGTGGAATTATATCACCATTTCGATATCGCGCCACACTTAAATTTTTACTCATCCAAATTTGATTACCAATGGTAACCGCATTATTAAATGTATCAACAAATACTTTTGGTCTTGCCAAACCACCAGTTAAATCAGTCCAATCGGTTCCATCAAAAATTTGTGCTTGTCCCTTAGTACCACAATCTGTACAATAAATCATCAACCCTTGTGATGGATTTGAAATTGCATTTCGTTGTGCAAAAGTCATTCGTGGAGGTAAAAAACCGCTGTTGGTAGAAGATACATCTAACTGCGCTGAAGCATTTGGTGTAGCAGTTCCAATGCCCACGTTTTGTGCATTTGCAGCAAGATTAAAAAAAAGTAAAGCAAGAAGCAGGTGTTTAAACTTCATTGGATTGTTTTTTTAAAAGTCAAAAGTGAAAATTAAAAATGATTGATGTTGTATTTTTTAATTTTTACTTTTAAATTTTTAATTATTGATTCGACAATTTCTCCAAAAATAATCTATTATTATTCAAATTAAATTAAATGTAAAAATATTTTTTACATTTTTTTCATACCCGTTAGTTTAAAAATTTCAAATAATAAAAACGGTGTATTGCTTTTCCAACAATTTGTAAGTTTAATAAAAAAAGATTTTGTAATTACCTATAAATTGATATATCAACTTTTTATTTATCTTCGACACATTAAAAAAAAATTATGCGATTATTTCTTTTGTTATTTATTAGTTTTTCTTCAACGATTTCTTATGGGCAAAATGTGGGTATTGGAACGAATGTGCCGCATGGGTCGGCGGCGTTGGAAGTAAAAGATTCAGCTCGTGGAATCTTAATTCCAAGAATGACTGCAACTCAGAGATCATCAATATCCTCACCTGCAGAAGGATTGATGGTGTATCAAACAGATGGATCAAAAGGCTTCTGGTATTATGATGGTGCAATTTGGAAAAATGTATCGGCTTCATCAAGTACAGCTGGAGCAGGCAGTGATGCGCAGACTTTAATTTTTACAACGACGGGGTTTTAATTTAAAGTTTTGAATTTAATGTAAACCAATAAATTTAAAATAAACAATCAACACATGAATCATTTAAAATACATTTTCATTTTTTTATTTTCATATTGTTTTCATACCAATGCTCAGCAAATGCCATCTATGAAAATAGACAATGACACAACTTATTTTAGTTCTGACATTTCATTTCCTTATTGGTTGAAAGCTGGACAAAGTTTGCAATCATTACAAAATGTAAAAAATGTTTCTATTATTGAGTTTGATGTGGATAGTAACGGCAACATGAAATTTTCAAGAATTGTTTCTGGGAATATGAATACACCATCTACTGTACCTGTTGGAAAGGTTTGGAAGATGGAGGCGATTGGGTTGAAAACTGCCAATAGCAACAGTAGTAATTCACAACAGGTAAATGATACTTCATTTCAGACGATGAGTGGATTTTCAAATACAACTCAACCTTCAATTTTTACATCACCAAAAACATTTAGTACTCCTGGTGTTTTTGAATGGAAAGTCCCTCCAAATGTGAACAGAATTTGTATTGAAGTTTGGGGAGGAGGAGGTGCCGGAGGAAGTTCGATTACGAACATCCCATATGGTAGTACTTGTTTTGGTGGTAAGGGCGGAGGAGGAGGTGGTGGTGGTTATGGATATGAATGTTTTACAGTTACACCTCTGAGTAATTATACTGTTACTGTAGGCGGTGCAGAGCAAACAAGTAGTGTCGGAAATTTAATTTCCGCCACAGGAGGACAAAATGGAACAAATGCTACCTGTAATGTAAATGGTTTGGGTGGTGCTTCCGGAACATCAACCGCTTATTTTAATAATTCAGGAAAAGCAGGTACGAACGGGTTGTTTGGAGGAGCAGGTGGAGATTCAGGCAATATTGGATTGGGCGGAGCAGCTACACCCACAGGTGCTTGTAATTCAGGTTTTAATGGCACAGCACCTGGAGGCGGTGGATCAGCTAGTCATTATGGTAGTTGTGGCAGCCCCGTTTATTCAGGTAATGGGGCAAATGGTCGTGTCATTATTTACTGGTAATTTAATTAGTTTTTCAAAAAATATAAAAATGCAAAAATCTCTATTTTTTTTAACCATCATTTTTTGTTCCTTATTCTCTTATGCTCAAAACGTCGGCATCGGTACCTCAACCCCACATGCCTCAGCTGCATTGGAAATAAAAGATTCTACAAAAGGAATTTTAATCCCGCGCATGACGATGGTGCAGAGAAATGCGATTGTGAATCCGGCGGAGGGGTTGATGGTGTATCAAACGGATAGTTTATACGGATTTTGGTATTGGGGAAGAGGTCAGTGGAGAAATTTTGGCTCCAATAACAACAGCACAACAAATCTTGCAATTGTTGCTACAAACCCTTCTAACTCTATATCCTACACGACAGCAAACCTAAATGCTACCATCATTTCAAATGGTGGAGAAATGATTTTACTTCGTGGTTTTTTTATTGATACGGTTGCTATAAACAACAACAACATTATTGTTTTTGGCAACGGCATTGGAAGCTTTTCATTAAACACAACTGGTTTATTACCCGGAAAAAAATATTATGTACGTGCCTTTGCTACCAATGCAAATGGAACCTCAGTTGGAGATACCGTTTCTTTTACTACAAAAAGTATAACCATCCCAACCATTTCTACAGATATTGTAAGCAACATCACCAACGCAGGTGCTTCTTGCGGAGGCAACATTACAAATGACGGAGGCAGCGTAGTTACAAACAGAGGTGTGTGCTACAGCACATCTACCAATCCTACCATCAATAATTCGATTTCAGTTTCAGGAAACGGAACAGGATCTTTTTTAACGACACTCAGTGGATTAAATGCTTCAAGTATTTATTATGTTCGTGCTTTTGCTACAAATGCCATTGGAACTGCTTACGGAGTACAAAGAAGTTTTACAACAGTAACATTGTCTGCTCCTACCCTTACAACAGATGAAGCCAGTTCTATCTCATACACATCTGCTACAACAGGACTAACGGTGAGCAGTAATGGTGGAAGCAATATTATTTCACAGGGTGTTTGTTATAGTACAACTCAAAATCCAACCATTAATAACAATCTAATAAACACAACAAATACTGTAGGTCATTTTTCTACAACAATTAGCGGATTGATTGCAAACACCACATATTATGTTCGTGCATTTAGTACTAATGAAATTGGTACAAGCTATGGCAATGAAATTAGTTTCAATACACTTGCTCAATCTTTGCCTGTAATAACCACCAATAATGTCATTTCTATTAATACCATATCTGCAATCAGTGGTGGTAATATTACCAATGATGGAGGTAGTGCAATTATTTCGAGAGGTGTTTGTTGGAGTACAACACAAACGCCAACCATCGATAGTGCGCTATCAAATGATGGAGGAGGCGCAGGTTTGTTTAATAGCAACATTTCAGGATTAAGACCTGGAACAACTTATTTTGTAAAATCATACGCATTAAATCAATTGGGTATTAGCTATGGAAATTTAATCAGTTTTACTACGGATGCAATAATTTCAAATCCAAATCCTGCAAATAGTTTACCCGTTATTGGAACATCAACCATTAGTAATTTTTCTTCGGAAAATGCAAGTGCCTCATGTGGTGGTTATGTAAGTTCTGAAGGCGGTACACCAGTTACTGCAAGAGGCATTTGTTGGAATACGACAGGCAGTCCAACTTTAAATGATAGCCACACAACAGACGGTATAGGATTGGGCTATTTTTCGAGCAACATTATTAATTTGACTTTGAGTGGTTGCGCCATTACTTATTATGTTCGTGCTTACGCAACAAATAGCAATGGAACCAGCTATGGAAATCAATATTCTTTGGGTAGAACTATACCAACACCAACAGTAGAAACAAACTCGGCAAGCTTAATAACAACCAATTCTGCTAATTTGAGAGGAACTGCTATTTCTGATGGTGGATGTGCAATTACAGCAAGAGGAATAATCTTGTATTTTTATGCAGATGGTTCTCCAAGAGAAACTTCAATAGCTTGTGGAGCTGGATTGGGTAGTTTTAATGCAACATTTCCAAATTTACTTCCAAACTATACTTATTCCTATAGAAGCTATGCTGTAAATAGTGCAGGTGCCAATTATGGTCCTGTTATGACTTTTACAACGGGCATACCCACCGGTCGTTATATTGGCGAATTGTATGCAGGGGGTATTATTTTTTACTTAGATGCTACAGGCAATCATGGACTAGTTTGTGCAACAACTGATCAAGGATTAAGAGATATGGGTTGTGGAGGTGTAAGTGGAACATCAGCTGCTATTGGTACAGGATTTCAAAATACAACCAATATTATTGCTGCTTGCCCCAATAGTGCCGCAGCATATATAGCCAATTTGAATATTAATGGATATACAGGTTGGTATCTGCCATCAGTTGATGAATTGATAATGATGCGGACTAATTTATGCCTGAATAATTTGGGGAATTTTAATACTGATATGAATGATAGGTATTTTGAAAATCCTGATGCAGATTATATTTATTATTTTCCTGCAGGCTATATGAGTTCAACAGAAAATTTATTTGTTCGATTTGGATGCCGATATCCTGAGTATTATGCCCCAGGAGATAACGAATGCTATGAAACAACAAATGGAAATTATTATGGAAATTATTTTTATGGAAATACGCGCGCTATTCGCTCATTCTAATTTTATGAAAAAACTAATCACATACACATATTTTATTTTTTCTTCCTTATTTTCCTTTTCCCAAAACATCGGCATTGGCACTTCCTCTCCTGATTCATCCGCTGCTTTGGAGATTAAAAGTTCATCGCAAGGTTTTTTGCCGCCGAGGATGAACCTTTCGCAGAGAAACGCCATTTCAAATCCAGCGCAAGGATTGATGATTTATTGTACCGATTGTGGCATTGATGGAGGTGTTCAAATTTATAAAGGAACAGAATGGCAGAGTTTGGTTTCTACTTCGCTTTTTGCTTATACTGCAAATCAACTAAAACAAGGATTGATCGCCCACTACCCATTTAATGGCAATGCAAATGATGTAAGTTCAAATGCTAATAATGGTGTTGTTATTGGAGCAAGCCTAACCACAGATAGATTTGGGTTGATAAATAGAGCGTACCAATTTGATGGTATCGATGATTACATTTCAGTGCCCAATTCAAATTCATTGAATCAATTTAATGGTGATTTTTCGATTTCTTTTTGGGGTACTACAGAAAATTCTTCTTTTTCAATTTTTTCAAAAGGTTTTGTAACAGAATTGGATTATTCAGTTGCAAATTATCATGGGAACTTTGGATTATTAATTGGAACAAATTTAATCTACTTGAATTATCAGAACTTCTTTGATTATTTTGGATTAAACTGGAACAATGAAGTTTATTTTCCTTTTCTATCTTCTCCAAATTGGAACCATTTTATTATAATAAAAAATGGCACAAAATTCAGTTTGTATATTAATGGCGAAAACATTGGAATAAATTCCCTTGTACCAGATTTAATAACTCCAGACAATTCCTCGCCATTACTTATTGGTAAATACATTCTAGGTGGTAGCGTTCACCATGGAAAAATTGATGACATTTATCTTTACAATCGTGTACTTTCAATAGAGGAAGTGAATTACTTGTCGACGCATTAATATTCGCAAACAACAATTTTAAAAAAGTGTTATTGCTATTTGATTTTGTACTCAAATGATTGCAACAATTGCTATTTTAAAACCGAGCAATTATAATTTCATGCATATTTCATCAGGTGTTAATACGTGAATTTCAGTTTCTCGAAAGTATTTAATATTTCGAATTGCGATGCGATCTAATTTTCCAAATGATGAGTCACAAAGAATAAATGGTTGAAACCATTGAGCACAATTTCACACTCACCCACGGTTGAAACCGTGGGCTATGAAAACAATTTTCACATTTCATTACCTCTTAAAACTTCACCCCCCTTACATACTCAACCTGCCCATTCATGGTAATCTCAAAAATGTAAACTCCCATTTTAAAATCGCTGCCCAATACAATGTTTTGATTCGACTTTGATGAAATCGATTTCAATATTCTACCTTGTGCATCCATTACGCGAACACCAATATTTTCAAAACTTTCGTTTGTTTTCACCATCAAATTAAATGCATTATGCGTTGGGTTTGGAAATACAACCGCATGAATTTTAGCATCAATTTTTATTTTGGAATTATCGATTTTAGTAAATGGTAATTTCACATTTATTGGACAACCCGTTTTAATTAAATTTGATAATTTCTGTGCTTTGTATGCACCAAATCCACAACCCGAATTATATCTCGCTTTAATCGAATCACCTGTTACAGCTGCATCATTTGAGGTATACACAATGCGCATTACCCTACTGTTCAAATTCGCTGAATCCAATGTACCTGTTGACCCAACCGGACCGAAAGGCAACGACCATTGATAGTCTGTAGCGACTCCCGAAGTGGTGGTTGCAATTGGCAATGTAGGCATGGTGTATCTGTAAATTCTTGCACCACAATCATTCAACACTTGTGCGATGGTAATTGAAGCTGGCGCCAATGGTGGACTTAATAACACATTGGTAAGTTTTGCTGCTTTATACGCACTAAATCCACAATCAGAATTATACCTCAGTTTTATTGAATCGCCCACAGCAGATGCTGCATTTGAGCTGTATTTGATAACAATGATTCTACTGTTTAATGTTCCAGAATCCAATACGCCAGTAGAACCCAACACACCATAAGGCATCATCCAATTCCAACCCGTTGCAACACCTGAGGTTGTAGTTGATGCAGGCAATACAGGAGCGATATATCTGTACGTACGCGCACCACATACATTGGTAACTAAAGATTGAATGGTAATACTTGCAGGTGCCGTTGGTGGCGATAATTTTACATTACTGAATTTAGATGCTTTTGCTTTACTGATACCACATGCAGACAAATAATACAACTTAATACTGTCGCCTATTTGAGCCGCTTCATTGCTGCTAAATGTTACCAAGATCACTTTCGAATTTTCATCACCCGAATCGATAGACGCATATTCAGATAACGAACCCAATAATTCCCATTGCCATCCTGTTGCAGCAGCTGTGGTAGTTGTAGCAATTGGCAATGTAGGTGCAATGTATCTGTATGTTCTGGCTCCGCAAACATATGGCGTTACCGATTGAATGGTTATAGATGTAGGTGCAGTTGGTACCAACAATGCCGTATTCGATAATTTAAGCGCACGATATGCACCATTACCACATGCCGTTTTGTACCTCAATTTCACACTATCCGTTATGCCTGAAGCATCATTGCTACTATAGGTAACCGTTATGATTTTTGAGAAAATATTTCCCGAATCAATTACACCGCTGTTGTTGAATAAATTTCCAACAAACAACCACTCATATCTTTCGGCAGTGATAGGAAGTGTAGGTGCGATGTATCTATATTTTCTAACACCACAAATATTTGTAGAAATAGATTGTATGGTAATGGAAGCCGGCACCGGAACCGCAGCAGGATTGGTAATTAATAAATAAACACTATCAATGGCGATACATCCATTTTTATTTACCGTACACGCATACCAACGAGAGGTAGTGGCATTAACGGTTGCCGTGGTTGAACCCGTATTCCATAAATAGCTATTATACCCTGGGCCAGGCGTTAATGGATATGAACTGCCGCAATATTTTATGGTATCCTGTGGAAAGAAATCACTTCCCGTTACTGTAACTTTTACACTGTCGGTACAACTTGAAACGCCATTGCTAATGGTGCAATAATATGTAGTAGTCGTTGACGGAGATACAGATATGGTAGGCGTTGTAGCCCCATTAGACCATTGGTAAGTTAATGTGGAAGGATTGTTTTTTAAACATCTAACTGATTTTCCAAATCTCTTATCGGCTGTTACACGATGAGAAGAAATGTCATCAAAGACCAAATATCGAGAAACAGGATAAGTTAGTTCAGTTGTACTGTTCCAAAAATGAGCATATTCATTTATACTAAAAAAGTTAACTGATGCAACTGATTGTAGCACACCTCCAGGCAAAGCAGAAAATCCACTTTGATTGGTTGATATTGAACCAGGAGTCCTCCATAAAGGAGAGACAGATTTCATTTTTTCACCAGCATAAAATGAGCCTCCTAAATAATTTTCAAGTACCGTCCATTCTGAGTCAGTTGGAATACTCCAGCCTTCCGGCGCCAATCCTCTTGAATCACTAACCGCAAACCAATTATACAATTTTCCATACGTAGCTGCATAAGTAGCGCTATCATTGTTGTACCAACACCATGCTCCAGTATTTAAATTCAACCATTGAGTTGCATTAGTCACTTGAGGTATCACATCCCCATTTTTGTATCTTGAAACATTTAAATTCTTCTGCAACCAAGTTTGATTTCCAATGTTGATTGTAGGATATGAATTGCCATCAATATCAACAACAGATGGTGTATTAAAATTACCAAATGCATTAAGTGTTATTGATGTTCCACCACAAATGGTGGTATCGTTGTTGGAGATGCCTACATTATTACAAGAGAAGCAAGCGTCTACTGTAATTGATGCCGTAGCTTGTTTTGTACAACCATTTGTACCCGTGCCAGTTACCACATAATTAAATAACCCAACAGTAGATGGTGTTACAGTTGCTGCATTTCCATTTTGCACCAATCCCGAAGCAGCTGTCCAAACATAGGTAGATGCACCACTTGGGGTTAATGTTGCATTTTGTCCTAGACAAATTGTGCTCGAAGATGAGGTGATATTTATTGTTGGGCTTAATAATGCAGAAACTATTACACTTGCTTCTACCGCTGTTCCACAATCGCCTGTAACCCTTGCATAGTAAGTACCTGGACCACGATTGGTTAATGTAACACCGGTTCCTAAATTAGTGCCTGTTCCGCCTGCGCCTGTAAACCAAGTTAACACAGCATTTGATCCTGTTACGCCATTGGCGATTAGGGTGGTTGTAGTTCCTGTACATAAAGCACTTGATGCGGCGGTAGCTGAAGTAATGCCTACATTTATTTTTGCAGAAACGGTAACACTTGCTTCTGTAATTCCACAATCGCCAGTAACCCTTGCGAAATATATACCTGGGCCACGATTGGTTAATGTAGTACCGGTTCCTAAATTAGTTCCTGTTCCGCCAGCGCCTGTAAACCATGTTACCACTGCATTTGTTCCTGTTACGCCATTGGCGGTTAGGGTGGTTGTGGCTGATGAACAAATTGGTGATAATGCTGCAGTGACTGAGGTAATTCCTACATTCACTAATGAAGAAACTGTTACGCTTGCTTCTACTGCACTTCCACAATCTGCTGTAACCCTTGCAAAATAAGTCCCTGGGCCACGATTGATCAATGTTGTTCCTGTTCCTAAATTCGTTCCTGTTCCTCCAGCCCCTGTAAACCAGGTTACTGTTGGATTTGAACCCACTACTCCATTTGCAGTTAACGTAGTGGTAGTGCCAGCACATAAAGAACTAGACGCTGCTGTTGCAGATGTAATTGATGCGGTTGTTGTTACTGTCATCAATCCCGACACATTACTTGTTGCGGTACATCCATTACCAGAAATCGTACAATAATAATACAATGACCCAATTGCTGATGATTGAAGTGTGTATGTTGCAGTTTGCGCACCATTTGCAGAACCTAAATTTGTACCGCCAAAATTTGAATTTACCGTATTGCTAAACCATTGATATATGGGCGAACTCGAATTTGTTGAAACCGTTAATGTAGGTGTTACAAATGCGGCATTTAAACAAGTGGTTTGTGATGCGGTAGAAGGATTTTGTAAAATTAATGAACCAAAACCTCCACCTGTTGTATTAAACTCATCAGCACCCATATCAGGAGGTGATAATCTTGATTGTCCATCAATATCAATTGTATAGCCCGTTCCTTGTATGCCTGTACCATTAAAAGCACAATTGCTATTGATATTCATGTGCAAGCTATCTTGATTGTCAAATGAACGAGCGAATACTGGATCAATGTTTTCAATAGAGTTTAATTCTCTCGAACTTGCTTGCAATGATGATAATGTTTGAAAATTATTAGTCCCATCAAAATACAAACAATTAGATGATGATGGCGTTCCTGCATAGTAAGCATTGTTACTAGAGTTGACGCTATATTTTGTATTGACTCCTATCTGACTGGCTGAAGCCCTTAGTACGGCTACTTTTCCTGATGCTCCTGGTGTAGCTTTATTTACAAAAACGTTATTTTTAAATGTGTATGTTGGATTATCTACATTCATATCAACAACACTTGTGCCAAAGCTTGAACCTCCAGTACCACCAATTCTAATGGTGTTGAATGTTAAATTATACGGAGTTCCTGCCACACCTCCTGTAATATCTATACCTCTTATCGCATCAGCATTATTTAATGATGTAGCTGATGCCCCATCAAATGCCTGTGTCATATCCAGCTCAATCATGTTGTTATAAATATTTACTGGAGTAGCACTTGTAGATGTAGTTCCAAGCCATAAACCACGAGCAATTCCATCAGATCCAAATGGAATTAGATGCGCTATTTTATTTGTGTAAATTGAATGAGTACCAGTTCCCGCTGGAATGTAAATACCCGTTACTGTTGATGCATATAAAGGTGAAGCATCTCCATTGTTTCTTACATAAAAACTATCGATTCTGTTTTGGAATACATTTCTAACGGTTGATGTTGACAATACTCCACCCAATTGTAAACCAGCAATGGTATGTGTAGCCGAACTTCCTGCAGTCGGCGAAATGAACAAATTGCTTATTTTATTATCTGCTACAGTTTCTGTTGTACCTGTTGCTAAAGTTGAATTGGTAAACAAACCCCATAACTTACCTGTGTTTGTTGAATTGACATCTTTCAAACTAATTTTACGAATCGTGTTTGAACTAAAACTAAATACTGCTCCATTTTTCGAACCTCCAACATAAATTCCATAAACATTTACATTGCTTGCATTTCCTGAAGCAACAAACACCTCATTGTTTTCGATGGTATTGTTTTGAATGTTTAATGTTCCACAATTGCTTACACTTGCAGGTTTTTGACTCAACCAACTTAATTCAACAACACCAGATAGAGTTTTTGAATTGTTTGTTATAGTATTATTATTTATCGTTTGTGTTCCATAAACATTAGCATCAGATTGTAACCCATTGAATGCACCTGTGGCCAATATTGAATTTCCTGAAATGTTGTTATTGTTCATCGCAATAGTTCCTGTTGGTGTTGTTTTTGAGGTATTGTAAATACCAATCCATTTAC
>Ga0304730_1001032_pt1 | contig 22083 bp, 10 predicted proteins | sample M_130628_MF_Meta_FD_190474 | JGI IMG/M metagenome (GOLD analysis project Ga0304730, IMG submission 190474) | Freshwater microbial communities from Lake Montjoie, Canada to study carbon cycling - M_130628_MF_MetaG (v2) (version 2) | ecosystem: Environmental > Aquatic > Freshwater > Lake | place...
TTTTTATTCAACACTCCAGGTGTGGAAGTTGTTGCGATTAACGATCTAACTGACAATGCCACTCTTGCGCACTTGTTGAAGTATGATTCTGTTCACGGAAGATTCGCTGGAACTGTAACTTCAGACGCGGACCATTTGATTATTAACGGTCAAAAAATCAAAGCTTTGGCTGAGCGCGATCCTAAGGCTTTGCCATGGGGTGCCATGGGTGTTGATGTGGTTTTGGAAAGCACAGGTATTTTTACTGATGCAGCAAAAGCCAATATGCACATTGAGGCTGGAGCAAAAAAGGTGGTAATTTCTGCCCCTGCTACTGGTGATGTTAAAACGGTTGTTTTGGGTGTTAACGAAGAAGTAATTGATGGTACAGAAACCATTTTGTCAAATGCAAGTTGCACAACCAACTGTTTGGCGCCAATGGTTAAAGTATTGGACGATGCTTTTGGTGTTGAACAAGGCTTTATGACAACCATTCATGCTTATACTGCTGATCAAAATTTGGCCGATGCGCCCCATAAAGATTTGCGTCGTGCTCGTGCCGCCGCTTACAGTATCGTTCCAACAAGTACTGGTGCTGCTAAAGCTGTAGGCTTGGTGTTGCCTCATATGAAAGGCAAATTGAATGGAAATGCGATGCGCGTTCCAATTCCAGATGGTTCGGTGACTGACTTTACTTGCACATTGAAAAATGCTGCTACAGTAGAGCAAGTGAATGCTGCGATGAAAGCCGCAGCTGACGGTCCAATGAAGGGCATTTTGGAATATAATACTGATCCTATCGTGAGCATCGACATCGTTGGAAATACACACTCTTGTATTTTTGATGCTGAATTAACTCAAGTGATTGGCAATACTGTTAAGATTGTGGGTTGGTACGACAACGAAACTGGTTACAGTGCTCGTGTTGCCGATTTGATCGCTAGAATCGGATAATTAAAAGTTTTTAATTATTGCGCAAAGGGGCCCCAAATTTTTGGGGCCCCTTTGCTTTGATATCCATAACACCCAGACATATTTCATTCCCGAACAAACCCCCAGCAAAGGGTTCAACATTGTGTTGGAAATTTCAAACGAAGACGGTTTTTCTGTGTTTTGTCCTAGCCCTAAATCGCTTCCCGTGTCAATCCATAGGTGCAACTCGATTCCCCCAATTGGACCGATCTAAACTGCGATACTGAATGGCTTCGGCAACGTGTTCTGGCTGTATTTCTTGTTCATTTGCCAAATCTGCAATGGTTCTAGCAACTTTTAAAATGCGGTGATATGCCCTTGCACTCAAATGCAAACGCGACATAGCCGTTTCCAATAATTTTTGAGAAGTGGGTTGTAGTTGACACAGTTGTTGAATGTGTTTACTGGGTATTTGGCTGTTACAATGAATGTGTTGAAATTGACTATTCTGAAAACGCACTTTTTGAACCGCGCGCGCTGATGTCACTCTTTCTCTAATCGTTTCACTTGATTCACTTCGATTCGTAACACTTGATAAATCATCAATTTTAATGGGTGACACTTCAACATGCAAATCAATACGATCCAATAATGGGCCGCTGACTCTTGATAAATAGCGAACAATATTTCCCATTGGACATGTGCATTCAATTGTTGGATGGTTATGGTAGCCACACGGACAGGGATTCATCGATGCGATGAGCATAAATTTTGACGGGTATTCGATGCTGAATTTACTGCGGGAAATGTGCACTTTTCCGTCTTCGATAGGCTGTCTCATCGACTCCAAAGCATTGCGATGAAATTCTGGCAGCTCATCCAAAAATAATACACCATTGTGAGCTAAAGAAATTTCTCCGGGTTTGGGTTTATTGCCGCCTCCAACAAGCGCGATATGCGATATACTGTGGTGAGGCGACCTAAATACGCGGTTTGATACGATACCCTGATTCTGATTCAATTTACCAGCTACGGAATGTATCGCTGAAGTTTCTAATGCCTCCGAAACAGTCATTTGGGGTAAGATACTTTGGATACTTTTTGCCAGTAGCGTTTTTCCGGCGCCCGGCGGACCAATCAATATTACATTATGTCCTCCAGCACTTGCTATTTCTAGCGCCCGTTTCACATTTTCCTGCCCTTTGACATCGGCAAAATCAAAATCAAATGTCGCCTTTTCCATAACATCAGATAATGAGGTATGATGGCTTACGGGTGTTAGTTTGATTCGATCGGCTAGAAAATTTGCCGCCTCTTCCAGATTTTTTACACCATAAACTTTAATATCATCTACGACAGAAGCTTCAATAGCATTGTCAGCAGGTACGATGATCCCCACAAAACCAGCCTTTTTTGCGCATAATGCCATGGGCAAAATGCCCGGAATGGGCTTCACTTTGCCGTCCAGACTCAACTCACCCATTACGATGTACTGCTCTAACCTTTTGGTAGGAATTTGAAAACTCATTGCCAACATTGCTATCGCGATAGGTAAATCATAACCCGAACCTTCTTTACGCAAATTTGCCGGTGACAAGTTGATAATCTGCCTTTGTCTCACCTTTTCAAAACCCGAGTGCGTTATTGCTGCCTCACATCTAAATAGACTCTCTTTAATGGAATTGTCGGGTAAACCAATGACACAAGTGACACCCATTTCACCATTAAAACTCATACTGCTGGACTCAACGGTCACAACGATTGCCTCAACACCCACCAATGCGGATGCATATCCTTTCACCACCATAAAATAAAAATTATAAAATGGGCTGTGCTTTTTCTACCTTGATGCCCACATCATTAACCCCAGAAAGCAAATCTTCCCTCATGTTTTGAGAGAGTTTAAACGTATAATTTCCTTTTTTGAGTTTGGTTTTAATCAGCAATGGTTGCTCGTAAGAAATCAAGTTTGACATGCCTTTACCCAGCCATCGTCCTGTTTGATCCGCAAGCTCTATTTGAAATTGTTTTTTTAGTAGAGAATTCAACGAGGAGTTATTCGCGTTGCGTGATTCTACCAATTCATAAATCAACCAAATATTACTATAGTTGTATTTTCCTGTTATTCTCAAACCACAATAAATATTGTAATAATGGGTTGAATCATCTACAGTAAAAGTATAAGATTTAGATTCGTTCCACCCCCAAATTCCTTTATCTATCGTTTGAAATTCTTCTGTAATGGTGTTTTCGGGTAGACCACATGAGTCTAATAAAATCATGACAATAGAAAGGATAAGAAAAATGGATTTTCGGTATATTGTTTTACAATCAATCATTGAGTTTGCGTGTTAAAATTTTGTTTAGTAGTGGGATTTTTTCATTAAAAAGAATCTCAATTTCTGAATGGCAAACATAAAACGGCAATTCGGAAATATTTTTTCTATTTGAAATATTCTTGGCTGTAATGAAATCATTTTCTACACCCGGAATCGTTGCGTCGTCGGATTTTCCGCTTGTGGGATTTTCCGCCCATTGATGATTTTCTGCACCTTGGAATATCGCCGTTATCCGCATAAAGTCCTTTCGACTGCTGACGAAAACACAGTTGTTTTCAAGCTCGTTTAACCTTGCGGAAGCCACACTTTTTTTAATTTTTAGCTGATCAAATTTCGTGTGCCAACTTTCAAGATCGCTGCTTGTAAACGAATGATGATCGGGATATTCAAAATGATGAATTATTGCATATTCATTAAGGCCATTTACAATGCTAGTTGCATCTGCAACACCTGTGATTAATATTATTTCTCTACCCTTAGAGAGTGTTGAACCATATGATGAGTAGCGAGTTAAGTCAGATTGTTGAATGGGTTTTGATGTAGCATAGCTAGCAAAATATATGTTGTTAGACCAATTGGCTGAACCGGGTCTTATGCCCCAATACCTCATTTGTTGGTTAAATTTTGACTTCCAATTATTTGCATCTTGGAGACTTAGGTTTTTGTCTACATGTGTAACTAAAATGATGTCTGCTTTTTTAGATGCACCAGGAAACTCACGCAAATTTCCGGCGGGAATAGGTAAATCTTGACTAAAGGGTTCTTGGTACTTTGTTAAAATGATATTTCCCAATGCCGAAATTCTTAAATGCTGATATCCATCGTCAAGAAGTACTAAAGAAACATTGGGTTTGGCTTGTTGTATCATAAATATGCCCTCAACTCGGTCCTCACAAACGAAAACCAGCGGATGTCCTTTTTGAGCCAAGTCTTCGGGTGAATCACTTAACTGTTGGTCGTTCCCTAGATGATGGGCACCGGTATTTTGTTCAATTGCGTGATAAATTTCCAACGGCTCATCGCCTACAGAAAATGCGGTGTCCTTAAATGTAATCTCACGGTAACCTCTCGTTTTTCTTCCATACCCTCTGGACAATATCGCAATTTCCAAAGGGGAGGTACTTTCGCTTTTAAGCCAGTGATAAAATGCTATAATTGTTGGTGTTTTACCTTGGCCACCGGCGTGTAAATTACCAATTATCCAAGTTGGTATCGAAGGTTTTTTTGATAAATCAAATGCGCGATAAACCCAACGTTTGAACGACGTAAACAGACCCCAAAGTAGCCCTAACGGAAAGAGAAATATGCCGCGCAACCAACGCATTAATATAATTCGAAAGCTTGTCCTTTTTCGGGTATGATAACCTCGGTGTGTTTCACGTCATTTGCCAATATTTCCATTTGTGATGCATCTCCGTGTACTAAAAAAATGCTTTTGAGCTCACCATCATTGGATTGTTGAAAATAATCAAGCATTTGAGGGTGGTCTGGGTGAGCACTAAATACATCTGTCCTCTTTATTTTGGCATGCACCGGCCGAGGCTTGCGATTGATTTCTACAAAATCTTGACCCTGAAGTAGTCTATGTCCAAGTGTTCCTTCCGCACAAAAACCAGCGATCAATATAGTATTTTCGGGGAATCCCACATTGTTTCTAACGTGCATCTGAATTCTACCGCCTTCTACCATTCCCGCAGCGGATATAATCACACACGGTTCATTAATCACACTTAAAATCTCACTTTCTTTTTCGTCTTCAATTACTTGTAAAAGCGGAAAATCGAACAGACTACCATTTTTTGCTTGAAATGCTTTTGCTTCCTCGTTCAAAAACTCAACATTATGCTGGTAAACCTTGGTGCTTCTAATGGCTAATGGGCTATCCGTGAAAATGGGTATTTCTGGCAATCTACCATCGCGATATAATTGATGAATGCTAAAAATAATTGCTTGTGTACGACCAACACTAAAGGCAGGAATAACCAACTTTCCTTTTCGCGTGACACAAGTTTCAATGATTTCTTCGAGCATTGCCTGTTCAGCATTTTTTGAATCACTGTTGTGCCTTCTTCCTCCATATGTGCTTTCGGATATCAAATAATTTAATCCCTGCATGGCCTTTGGATTAGGCACCAATTTAGAGTTGGCATTTCCTAAATCTCCAGTAAATCCCACCACTGTTGTTTTGTTGTCGTGTTTAACTTCAAATCGAACACTCGCAGCGCCTAATATGTGACCGGCTTCGTGTAGCGAAAGCGATAATTCGTCGTTAAATGAATATTCCTCGCCGTATCCAAGGGTAAACGACATATCTAACATTTCGGTGATATGTTTTTTACTGTACAATGTTTGTACTTGTGGTTGTTTGCCTTTTTTTATTTTTCTACCACTTTGCCGCCATTCAGATTTTTGTTTAGCAGCAGCTTCCATTCTTTGAATATTCAAACTGTCATGCAATAAAAAGTCACTTAATTCCAAAGTGGGCTCTGTCCCAACAATTTTTCCGTTAAAGCCTTGCCTTACTAAATTAGGCACATTGCCGGAATGGTCTATGTGCGCATGCGTTAATACCAGCAAATCAATTGATTTTGGATCAAATGGAAATAGTGCGTTTCTCTCTTCGAATTCTTTTCGTTTTTCGTAGTCTAAACCACAATCAATCAAAACCCTAGTACCACCAGGCAAGTCCAACAAATGCATACTGCCTGTGACTTGTCTGGCGGCACCCCAAAAAGTAATTTTCATACTGCAAAATTACTTCTATAAAAAGGGTTTCGGGTTTGTTTGTTATCAACCGTATTGATCGTTGTCTATCAATAGAGTTCAATTTGTTATTCTAACAACATTATTTTCTTGGATTTCCTAGAATTGTCCGAATCAGTCCATTGCAAAATATATATACCAGGTGCAAGCCCAATTCTAGCCGTGGTCATTTGATTAACATCTAAAGATGTATGAATAAGTTTCCCATCCACTGTGTAAACCTGTGCATTTTTTGGCCACTCAAATGAACCTCCCATTAATCCAACCGGGTTAGTATAATTGTCGATTTGAAAATCCTGGTATTCATTATCCATACCTGCTAATTTCATCGCAGAACTAACGGATCCATTGGGATCATAGCATTTTACAAAGTGACTTTTTGCTAATTTTCCCTTCATATCAACCTCATTAAAATGCCCGCTGATATCATAATAACCCAAGAAAATGTATTTTGCTTGTATAGAATCAATGGAATAATTCCATTTTGATGGTTGCCAGAAGTTCTCTCCGATACTAAATAAGTTGTTTTTAAGAGAACCATTATCCCAATTACCCTCTGTAGTCAATGAACCTTTGACTTCAAAATTATTTGATGACTTCTCAATTGATCGTAAAAAGTTATTTTTTCCATTCAAATAAAGCATGCCATTGTTTAATTTTATTGAGCTGCCATCTTGAAAAGCGAACGTGTTATAACCCGCGGAGATTGAATCAGATTTTATGTTTTCTCCAGAACCTGATCCACAAATTAATTTGGCATTGTTGATAATGATCCCTGTAGAATTGTAACCTAAAATCGAACAAGAATATGCTAAGTTTCTATTGGTACTTTGTGTTGCCACATTGTTGCGATAGAACCCGCAGCTATTGATGCTTAAGGGTACATTATTTGTATCACTTGTTTCGGCATATAACCCAATATTTGAATGGGTGAAAAAATAACAATTATCAAAACTGTCGGCGCTTTGACTACCTTGAATTTCTGCACCTACCATATTTTCCTTAAACATACAATTCGAAACTTTTACGTTTGCACCAGCACTTTGAAACCCAGTTGTACAACGAATAAAATCGGTTCGAACAACCCTACAACCCGATGATCCTTCATTGATTTGTAATCCGATGTATAAATTTTCAAAAGTCGATCTTTCAATAGTTAACTTCCCCGAATCCAAGGTGATTCCATTGATGTTGTATTTTGCCCAGCTAGTGGGAGAAAATTTACTATCGGAAATTGAAACTATCCCCTTACAAATCCACCTAGAATGATTTCCGAATTTTACGTTTGACCTAATGATATTTATGGTGTCAAAGACGTTATTTTTAATTAAACCCTCAATCTGTAATACCGTAGAAGCCGCTTTGTCGTTTCCAAAAATTTGAAAATTAGAATTTCCATCACCAGAGAAATTGCATCTTCCATAACCACTGCCTACGTTATTCAATTTTAATAGCCCAGTTGAATAACCTTTTTGGGATTGAATGGTCAAATCCGCATTGTTTGTCAAATGGATGTTACCACCTAAATGAAGTAAGGCATTCATACCATTTAGATACAGATTTACAGATTTACCCAAATTCAATTTTCCGCCTTCTTCAATAATTATTTTACAGCCATCATCAACAATGAGAGTGGAGCTGTCATTAAATGACAAGACAGCATTTTTATGAATGATTAGTTGTGCATTTTCACCCGTGAGGTGTAACACAGAACCCGAATTTATTTCAATGGTGCTGCGGTTTTTTACATGTAAGATAGTCGATTGACTTCTATCAATTCCGGATCCAATATTGATAATTGAACCAGTATTTGCACGAATCATTTTTTCCGAGCAATCCCCAATATAAAAAACCCGATTGATTTGTTTAGAAATCACAATTGAATCCATTATTGAATTGCTCGAATTAACACTATTCTTCCAATGATTAATATTCAATGTGTGCCCTTTGGGGATGTTGATATTGCCTAGAAATCTATCTCTAGTATTGCCATAGAAACACTGGCTATCAATGAATTTTATATCTTTATTATTGGTTGAGATGATTTTGTGCAATAACCAAGCGGCATTTCCATTTTTGCTAGAATCAAAAAACGCATGATCTTGGTTTTGTTCTTGAGCGTAATAGTCTTGGAACGGCGTATTTTTTAGCATCAGTGGTATGTCTCCAACTTGATACGACAAAGGGCCGGACCAATTGAGCGACCCCTTTGCATTTCCCATTGCACTCCACGTGGGGATGAAACAAGTGTTTTCAGAAATCAATTCAGTTTTAATAGTTCCAAGGGTTCCTTTTGAAATATTTGCAAATGCCAAAATGGAATTATTTTGACTCCCACACTGATGGTCTAGGCCGGTTTTTTTATTATCAACCAACCATACTTTGTCTTTAGCAATATTTGATTCAAAAACAGCAACCACCCCCTTGCCCTTAGGTGAACCTTTGAGCTGTGCCTGATATGAAAATAACTTAGCATCTGTTGAAGGGAGTATTTTACCTGCGAGAAAAATTCCTAGTTTACCCGTAGCGAGACCAATCTTTGTGAGTTTATTCTTGAGATCTTCAAAGGCATTAACGTGAAGTAGCATTTCACCAGGTGCCAAATACATGCCATCAGTTTTTTGTTGAGGCATCCCCAAATTGCTGCCATTTACGATGCCCCAATTCCAGGGTATAGTTGGGAAGGCCTGCATTGTTGGATCACTCATAAATTGATTTCTTAAAGGATGAGGTGAATCAATTTGCTCATGATGCATCAATAACATTTGTTTCGATGCGGGCCGGTTGAGCATCCGTTCTTTCATATCCCGAGAAATTCCAAATAAATCACTGTAATAACTAGCAGTGGCTTGTAAAGAAATAGCAATGTTTGCGCCCAAAAGTGGTGCGTCAAAAGAAGTGAAACTCTTAACACAAATTGTTTGCGTATCGTTTTCTAACATTGTAAGGGCTCGTTTACCAATCAATCCGCCCATACTAACTCCAACGACATGAATTTCGTTGCCACATAAGCGTTGACTTATATTTTTTAAGCACTGATACACAACAAGTGCATTATTTTCTATTAAATCCGCACCATCCCAAAAATCGATATATACTATATCAAAACCGGAATCGCGATACTGACTTAAAATGCTAGGTGCATTCTCAATGGATCGCCATGGCTCCCATTTTTTAGAATCCACATTCCATTGTTGGCCTTTAAGCAAATCCAGATACCCCATATTTCCGCATTTTCCATCTCTACAGCCAGTGGGATTGTTTTTATAACCAAAATCTATGCCCTCAATAAACACTATTGGGTTTTCAATGCATGTATGTGCGTGATTATTGAATTTGTTTTTGCCAAAATGTATCGTTACGTTAGCGCCAAAGGTAAAAGGTTTTCCATCCGAGGATTTGCCATAGGCTGGCATTTGGAAAGTTTCGATGTTGCTTTGATTAAGAAGATTTTTCCAGTCGGGCGTATTGTTTGAATAATTAAACGAAATCGAACTGACAAATTTTCTTCTAGCATTTGGAGCCGGGTTGAATTTGTTAGAGAAATTAAATCTTATATCCTTTGCAGGAGCATCTAAATAAAATCTAAAATCGTTGATTCCTGGATTTAGTCCAATTACATTTGAAATGCCACCTATAACAATTGGAATATTATGCCCATTGATGTCGAGACCAAAACGTACCGCTGTATCTCGTGCTCTATTCGTAATAATAAATCTTTCATCAAACACTAGATATTGATAGTCTTGTTCAAAAGTGTTAATCAATGGAATGAAACTATAGACATTTGAGGCGATTAGATCCCCTGTTTTCCAAGGACCCAATTTTACTAAAAATTGACTGTCTTCATCAACAGTATAACCCTGTCCTTGCCAAAAGCTGTCGCTAAATTCATGCACCGAATAATCAAAAAGCATCAACGGAATCATTTTCTTAGCTAAGTACTCATTTCGCAATTGCATGAGCGTATCCCATTGATTTAATTGAGGTTTCCCCTGCGTTTTACTAAATTGGAATATTCGAAAAAGTTCCTCAGCAATTTCGAGCTGGTTAGAGTCAATTCTACCGGTGCCGCTTAATTGAGAAAGTTGAATTTGAGGACAGGCAATGTCCTTGATATTTGCAACACCCGAATTTTCAATGGACAAACCTTTGAAGGAGTGTTTGAAGGAGGTCATAAAAGTTTGCCCTAGTAAATTCAAACTCACTAGAAAAAACAACTGGGTAAGTAATAGTTTTCTCATGCTGTGGCCCTCCCGTAGTTAAAATCATGAGATGGGAAAAGCAAGCGATGCCTTCGGTTAATTAGACTGATTTTTTCATCCTTCAAATACGGAATGAAGGTGAGAAATTTTGGAGTGGGTTCATAGCCCCATGTGTTTTCGCAATACAATCTGTTTTTCATAATTCATATCGTTAATTGTTCCATACAAATTTGGATTGCATCAATTTGGGAAGCACGTCGTTTATCACCAATTTTGCGCCCACCCAAAAAAATAATTTGCATTTTTCGCAAATCTCTTGGGTGTAAAGGTCGATTTTGTTGTATTAAGCGAAAACAACTTAATAAAAACAGTTATGATCGACACATTTACTCAACTATTACATCAGAAAACGAAACAACAGGGCATGAAAACAGCAACGATTGTTGCAGATATTTTGTGCATTTCGCAAGACGCAGCTTACAGAAGGATTCGGAGCCCTCAAACATTTAAGGCGGACGAATTGATGAAACTTGCAAAGGTTTTTAACATCGACCTTAATACATTGATTCACATGGGAAACAATTGGTTTCAGGGAGAGTACAAGTCGATTGATAGCAGTTATTCAATTCATGATTATTACGGTGAATTAAAATCATATCTTGGCAAGGCTATTGAGCGACCAGGGAGTTTTATATCTTATGGGGCCAAAGAAATCCCGATGTTCTATTATTTATGGTTTCCGGCTTTGGCCGCATTTAAATCGTTTGTATGGAATCGCGATTTTTTAGGTGATTACAAATTACGCAGCGTTCCTTTTCAAGCTAGTTTGATGGAAAATGAAAGAAAATTTGAATCCTTGAGTAGTCAATATATGAATATTGCGAGTGAAGAAATCTGGAGTTACGAGACCTTGTATTCAACCTTGTATCAAATAAAACACTATAAAGAATGTGGCCTATTTGCTAATGAAAATGAATTTAGGGCAGTTCTGGATGAATACGACTTTCTTGTCGACCATATTCATGATCAGGCAGAAAGAGGAAAAAAACTAAACCCTTATTTACCGAATGTTGTAGGTGCTGATTTCCAATTGTATTTTTCGCCATTAACGAGCAACGATAATACATTTATCATCAAAACAGTAAGGGATAGTATTGCTTTTGTAGGCTCAAAAATGACAGGCGTGTTAATCAGTGATTGCGAACATTGGGTTAATTCTACGCAAAACTGGCTCGAAACGTGTAAGAACAATGGTACTCTTTTAAGTGTAACCGGGAGTGGTCCGCGTGATCGATTTCTGAGACAAGAGTATCGTGCCAAGAAAAAAATGTTGGGTTTGTTATTTGAATAATCTGTCTCACAAAAATCAAATTATTGTCGTTAGGCGACATTATTCTTGTTTCAACGGTCTATAACGATAAATAAACATCATGGATGTATTCTATACTATACATAATTGGTCAAAATCACACAACTAAAATTTTAAAGATGAATAAAAACGTATTTTTGTACAGAAACCAGCAGATTCCATTTGGGTTTTTTAGCTCGGCGAATTTAAACAAGATGACAAAATTGAAAAGATTATTTACATTTAAATTGAATAAACAAAACAATCATTACAACGATTTAATTACGGTTGCGTGTTTGATGTTTTCAGTGTTTTGTTCTGTTTCTGTTTTTGGACAAACCGCGCCAGATGCAGTTTTAAAGTCTAAAACGAATGTAAAATGTTTTGGTGGAAATGATGGCTCTATTGAGGTCAAAGTTTTGTCGGGCAGTCCCATTTATCGATATAGTATTTTTGGTGGCTCACCCTACCAGTATTCATCGAAATTTGTCAATTTATTTGCGGGAAATTATGTTGTAACTGTTAGAGATACTAACGGCTTAACAGATACTGTGCAAGTAACTGTTGCTGAGCCGATTAGTGCATTAGTCGTTAGCACCCCCTCTAGTTTGCTTAAGAATGTAGATTGTAATGGAAATAATTCTGCCTATGCCGAAGCTTTGGCTTCCGGTGGAACAAATCCATATTCTTATTTCTGGAACACATCTCCGAGCCAAAGCACAGTTAAGGCCTCTAATTTGTATGCTGGAACTTATATTGTAACCGTAACGGATGCAAATAATTGTGTTGTATCTAAGACAATTACGCTTACACAACCAACGGCATTAACACTCAGCGGCATTGTTACCGGTGTAGATTGTAAAGGAAATAGCACAGGCAGTGTAGTTTTATCTGCTGGCGGTGGAACATCACCATACACATATAAAAATGGAACTGGTAGTTACCAAGCAAGTGCAACATTTTCAACCTTGGCGGCGGGAAGTTATACATTCACTGTTAAGGATGCGAATGGCTGCACTCAGACAGTAAGTTCAACGGTAACAGAACCGTCTGTACTGGTATTAAATGCTGCAGTAACCAATCCTGTTTGTATACAAGATAAAACAGGGATAATTGCTTTGTCTGTAACTGGTGGAACATCATCTTTTACGTATCGTCTCGATTCGACCGTTAATTCGATCACGAAATCATTTGTTGCGACGTCAACATACAGTAGTCTATACCAAGGAAAATATTCTGCTGAAGTAAAAGATGCGAATGGCTGTTTAGATACAGTTCAAGTCATCATCAAACATTTTGATGCGGTCAAGCCAAAGCCAGTGCCGCGCAAGATTTTGACGGTTTACCTAGGAGCATTGGGAAGTGTTAATGTTTCAGCGAACATGGCTGATAGTATAAGTTCGGACAATTGTGGAATTGCGTCGTTGTCGATTTCTAAAACGACGTTTATCTGTAGCAATATTGGTTATAACACAGTAAAATTTAAAATTGTTGATGTAAATGCCAATTCGGACAGTGTAAATTTTATCGTAAATGTTAAAGACACAACGCGACCAAAAATCAATACTCGAAATTTTACAATTTATTTGGACGCAAGTGGATTGGCGAATTTGTCAATTGATAGTGTTGATTTAGGATCAACGGATGCTTGCGGAAGTGTTACACGTACTTTATCGAAGGCAAGCTTTAATTGCTTAAACAAGGGCTTAAATACCGTGACATATACTGCCAAAGATGTCAATGGAAATATCGCAACAAAATCATTAAAAATTACAGTTTTAGATAATATTTACCCAACACTGAGCCTGAAAATGGCAACATTGTATTTAGACAAATTAGGCTCTGCCAAACTAAACAAAATGGATATTGATAATGGCAGTTACGACAACTGTAACATTGATAGCATGAAGTTGAGTGATACGCTTTTCAATTGTAACCAAATTGGCGTTAATGTGGTCACAATTAAAGCATATGATCCGAGTTTAAACATCACAACAAAAACGGTTAAAGTTACAGTTCTAGACACAATCAAACCGGTACTTCAAGTAAAAAACAATACTGTTTATTTGGATACAACGGGCAGTGCTAAAATGTCTAAATATGCGATAATTACATTGTTGTATGACAACTGCGGAATTGATACTTTATATGTTAGTAAGTTAATATATGCTATAGCTGATACAGGCGTTAACAAGGTCATTGTATGGGCAAAAGACAAATCAGGAAATTTGATTGGTCCAGATACTGTGGATGTTACGGTGATTGCGCGTGATTTCGACGGCGACGGGATACCAGACTACATCGAGGGATCTAAGGATACAGATGGTGATGGCGTTTTTGATTTTGCTGATATGGATTCCGACAATGATGGCATATTAGATTTCACTGAAAATGAAATGGCCATTTTGGCAAAAGATTTTGATCTTGATGGCAAACCCAACTATAAAGATTTGGACTCCGATAACGACGGTATTTTTGATATTTATGAAGTTGATGGAAGCGACCCTGATAAAAATGGTATTGCCGGAACCGGTTCGCCAATTGTGAATGTTCAGGGAGTTCCGATGGTTGCGAATGGAGGATCAGGTTATGGCGAGATTGATACCGATGGCGATAGCAAACCGGATTATAAAGATTTGGATTCAGATGGTGATGGAATCAGTGATATAACAGAAGGAATCGTCGACACTGATGCCGATGGAATAGGAAACTGGAGAGATGCTGATAGCGATGGCGATGGCATTTCAGATAAATTGGAAGGTGTTGTTGATACCGATGGTGATGGCAAGAGTGATTACATTGATACGGATTCTGACAATGACGGCATTTCCGATAAAATAGAAGGCACCGTTGATACCGATGGTGATGGAAAGGGTGATTGGAGGGATTTGGATTCTGACAATGACGGCATTTCCGACAAAATTGAAGGCATTGTTGATACAGATGGTGATGGTTCTGGTGATTGGAGAGATATAGATGCTGATGGTGATGGAATTCCGGATAATGTAGAAGGAACTGTTGATACTGACGGTGATGGTAAAGGAAACTGGCGCGACCTTGATTCTGATAACGATGGTATTCAAGATAGCTTTGAAGCAGGCAGCTCACCAGCCACCCCCGTTGACACTGATGGTGATGGTAAACCAGATTATTTGGATTTGGATTCAGATGCGGATGGCATTTCTGATACTATAGAAGATGTAGTAGATACGGATGGTGATGGTGTTTCGGATTTCCGTGATACAGACTCTGATGGTGATGGTATTCTTGATAGCCTTGAAGGTACCGTTGATACCGATGGTGATGGAAAAGGCGATTGGAGAGATTTAGATTCTGACAATGATGGTATCTCCGATAAGATTGAAGGCAGCAATGATTCCGATGGTGATGGAATTGGAAACTGGCGTGATTTGGATTCCGACGGTGATGGAATTAGCGACCAAACAGAAGGTACACTTGATACAGACGGCGATGGAATTGCTGATTTCTTAGATGTAGATTCTGATAACGATGGTATTCTTGATAGCATTGAGGGAACTGTTGATACGGATGGTGATGGCATAGGCGATTGGAGGGATTTAGATTCCGATAACGATGGTATCTCGGATAAAATCGAAGGAACTAATGATTTTGATGGTGACGGAATTGGAAACTGGCGCGATTTGGATTCTGATAATGATGGTATTAGCGACCAAACGGAAGGAACTGTTGACACCGATGGCGATGGAAATGGAGATTGGATCGACATTGATACAGATGGTGACAATATTTTAGATAGTATCGAAGGAACCACCGATACAGATGGTGACGGAATCGGTAATTGGCGCGATACGGATTCAGACGGTGATGGCATCCTTGATAGCTTGGAAGGAACCAATGACTTCGATGGTGATGGTATTGGCAACTGGTTAGATTTGGATTCCGATGGCGATGGCATCATAGATAAAACCGAAGGCAGTGCTGACGCTGATGGCGATTCACAAGGCAATTGGCTGGATCTAGATTCTGATGGCGATGGAATTTTGGATAGCGTTGAAGGAACGGTTGATACTGATGGCGATGGAATTTCAGACTACTTAGATCTTGACTCCGATGGTGATGGTATTCTTGATAGCATTGAAGGCACTGTTGATACCGATGGTGATAGCACTGGTGACTGGCGCGATTTAGACTCTGATAATGATGGAATTTCTGATAAAATCGAAGGTACAACCGACTCCGATGGTGATGGAACAGGTAACTGGCGTGACTTGGATTCAGACGGCGACGGTATCAGCGATAAAATCGAGGGAATCACCGATACCGATTCAGATGGAATTCCTGATTACTTAGATTTGGATTCAGATGGTGATGGAATTCCTGATAGTGTTGAGGGTACTGTTGATACGGATGGCGACGGCCTAGGTAACTGGCGTGATTTGGATTCTGATGATGATGAATTGTTGGATAGCCAAGAAGGCACCAAAGACATCGATAAAGATGGTGTACCTGATTACATAGATCCAGATTTCTTTGTGCCAGAGGGTATTTCGCCCAATGGTGACGGAATAAACGATCAGTTGTATGTTCGTGGTTTGAAATCCAAAGTGTTCACTAATCCTCAAATAATTGTTGTTAATCGCTGGGGTCAGGAAGTATTCAATTCAGGAATTGGATACAAAAATGACTGGGATGGAAAAGCAACTCAAACAGGTCAAACATTGCCTGATGGAGTCTATTATTTGATTTTTAAATACGCTGACAGAACAGTTTCTCAGAATCTTTATATCAAAAACTAAAAACATCAAAAACATGAAATTCATGATGAATAATAAATTAAGGGTGTTGATTGCCATTTGTTGTTTGATGGCATCAAAACTGACTGCACAGCAGGAGCAGATGTACACCCACTATGATTTTAACTCAATGGCAATGAACCCGGCGTATGCTGGGTCTAAAAGAACTTTGGTGGCAAGCGCTTTATCAAGAATTCAATGGGCTAACTACCCTGGAGCGCCGAAATATCAAAGTTTGTCGATTCATACTCCAATATCCCAAGCCCCAGCGTTTAAAGACTTTGCAGTTGGATTGAATGTTCAAACGGGAAAAATCGGAAAATTTGCTGTCGCATCACCTTTTGGAGAAACAGAGGTTGCGGGAAATATTGCGTATCACAAACAAATCACACGTGATCTGCGATTGGCAGTTGGTTTGAGAGTGGGTGCTTATAATTATCGCGCCGAATTATCCAAGCTTCAATTGCAAAACCCTAATGATGTTTCATACGGAAGTGATTATTCTATCACGGCACCGTTAACAGGTTTTGGCGTTTATCTGTATTCGGAGAAATTCTTTGCTGCGGTAAGTGCGCCTCGTATGGTTTTTGTTTCGCCAAAGACAACGCCTTCAGGAATCAATTTGAATTATATTTCTCAAACGCATTATTATGCAACTGGAGGAATGGTGTTTGATATTGATTACGATTTAAAATTAAAAGCGACCACTCAAATCAAGTTTGTGAATGGGGTGCCGATGCAGGCAGATTTCAATTTGCATGCTTTGTATAAGGATTTTGGATCTATCGGTGCGTTTTATAGAACTGGCGGTGATATTGGTATGATGGCTACAGTTCAATTGAATCCATACTTTAAATTCATGTATTCTTACGATAGCAAAACAGCTCCTTTGAACCAATATGTTAAAGGTTCACACGAATTTGGATTGCAATACATGATTCCTTATAAATCAAACAGTCGCATGAAAGTGCCTCGTTATTTCTAACCTGAATATTAATTTAATAAAATATGAAACTGATTAAAAAAATAGTTATTTTTATTGTAGGGGCAGGTATCACAACTACAAGTCTCTTTGCTCAGAAAAAACTGGTAGATGATATTTATACCTATAATTACACCAAAATCATCAATCAAAACGGAGGTAAGGCAATTGCTAAAAAAGCGGATTATCCGCATCAAAGAGCGTTGGCTTATTCGTTAGCTCAGGTTGAACAAAATGCATTGGCATTTGAAGCCTATTCAGACCTATTCAACAAATTTTCAGAAAAAGTAGATAATTATGATAAACTTTGCTATGCATTGGTTGCTCGGAAAATAGAAAATTATCTATTGTCGGATAGTTTTTTGTTACTTTTAAAAAACACTGAATATGCCTCTAAACCATTTTATAATGAGTTAAGTCAGGATTTTATTGATCAAAATAAGGCATCTGATAATTATTGGTCTGAAAATGATTTTTCGACTTTTTATTCTTTGAAACCTTTCACGAGTAATACTAAGTTTGGCGAATATGGATTAGTTTCAGACAAAAAGGGGAATGCGTATTATTCAACGATTGCCGAAAACGCATTACAAAATGCAATTTCCACTTGGCATGAACAACCATATTTTAGAATTTTTAAAGCAAAATATGGAGATAGTACATTGGGAATCCCCTCGGAATTAACCCACAACATAAATGGAGTTCATCAGCATGTTAGTTACGTGGATGTTAATAGCGGATTCATTTACATTACCAGAAATGCAGTAAAAAAGAATGACAAACGCGAAAGAGTATTACAAGTATTTGCGTTGCGACAAAATGCGATCACGAAAAAGTGGACGGAAATCCCTTTTCAGTTGAATAATATTGAATTTTCAGTAGCTGATTTAGTTATTTCCCCAGATGGCTCTAAGGTGGTTTTTGCATCTGACATGCCTGGTGGATTTGGTAAATCGGACCTGTATGAAGCACCAATTTTGAAGAACGACGAGAATGGAATAAAAATCGGCGATGCTAAGAATCTAGGTCCTGATATTAATACAGCGCTTCGTGACAACTTTCCAAATTTTAGTGATTCAGGACAATTTTATTTTTCATCGGATGGTCATTTAGGTTTTGGGGGTTTGGATATCTTTTTTGTTGATGGTAATACTAAATTGGTACTGAATGCTGGTAGACCTATCAACTCATCATATGATGATTTTGCACCACAAATTCACGACCGTGATGCTTGGGGAACTCTGAGTTCAAATCGTTTGAGCAAAGGGTATGATGATAACTTATATTTCTTTCGTTGGGTTGGCCCTACAGAAGAAGAAATGGATAAAATTCAAGAAAGCGCAGTTATTGTAGAAGTGATAGACGAGGAAACGGGTAAAGCCATAATTGGAGCCGAAGTTGCCATTGATGATTTGAACGATAGTGAAATTGCCACCAAGGGCCTTACAGACGACAAGGGAGCATATTCTTTTTCGGGAATTGCATCCCAAGAATCAAATCCTAGTTTACAAGTTACTTCGCATCCATGTGGCTATCGTTATGCAACCGCGGATAGCGTAGTGGATTTGGAAGATGGATCACGTAAAATAGTGTTGAAGGCGAAGGCCTATAAAGTGGGTGACGATTTGGGCAAATTATTCGATATTAAATCCATACGCTATGCATCGGCGAAATTTGATATCACAGACGATAGCAAAAGAGAGCTCGACAAACTTGTGGTAATTATGCAAGACAACACAGGCTTGAGCGTCGAATTGGGTTCACATACAGATAGTAAAGCATCGGCCGCGTTTAACCAAAAGTTGTCTGATAGTCGTGCCAAAGCCGCCTATGATTATGTTGTAGCACGTGGAGTTGACGCTTCTCGCATTGGGTTTAAAGGATATGGTGAAACGAATATTTTAAACAAGTGTTTGGATGGGGTTGCATGTTCTGATGATGAGCATGCAGTAAACCGCAGAACAGAGTTTATTATTCGTGCAATTGTTCCTTGTACGCCGGCTACTTCTGTAGTTGACACCGCGAAAAAAGTTCAAAATGCTGACGGTACAGTTGCGGTTACAGATGCTACTTCATCTAGCGCTTCCGCTGCCGTTAAGGCTTCGGAGGCTGCATTGGCGGATATCTCTCAGAAATCTATGATTTGTGGTGATGCGGATGCGGATGGAATTCCTGATTATTTGGATACGGATTCAGACAATGATGGTATACCAGATGCGGCGGAAGGCACAATGGACACGGATAAGGATGGAATTCCGAACTTCTTAGATCGCGATTCTGATGGTGATGGCATTGCTGATGGTATCGAAAAGACTGGAGACGCAGATAAGGATGGCAAAGCAAACTTCTTAGATACGGATAGTGATGGCGATGGCATTGACGATAAAACAGAAGGTACGAAAGATTCAGATAAAGATTCACAGCCTGATTTCTTGGATACCGATTCTGACAATGACGGGATTCCTGACAAGGGTGAAGGCTCTGAAGATTTGGATCGTGACGGATTAGCCAACTATCTTGATTTGGATGCGGATGGTGATGGTATCAGTGACAGTGTAGAAGGTAGAAACGATACAGATAAAGATGGTAAACCCAATTTCTTAGATACTGATAGTGATGGTGATACCATTCCAGATGCTATGGAAAAAGGAAAGGTTGCATCAGCGCCTGCCGATTCTGACAGTGATAGCAAACCAGATTACGTTGATACGGATTCTGATGAAGATGGCATTCCGGACAAAGTGGAAGCCCCTGCTTGTTTGCCTGGTCAACAGTCGAATAATACGGTTGGCGGAAGCCCAGTTAGCAATGGAAAAACAGGAAATCAAACACTTACAGTGTCGGAGCCTGTGGTACAACGTACTTCAACCCCAACTAGTAATATTTTAACCCCAGTTGTAACTGGAACTAAGGTTCAATACCGCATCCAGTTCACAATTTCAAAAACACAAATTCCCGTTAAAACCTTTACCGACAAAGGAATTGGATCTGTGTATGAATATCAACAAGGTGGATATTACAAATATTGCACAGACAAGGTGTTTAATTCTGAAACGGAGGCGTTGAATGAAAAATCACGTGTTCGCGGTTTGGGTTATTCTGATGCGTTTATTGCAGGATTCCAAAATGGAGTTCGTGTGAAGTAAATCGTTTTAAAAATTTATTTTAACGGAAGAGGGGGGCATTTGCCCCCCTCTTCCGTTAAAATTGACGACCGAACTAATCATAGCACTCTAAAATTATTTCGAGTAAATTAGCCGTGTTTTAACAAAGGCTTGGTCACAAGCGCAAGGTATCGTGATAAAGAAAATAACAGAGCAAGTTTTTCAAAGAGTGGGGAGCAAGACAATTGTTTGCCTATTGTATGTCGCTGCCATTGTTTTTATTTCCCTTAGAAATTTGAGTTTACCGTGGGGTGATCTGTTTGCTGACGGCGGATTTTATAGCCATTACAACAACTACATCATCTTTAAACAATCGTTTTTTCATCTGATTGCGCATAAAGATCTCTATATCCATTATCCTCTGGAGCAATACGATTTATTCAAATATCCGCCCACATTTGCCCTGTTGTTTGCTCCATTTTCCATGTTGCCAGATTTTTTGGGTTATTCGACGTGGACAGCATTAAATCTTCTTCTTCCGGTTTTTGCCGTTTATAAGCTACAGGGAATATCCGGCGGCGCAAAGGCAGCCATGTCTACACTTTTGCTATTAGAAGGCTTTACAAGCGCATTAAACAGCCAAAGCAACGGTCTGATGCTAGGTTTGTTGCTGTTCGCTTTCGTCGCGATGCAAAATGGACGGATTTTTCAAGCCGTATTGTTTATTTGGCTCACCGCGTTCATCAAACTATTTGGAATTTTGTTCTTCGCGATGTTGCTCGTTTTTCCCGGTGTATTGAAGAAGTCCTTAGTTAGAGTTCCTGTCATATTCGGCGCACTGTATTTGCTGCCATTACCTGTTCTAGGGTGGGAGGGATTACAACGTCAGTATGCTTCTATGTTCAATCTTTTGGCCCATGACCATGCCTACTTCGTGAAATACTCGGTGATGGGTTGGTTACAGCAATGGTTTGGACTTCGGCCCGACAAAAATCTCATTTTGATACTGGGATTGGGTTTGCAATGCCTCCCATTGTTGGTGCTTATCATCAAACAAAAACTATGGCGCTCCGGCTCGCTTCAACAGATGAATCCCAAAAGTCTTGAACGATGGCAGTTCCTTTTTGCAGCGTCTTGGCTCCTATGGATGGTCATCTTTAACCACATGGCTGAATCAGCAACCTATGTGATTGCTGTTGGCGGCGCGATGTTGGCCTTGTCACAACTGGTTGTTAGTGAAAACACACATTTTGGGACGACAAAAATCTCAGGAATACGTGATGGTCAAAACAAGAGTATTGATTCAAATTCGCACTCAAACAACGCAGTTCAAAACGTCGGTTGGCATGGATACTTAAGTTATAAAAATTCGCCTTGGATTGCGGCATTTATAATGATGTTTCTTTTCACGATGCTTGGACCTACGGATGTCTATCCAAAGGAAGTCCGATTCTGGATTGTAGAAACTGCTCAATTGAAAGCGTTTCCATGTGTTTTAATATGGGGATTAGCACTTATAAAAATGCTAAAAACAGTTAGAAATTGATGGTTCAATTGAAAAAGCTATTGATCTTAATATTATTAGGAGGACTCTTTCTCTCCGTTTCTTCTCATTACTTTGGTGTTGCTTTAGATGGTGATGTGGGTTGTTTCGATGCAATTGTACATCAAATGAA
>Ga0304730_1001033_pt1 | contig 22075 bp, 16 predicted proteins | sample M_130628_MF_Meta_FD_190474 | JGI IMG/M metagenome (GOLD analysis project Ga0304730, IMG submission 190474) | Freshwater microbial communities from Lake Montjoie, Canada to study carbon cycling - M_130628_MF_MetaG (v2) (version 2) | ecosystem: Environmental > Aquatic > Freshwater > Lake | place...
CAATTGATTCTCCTAGAGCATCTGTTAACGATCCTATATATGTAACTGGATTAACATATTCATCAAATACGTCTACAGCTCCTCCAGGTGGAGCCCAACTTGCTGGAAGAATATTAGATAATCTACCTTTATCTTTTGTATGCCAAGATCCAGGAGTATTTAAATCTCCCTTTGTAGCTTTGTTCTTTTTTCTTTCTGCTAGTTCTTCTTTAGCATTAACCAATGCTTTCTTTTGACCTTGGTCATATTTTGCAGCATTCTCTAATTTTTCTCTCTCTGTAAGTTTTACTACAGGAGGAGCTACTCTTGTAGCATCTTGACGCATTGGTTCTGGTTGATACTTATCTAACCAATCTCCATTCTGAGCCATTGGATATTCTGTAACCTTCTTACCATTAAATTTATAATCTTGACCAGGCTGCATCATCTGTGTATGCCCTGTATCAGATACACCAAGTACAGGATAGTTAACTCCCTGCATAGTGATGTCATTAGAACCTATCTCTGTTATCTCACCTGGGTGAGCCCATTGACCCATGTCATCTTTGATTACAGAGCCATTCTGAGCACTAGCTTTTGTCTTCTTAGTATACTTACCATTAGCAGGAGCTGAGCCAGCTATGCGTGCGTATGTAAATCCTACAGCACCTGGTAGTGCACCACCCATTGCCATAGTGCCTCCCCATGATCCATTATAGTCAAAGCCTCTATTAGTTGTTCCTTCTCCTATCCAACCTGGACCAGCAGTAGAACGTCCTTCATTAGCATTCTCTCGTTTGCCATAGTTATCCTTAGTCTTTTTCTTTAAGACCATTCCTCCTTGTTCATATTTATCTAACCACTTTGCCATTACTTATAAGAGATTTGAGCAGGTGTAATAATGAATTGAGAAACAATGTGAGCTATGGAACTGTTATCAAGGATATGTCTTACCTTCAAGTCTTTAGCTCTTAATGGTTCTTTCTTAAATGATCTTTTTCCATAATCCATATTCACTTGATTTACAATCTTATCTATTGATAAAGACTCACAACTTGTTGAAAACAAAGGTAATGCTTTATTTTTAACTAATCCCCAGAATGTATTGTATTGATAGAAATTATCTGACTTAGTATAAGTGATAGTTTTGCTTTCAGTATTATAGATTGGGTAGGCTAAGTATTGTTGTAGGTTGTTCATTGGCTTAGGTACTAACTCTAGTATACCTGTAGACTGTTGTCCATTGTATAGAACAGCTTTGTTAAACCATTGATTATCAACCTGTATCTGAGCATTATCATTAAACACACCATCTGAAATAGGTAGGTAGTTATATACCTTACTATAGTCTTTTACATTCTGAAGTATTTCATCATAGCTCTGATAAGAGAATGGATACTCTATAATATAAGGTTCTACATTATCATAGTATTTATTGTAGTTAACTACATCTGTTAGATGTCTCCATATAGATCCTGTGTTACATACAGTATATGTTAGTGCAGCAAGGTCTTCTATAGTGGCAGTACCAATTGTAACTTGTAAAACTGTATGACACTTACCTGTAGATGTTATAATAATTGTAGTGACAGAATCATCTACACTGACAGTATACCCATCAATTAGATTTTGCTTAGTAATGTCAGTGCCCAAGACAGTCCCTAAGTTATCAGTGATATCAAAGGGTCCAGTTCTGCCACCTGCACATGTTAATCTTATTATTACTGTTTTAGCCATTTATATTATTTTAAACGCACGCACAACTTGAATTTACTAATGATGGATTAAGTGTAAGAGCATACAATGCATCCATAGCACTTAATAAACCTTCATTTACTTTCTCATAACAATTAGGTGTAGGAGTGTTATTATCTTCAGCTTTAGCTCCTGTTGTTCCTGGATTATAATAATAGTCTCCTGTATCACATCTTTGATATACATAAACGTATGGATCATCAATAGGCATATCTACATAATTAGTACAAGTGCCTGTAGATTTAACTCTACATGTTACTGTTCCAGTAGGAACATTAGATGATAAAAATCCTGCAAGTAAAGATGCTTTACTAACTCCTGATTCAAAAGCAGTTACAAAAGAATCTACATCTGAATACAAATCAAATGGACCAGTATTTGTTGCTGCTGAGGTTAAGCTTATTGTTGCTGAAAATGGCATATTATATTATTTTATGGTACGTATATAAATTCTCCTGCTACTAATGTACACTCAGGTGCTGTTGTAAAAGATCCTGGAACTAAATTACACAAAGGAGGAACAGTGGTAGTGGTAGAAGTTGTACTAGTAGTTGTACTAGTAGTAGTAAGACAACCCTCTGTACATTCTGCTTCTCCTTCTAATACACAAGGGTATCCTGTTACAACAGCTGTACCAGATAAGTTACAATAGTATATTACTGTTGTAGTTGTAGTTGTGGTAGGGGAAGGAATTTCTGTTACTGCTATTGCTGAGATATCACATCCTTCATTTAATCCAGAATAGAAGAAATTGTTTTCTCCTATGTAAAAGTTAGGTATGTAAGTGTGGAAGCTCACCCAACTCTTAGTATTAAAGTTGAAGGACACTGTCCATGATTTATTACAGAAATAGTTTATATCTGTTACATCAATATATCTTTTAACTGAAATGTTTCCTGCTATAGGTTGATTTATATAAAACTCTTTAGTCACCTCATCATAGAATATGTTCTTATCTGGCTGAGGAATATAATCTAACTTAGTAATAATCACTCTATCATACTTACTATCATACACACCATGAAGACCAATATTTTTAAAGTTATTATCTATGTCAACAGTAGGATAGTATCTCAATATCTCAAATGATAAATGATCTGTAAAGAATCTATTAAGACCAGAACCATATCCAGATATGTCAGTTGCTTGGGTACCAGTTATTAAAAATATCTGTCCTCTCTTAGCATCTATAGTTATTTGACCTTGAGGTATCTTAAGCAACATTTTATTCTGACTACCTACGTATCCAAGATCTGTCTCAGCATAATCTATAGGAGGTGGATTAATACTACTGAATAATGAAGGATTTCCTAAATAAGCTGCTTGAGGATTAGTTGTATCTAGTGTTAACATGTTACCATATAACAATGTCTTATTCTCAAATCTAGCTAATGTTGCTCTGTTCTGTATACCATCTAAAGATATTAGATTGCCATAGTTTTGAGGAAAGTCAAAGAAGCTTATTGGACGATATATTAACCAGCTATTTATTCTGTTATCAGAATAACTTTCTTGCCTGTCAGAGTATATTGCTCTGAATGGAAAGTATGTATAACACAATTGTTGTTTCCAATCTGTAGGCAAATGAGAGAAAAAGTTCTCTGTGTTTTGCTTAGAAAAAGTATTATTGTAATAGTATGTATTATCAAATACAATAGGTACCACTGACTCTTGGAACCAAGTATCAGGAATACCAGAGCTTACGTGTGGGTAGAAGTCACCTTCTAAGTTATTAAAAGCTTGACGTAAGTCTACATTGATAGAAGTTTCTACATAATAGTAAGGAACACCATAAGCAAATGTATACATCTTACCATCATATACATAGTTTTGATTACCAAGTTGTGTAGTACCTGGAGCAGGTGTTGTAGAACTTGTAGTGGTAGTAGTATTAGGATCATCTACTTTAGTATCATTAGGACAGTCTAGATAATGAGCTTTTACTGATATAATATTCTTCATCAAAGTACCACCTACATAATAGTCATACAATACAGATCTAGCAGAATACCAATATTGTGGGTATGCTACATTACCTATCTCATCATAAAATATATCAGAATCATCTGGAGCTCCCACTCTATTATCAATAAAGAATGGTAGTTTAGTTTTGAATCCAAACTTACCAATAAATGTATCTCCACCAAATACTACCTCAGAATCATTAGCAGGCAATGCTGCAAATATTCTTTGGAATCCTGTATCAATAGTTTGATATGAATATATCTGTCCCCATTGACCATTGTTAATTGTCTTTATAGAACCATAATATGAAACAACCTTTATAGGTTCTTGAAACTCAGGAGTTCCACAAGTTCCTCTTTGTGAAAGTGTAAATCTTGAGTTATCACTAATCTGACTTGTTCCTGCTACGACAAGAGAGTTGGTTTGGTTAGGGTATGGTAAAGGTGCTACAAATGCACCATTTCTATTTTCAATACTTTTAATGTAAACAGATGATTCTCTGTTCCAGTTATTAAGATCAAGATCATCTCCTACGTTCTGTACACCAGGGAATACGTATTGATATCTATCAAGGTCTCTTTGTTTAATTCCTTGATTGTTTTGAATATCTGCACTATAGTCATAGCTAGATATAGAGTTGAAAGAATATGCAAAGTTTCTTCTAGTAGCACCATTTACATATATCTGTAAATAAGTTTGGTATGCTGTAAACATTGCTGTGGCACTAAATCCACCTAGATCAGCAATCTTTTTACTAGAGTTCAATGCATCTATTTGTGCTTGTATAGTAAGAAGTCTATACATTGAATGTTTTTTCACTTGAACAAAGTGAGCTCTACCAGCTCCAAATAATACACTCTCTAGCTTAAGAACAGATCCTAATGTAGGTTGTCCAAAAGAAGTTTCTGGTGAATTAAATACTTGTCTATATGGAGATTGAGCATTATTAAATCCATCTAGTTGATCAGGAAAACAATTCATATTTACACTACTTCCTGCAACTATTGTAAATTTATTACAACCTGATACAAACACAGGAGTACCAATTGAATTAACTGTTGCTGAAGTGTTTCTGTCTACAACTATAAATTCTGTAATTAATGTAACAGGATTTTGATAACTAAAAGTAGCACTTGGGAAACCTATACGTACTTGTACACTTATTATAAAAGTTTCAGGTGTAACATTTTGAAATGTAGCAGTTCCTGTATTTACAACAGGAAATGTAAGAGAACACACTTCAGTGGTTGCTGTAGTAAATTCAAGACTAGTTACTTCTCCTGTATTACAGTTTGTATATTGTAAAGCACCATTAACAGTAGCTGTAACTCTATATGTATCACATTGGGACATATATGAATTACTATCCTGAAGTAAGAATGGATCTTTAGCAAGATCATTATATGGATAGTTAGGATAATAGTATTCTGTTTCTTCTCTTTTATATTTACCTACATTTCTTAATATACCTTTAGCAATAATAGATTTATTTGTAGATCTATTACCTCTAACTATTTTAAATCCAACAATAGCATTTTTCTCAGCACTTGTTAAGCTAGAAGATTGAATAAGAAATCCTACTTGTTGTACATCTATCTTTACACCTATTGGATAAATAGCATTAGATGTTTGCATCACTGGTTCTATTTGACCTCCAACATATGTAATAGGAGGAGTCTCAAAATAAGGAGATACTAATACATCAGGAAATTTATGATGTCTAATTGGCTCACCAGCAAGATTTCCCCATACATCTACATTACAAGGATAGGTATCTGTGGATTCCCAATAAGAAAAGTCTCCAGATTGATAAGGATAGGCATCTCCTATCTTCTTATCATTTGTTGTAGGAACAGGATATGTAACTAATACACTACCTGTATTATATATTTTCCAATAAGGAGCTACAGTTCCTTCTCCAATAAAGTCAGCATTAGTATTATATACAGGAGTTAAATCAGTAGAAAGTGCTGTTCTACCAGGAATGTGGAAACCATCTGTTTGTTTACCATTGTCTAATAAAAAGACTATTTCAAAGGCATACACCTCATCTCTTAAATATCCTCTAAGATTAGCAGTGTAGAAACCATCAGCATATGTATTGTTAGCTGGTAACTTATATGTCTCCCATTGAAGTTGAATTTGACTAGCAATGCTTTGATAGTTAACTCTATCAATAGAAGTAAGGTTGTCCCAAACTATGACATCTTGTACGTTTGTAAGGTCTTGAGCAATTTCATAGTAAGGAAACTTCTCAAGTATATCAGCAAGACTTAAAGGAATATTAGTTAAATTTTGACCTGTATAAGTAATTGTTCTGTCTTTATCTTGGATATTATAAGTACCCATAAGTTCTACAGATGTACCACCATTTATGGTTTTAATAACAGCTATGTTAAAATATTGGAAGTATCCTGTAATGTCTATATTATTTATACTTATTACAATAGATTTTCCTACAGAATATTGAAAGTCAGGTGTTGTTATTTCTGTGTTTGCAATTGATGTAGGATTAGTAATAGAGTAATAGGATGTATATGCATCACCTGAAGCATTACAATATTGAATAGCAAACTGATATGTACCAGCTTGGATATCTCCACCTACAACAATGTCAGCAATGTCCAAACTAGGAATGCTAAAGTTAGGTTGTACTTTTAACTTATTACAATCAAGAACAGGAGTAATTCGTGGAGCACAGTTTTGATTACTAAGATATGCAGTGATGTATGGAACTTGATCAATGTTAATATATCTTCTTGGATTAAGACCATCTGTCCAATATACTTCAGTGCTACAGTTGGTAATTTTATGTACAGCTTTATGAATAGGATAATTGATGTCAAAGTTCAAACAAGTTGAATTTGCACAAACTGTTAAATCTGTATCAGGGATTGGAGTACACAATGTACGATATACACAATCATTGTTTTCCATATATCCTATTTCACTTCCTCCTGTTTCAGGATTAGCTAAGAAGAATATATGTTTATTTTTCTCTTGTATGAAGTGTGTTCCAATAAGTTGATAACCAGCAGGAAACTCTAGACAAGCTTCGTTACCAGGCTCGTTCTGATAGTTTACAGAGTTAGCATCAAAGTTTTCTAATGCTGCATTTAGTGCATACGAAAGTTTTCCCTTCTGTACTTGATTTACAGAAGAGTCCATATCTAGTCCAATTCTTCCAAGATTAAATTCTTGTTTTATGTTAGATTGTCCTTCTTGGTTATCTGCCATATCTTGAGCTTCTATTTGGTAATTCATATTGTGCAAAGCGTTGTAAGTCATTTCTTATTCTTCTTTGCTTTGTCCATACATCTTGCTTCTTAATTTCAGTGTAAGCCATAATAAAGGCTTCTTCTGAAAGTTGCTTGTAGTAAGCTAACTTAGCTTGTATTTGATTGAATGTCTCATCATTGATTTGGTTAGATAAGGTTTCAAAAACTTTATATTTAATAAAGGATTCTACGTATTCTCTTATACGATAGTTATCAGGAATCAATTGATTACCTATAGCATCATAGTCTGTAGCGTAAAATATCATGTGAACTATACCACAGCTAAAGTTAGTAACAAATTTATTGTCTCTAATATCAAAGCTATCATAACCAGCACTTCCTGGAGTGAATTCATGTACAGGAGGAGCAGTTGAATAGAATTGCCAAGCATCTGTATAACTTACATCACACTTGCCTTGACAAGATATATTGCCTGGTTTTAATAAATACTCTTTTCTTATACCTCTAGCTACCTGTTGATTGGTTTTATATACAGCTTGGATAATATCAGGCATACATGTAGGACATCCTGTTGTACATTGTGGATTTGTACAAGGCACTCCACCACTAATTATAGGAGAGACTTGAATTGTTGTTTGGCTAGCTGCCTGAGAATAGAATGAGTTAGCTGTTTGATATGGACGTTGAGGAATCTCTGTACACATCCAAGCTTCTCTAACAGCAAAAAAGTTGTCAGGAAGTCTAGCTTCATATCCAGAAATATCTAATGTTTGTTCAGCAATAACATAACTAGATCTACCCATCTTTTGTAGACACTTGTCTAAATAAGTTGGAAACATTAAATCATCAACAGCTCCTGTGTCAAAATAAGATTTTAACTCTTCTTTAACAATAGAGTAAATTGGCTCAGGAGAGACAAAGTTGTATTTGTAATAATATGCCATATTGTTTTAATTTTTCCATTCCCTATAAAGGTGTTGGTATTTTTCGTCTGTGTTTATGTAATGTGACAACAATCTAGAAGTTGTACGAGATGGTTTAAAATACCAAAGATTTATATTTCTAATTCTAGCAGACTCTTTAAACCACATCCAACCAAAAAAGTATCCTTCTGTATGGTAATTGAAGTTGTAGATAATCTTACCTTTTTCTTTGCTTCTTTTCCAATCAACTGGTAAGTTAACCATCTCTTTACCATCAACTGTTTTCATCTTCTTTCTCTTCTTTTTATTGATAGAGAATTCACCAAAGCCAAAAGGAAGTCTTGCTCTTTCTCCTGTTTCTAGAATGTAGTTTTTGAAATGTTCATTATATTGATATATAATGTTTTTCCACTGATCAAATGTAAGTTTTACAGTGGGATTTTTTCTGCAGAAATTATTGTAATTTTCTCTACTGGAGCTTCTCCAGTCAATCTTGGTTCGCATTAACTAGTTGGTTTAGCATTAGGAGCCTGACCATCTATACCATCAAATGTCATGTCTGTTTTAATGCTAAAATAAGTAGATAATAGTTTTTGTGATGTTAATTCCAAGACTTGTTTCTCTAAGTAACCAGGACATCCAAATTCTTTGTCTAATGGATTCATACAATAATCTTCATTACTCACTGAAGGAATATTACCACATGCACAGTCTGATGGGTATAGTATATCATTAGGAATGTCTTCTTCAAAGAATGCAGAAATTCTTACTGATTGCAAATTAGGATTATTAACATATAAATATCCACCATTTGCTATCCAATAATACTGCTCACTCTTAATGATAGGCAACTTTAATAAATTTAAGTATCTGTTAATTGTAATCTCTTTAAATCTTCTTCCTCTACCACCCATAGCATTGATAGAATAAACACCTTGAATAAGATATTGATAGTTTCCTTCACTAATACGAGGAAGTTTATATTGGCTTCTTGCCACTTGGCAAGGATCAACATACTCACAGCAATCAGAAATAGGAACCTCTACCATATTTAAACAAGGAAGCGTCTGGAATACTGTATCAGTAGCCCAAAGCTTTCTAAGGTTTGTTTCCCTCTTTACTAATAAAAATGTATTATTCTTGATCTCAGACGCAACAACCCTATCAGTGATAAGGTTATCTGTTGTTAATAGTTTGTGCATTGCACGAACATCTGAGACCATTTTTCTTAATGTAGCCATTATAAATACTGTTTGAATATATTTGTCATTCCTGAGCCTTGTTCTATTAAGAACCCTGTCACTTCTGCTTTGGACATGGTGTGACCATTCTTGTCATCCCAAAGACTCTTAGCATTAGAGAATGCTGGAATTTGGTAAAACTTAATACCATTGAAATCATGACTCACTTCATGATGTTTATCTCCTGTAAAGATATAGAAGTTATTATGGAAAGACCATCCTTCTCTATATTCTATTGGAAATAGTGCTGCTAATTTAGCAGGCTTAATTGCATCTCCATGGTTAAACATTAATGCTGAACCACCATAGCTTATGTACTTTCTATACTTAGGAGAACAATCAAATGTCAATCTCTCTGTATTTCTAAAGTAGGTTTGTAACCAATTTACCATGTGCCATCCTACAAACTCATCATGATTACCTGCTACATACACAACATTCACGTTCTCAGCATATTGTAATAACATTGTAATCATCAAAACCTCATGTCCACAAATGTATTCAAAAGATGTTTGATATGTATGAGTGTTTGTTTGAGGAGTGCCCTTTGTAGTCATTCCTGTAAACTCACTGTTAAACTCATCAGAACCAAGGATATATGTAATTTGATCTAAGTTATTTGAAAGTGTTGCTTGATTAGCAATTACCTCTACCTTGTACATAATATTAGCCAATCTATCAGTTACATCATTATTACCATCAATGTCATATTTGTTCAAATGAGAATCCTGTTTGTTAATAATTAACATAGCAGGAAACTTATTTCCTTCCCACTTAGGACTCATAACTTCTTGAGACACAGGCTTATATGAATCTAAAAAGTCTACAAACGCATCTTGAAAAACTTGTTCTGTAGACTTCTTCCCTAACCATGCTTTGACTTGCCAATGGGGTGTTTCTCCATTTCCCCAGTAGTTCTGTACGTACTTGGTGATTTCCCATTTATCTGTGTCAATCTTACACTTTATTATGAGCTCATCTAAGCTCTTGATTTCATCCTTTGTATTGATGACAATCTCTCCAGTTCCTTTAAGAATGTCTTCTTCAAATCTTACTATTGTTTCCTCTAACTCAGAAATGTAGTTACCTAACTCTGCTTCTTGTACAATACTTTCTCTAGTTCTCAACTCTTTTAATAACTCATCAACGTCTGATTCTGCAATTCCAAGCTTGTCAGCGTAGAACTTTTTACTCTTTTTCCAGTGCAAAATCTCTTCTAGCTGGTTCAGCAATGCTTGATTCTCAGGCATGTGTAGTTTATTTTGGTTAAAATTATTGTAAAGATATGAACTATTTCTGAATTTCCCAAAAATAAACTAACTATTTTGGTTATATGGAATAACTTTTTTAGTTAGAGTTTAAATAAAAACCCCCAGCCTGGAAAGGCTAGGGGGACACTCTGTAAACCAATAAACAGAGTTTTTATTCAGGTGTGTTGCAACTTGCAACTAAACTAAATGTACCAGATCCATTTATTGAACAGTTCACTGTATCAGTTCTTAAACGATAGCTTCCTGTAATAAGAGTATTTGATGGTAAGTTAGATGTCCATGTTCCTGGAGAAGAGCCTGTTTGGGTGTATGTAAATGTATACAATACAACTGTATTTGCAGCATCCATAATATATGCTGAATAGTACCTTGTACCAGTTCCAGAGTAGTAATATCCACCAGGAGTGATAAGAGCTGTGTTACCTGCTGTTACTGCAAACAACGCTGATTCTCCTCCAGAGCATGTAGCAAGTGCATTTCTATCACCTGTTACACATTCAACAAATGCTGTAGTGCTTGTACTTGTTGTAGAAGAAGTACTACTAGTTGTACTGGTTGTTCCACCACTAAGAAGCATATCAAGATAGTTTGTACAAATTTCTGTAGACTGCACTCTAATTATTGTTGCATCATCAGGTACACCTACTACACTATATCCTGCTTGTAAAGTTGCTTTGGCTACTCCTGTTTCTATTGGATTGGTATATCCATCAGAGTCTGAATAGATATCAAAAGGGCCTGTATCTGCTCCAGCTAATGTTAATGTTACTAAGACTGTCATATTATTGATTTGTTTGGTTTAAATTAATTAATCACCTATTGATATACTGTTCCATCCAAGATCTGTTCCAGGACGAACACTAAAGTTAGCACCAGAATCTGTAGATAACCATATATCATCTGTTGGCCAAACGTTGCCATTTGCTCCAACTAACTGTGTAACTCCATCTGGAGAAATTGCAATACATTGCCAGTTTCCACTTCCACTACTTCCAATTGTTGTTACTATTGACCAGTTGGCTCCAGCATTAGTTGATTTATAAAGTTCTAAGTTTCTAAACCAGGATAAACCTAATAAACGTTGTCCATCTCCAGACATTGCTAAGGCTCCATATCCATTGCTTACTGGAGCTCCAGCATTTGTCCAAGTAGATCCATAATTGGTTGATCTATATATTGTATCACGACCAGCAACTTGATATTGTCCAGTACTTGATATAACTACAGGAGACCAGCCAGTTGCTGGATATGCTGTTTTTGCTGTATAAGAAGCTCCATAGTTTGAAGAAACATGTATATAACTATTAAAAGAAACAAGTGTTACATATTGTCCACTTGAACTCATTGATACACCTTTCCAATTTGATGCTCCAGGAGAACCTGAAGTACTAAAAGTTGCTCCAAAGTCAGTGGATCTAAAAACATTTCCACTATTTGTTCCTGTAACCCAAATTATATATTGCCCATTATCTGATATATCAAGGTTATTGACAGTACCTATATTAGTTAGAATAGTTGACCAACTACTTCCATAATTGGATGATAGATATAAGTTTCTTGTAAAACCACTAATAGGATAAGCTACAACTAACATATATTGTCCAGTGGATGAAACACAAACATTTTCAATGCTATAACCATTAAAAAATGAAACAGCAGCCCAGTTTGCTCCACCATTATTAGATATATAAAGATCAGAACCTGATCCAGCAAGTGCATATCTTGCAACTGGAGGAGGAGTTGTTGATGTTGATGTAGTGGATGTAGATGTATTTGCAACTAAATTAGACTTAACAACAAGTTGATCAGTGGCTTTAGAAATAGGATTTATATAAACATAATACTCTGCTTCACTCTTGTTTGTTTGTTTATTACTAACAGGAATTGTATTCTTTAATGTAAATACACCATTGTTTACAGCATCCTGTAAATTAGCTAATGAAACAGTTTGATTATTTGTTATTGATGCCCAACTCATTATTATTTTAATTTAGCTTCAAGTTCTGCAATGCGTTTTTCTAATGCTGCTATTTTTAATGTGTGAAGAGCTATGTAGTTTACACTTAACTTTTCATCTATCTCATCAATAACCTCAGGAACAATCTGTTGTACTTGTTGTGCTGAATAACCATAGTTTATCTTTTCTTTACCTGAACCTTCTACATCTGTACGCTTGAATTTAATTACATCTATTCCAAGCACATTTATTTCTGGGTTCCATTCTAATATATCTTTGTATCTAATGTCTGAAGTTTCAAAAAATGCAGCTGCTGTGATACCTGCTGTATTAATTGTTGCACAATCTACACCACCTTCTGCTGAAATTACAGTATACCCTGTTCCCCAGTTACCAATATATGTATAATAACCACTTGTAGGATATCCTCTAAATTCAACTCTATTGCTTCCTCCCAATGCTTCAACAGAGATATAAGGTTCTGTAGCAGAAAAAGATGCCACTTTATTATTTGTACTTCCAGAATTTACATTAAATCTACCACTACCAGAACCACCTACATCTGTATAAGTTCCATTATCAGCAATACTAGAATCACCTATTGTAGATCCAGAAGTAAACTTAACTATCTGATTTGTTGAACCTCCTACAGCTACTGATGTTCCAGAAGAACCACTAGTACCATTAACTCCAGATGATCCAGAAGTACCAGCAACTCCACTTGAGCCTGATGAACCTGATGACCCTGATGAACCACTTGATCCAGAAGAACCTGAAGTACCACTAGATCCAGAAGAACCTGAAGTACCATTTGTACCACTAGAACCAGATGTTCCAGATGTACCAGAAGAACCAGAAGTTCCTGATGTACCAGAAGATCCACTTGACGCAGAAGTACCATTAGAACCTGAAGTTCCAGAAGTACCAGAAGAACCAGAGGTTCCATTTGTGCCACTAGTTCCAGAAGATGCAGAAGTACCACTTGTACCAGCTGTTCCATTTTTACCAGATGAACCACTTGTACCTGATGAACCACTTGATCCACTTGATGCTGAAGTACCAGATGATCCATCAGTACCACTTGAACCACTTGAGCCACTTGAGCCACTATTTCCACTAGTTCCAGAAGAACCATTTGTACCACTTGTTCCAGATGATCCATTTGTACCACTAGAACCAGATGATGCACTTGTACCACTAGAGCCAGAAGTACCACTTGTTCCTGATAAACCACTAGTACCTGATGAACCACTAGTACCTGATGAACCACTTGACGCAGATGTACCACTACTTCCTGAAGATGCACTTGTACCACTAGAACCTGATGATCCAGAGGTACCAGACGTTCCTGATAAACCACTAGTACCTGAAGAACCACTTGATGCACTTGAACCACTAGTACCTGAAGAACCACTTGATGCACTTGTACCACTAGTTCCAGAAGATCCATTTGTACCACTAGTTCCAGAAGAACCAGAAGTACCTGATGTTGCTGATGAACCACTAGTACCTGATGAACCACTTGTACCTGATGAACCATTTGTACCACTAGTACCAGAAGAACCAGATGTACCAGAAGAACCAGAAGTTCCAGAAGAACCAGATGTACCACTTAATCCACTTGTACCTGATGAACCACTTGTGCCTGAAGAACCATTACCACCTGCAGCTCCTGCCAAATTAACATTCCAAGATGCATAAGTTCCTGAACCAGATGTGGTAGTTACATTTAAAACTAAAACACCTGTACCACTATTGTAAGATGTAACTGTACCAGTCATTGAGTTACTTAAATCATAAGCCACAATAACTGATTGAGAAATACTATATGCTAAATTTGTAGCAACAGTTAATGTTTTTGTACCTGTTCCTATTAAAAGAGATGTAGATGAAGTAGTTCTATATTTATCTCCATCTTGACCTGCAGTGCCTGCAGTTCCATTAACTCCAGATGTTCCTGAACTACCACTACTACCATTTGTTCCAGAGGTTCCAGACGTAGCAGATGTTCCTGAGCTTCCAGAGGTTGCAGATGTTCCACTACTACCAGATGTACCAGAAGAACCATTAGTACCACTTGTTCCTGATGATCCAGAGGTTCCAGAAGATCCACTTGTACCTGATGTTCCACTAGAACCACTTGTGCCACTAGTACCAGTAGAACCTGATGTAGCACTAGTTCCAGAAGAGCCAGATGTGCCAGATGATCCATTTGTACCACTTGTTCCTGATGATCCAGAGGTTCCAGAAGATCCACTTGTACCTGATGTTCCAGTAGAACCACTTGTGCCACTAGTACCAGTAGAACCTGATGTACCACTAGTACCTGATGAACCTGAAGTTCCACTAGATCCAGATGTACCACTAGTACCAGATGATCCATCAGTTCCACTAGTTCCAGAAGATGCAGAAGTACCACTAGATCCACTTGTACCTGACGTTCCACTAGAACCACTAGTACCTGATGAACCTGATGATCCAGAAGTACCACTTGTACCAGAAGAACCATTTGTACCACTTGTACCTGATGAACCTGAAGTTCCAGAGGTTCCAGAAGAAGCAGATGTTCCAGACGAACCATCAGTGCCACTAGTTCCAGAAGAACCTGAGGTACCACTAGTTCCAGAAGAACCAGAAGTACCAGATGATCCATCAGTACCATTAGTTCCAGACGTTCCTGATGAACCACTAGTACCACTAGATCCATCATTACCTGATGATCCAGAAGTACCAGATAACCCAGAAGAACCTGAGCTACCACTTGATCCTGATATTCCATTAGAACCATTTGTGCCTGAAGAACCATTTTTACCAGCTGTACCAGCTGATCCTGAAGTACCAGAAGAACCAGAGAAAGCTGATGTACCAGAAGAACCTGCTGTACCATTTACACCAGCAGAACCTTGAGCACCAGTTTTACCACTAGAGCCAGAAGAACCAGAGGTTCCAGATGAACCACTTGTACTAGGAGTTCCACTAGTTCCTGATGTACCATTTTTTCCACCACCTCCACCACCTGTCACTACATAGTCAATTTTTTCTAGTGCAGTGGTTAAACTATCACAGGTATTAACTCCTGAGTTAGGAAGGTTAGGGCCAACATAAATTGTATTATTACTATTATAAGGAGCATCTGCACAGCCTGTAGGACCACACCAGCAGCCCCAGCCACCAGTGCCTGCAGTGCCTGCAGTACTAAAAGTTTCAGTACATCCACATCCACAACTAATAGCTATACCACCACAACAGCCACAGTTTTGGCTAGGATGATAGTATGCAGTGTAACATGGATCAGGAGTAGGAGAGCAAGGAGAACAAGACATTTATAATTAGTTTAATTAGATTAAGGAATATACATAATGTAATAAGCACCAATCACAGGTTGGATATTTGCATGAGAACCATCACCACCTGTGTTATTAATTCCAAGAGCTACATTACCAGGAGTATTAGAAGTAATTGTTATTCCAGTTGTACTAGTTGTAGATTGATTATCTTGAGGAAGGTTTTTAGATAGACCTATACTTCCACTTGCTCCACCAAAATCATTCTTTCTTCCAGCAAAATGGAAGTGGCCAGGATCATTTAATGTAACAGTTGTTGTTCCAATTCCTGTATGATTGTGACTAGGTATTTGTGATGTAACAAGTGTTATAGTGTTTGCACCTGCTGTTGTATATATATCATAGTTTGGATTACCAGGATTATTAGGATCTACAGCAGAATCAAGACCAAGTCCAATAGGAGGAACATTATTAATAGCTCCCACTGCTACACGTCCTCTTTTATCAGGAGTGCCATTTAAGCCATTACACAAGTAAACTTGGTAGAAGCCAGCTGCTGGGATACCTATACCTGATCCATCAAAGTTTGTTAATGGTCCATAATATTCATAGGCTACATAAGGAACCATTTTTAAATACTGTTGGGTAGAACCACCACCTGAAGTACTAGCTATATAAGCTGCAATCAAAGCATCAAGATCTGCTAGCTTAACATAGTTTGTATCTACATTAAGTTCAAGAGCATCTAGATCAGCTGCAACTGTACAAAGTTTATTTATAATAGCTTGGACAATATCATGAGTGTCAGAAGAAGCTGTTACTCCTGTAAGACATCCAATTGTATAGTTAGCATTTAAAATGGCTAATGTATTGTCAATACTAATAATACTACTATGAGTATCACAAATAGCTCTTACAATTCCTGAAATAATTGTAGGAACATTAAATGTACTACCTGCAGGCAAGAATGTCTGCATGTAATTACATAAATAAACAGGATTTATACTGATGTTTATACCAGACCCATTCAAGAAAGAAATAGTTTTTTCTATCAAAGCAATCTCTACTTGGTATAAAGAATCACCAGCTTCAATGCCTACTGATTCATAAGTGTCTCCTGTATATCTGACACATTTATCAGACACTATGTCTACACATCCATTGTAACAACTTTCGCAAGCCATAATATAATTTATTTATTAATTAGAATTTTAACTTTACTTATAACCTGTGACGTAGTGGGTAAACCACACACCATAGCATAATCTGGATTACAAGCTCTATATTCTAATACACGTTTATAATTTAATAAATCTCCTATTACATCTCCAGGAATATAATTATTCATAGAGAATATAATATTGTTATACTGGCGAATTGCCCAGTAAGTTAGTCTTTCATCAATTTGTGTAAGGGTTGCTGAGATGCTACCATATATTACACAATCTGTTAATCTTGGTGTAAGCATTCTTTATTCTTTTTGTAGCAGTTTTAAGTTTGTTGTTGCATGCTGAACATAGGCCATTAATTAATTGACAGCCACATCCTACCTTCATACCACATCCTCTACAGTTTGCCATATTAAGGAAAATTAATTATATAGTTGTTTCCTGTACAACCACATTGGTTTGCAATAAAATAATCTAATTGTCTGTTAGCTTGATTATACAATCTATTAGCTGCATCTATAGCACAGTTATTAGCTGCTGCTATAGATCCTTGGATCATATAATAAACACTATTTAAAACTACTTTTGCCTGAGTTCTGATAGCTGAATCACATTCCATCATATCTAACTTCATAAAAGCACTATCAAACTTTTCTTGAATAGCATTAGTACGCATTATGTTTTTTTCTACATAATTAACATTTGCAGGTGCCACTGAATATTTTAAGAAATATACCCCATCAGGTAAAGGACAGGTAGCAGGAAAAGCAGTTAAACCCAATATAATTGAGTTATAAGTATTTATTTGTTGAACATTGAAAGGAATAGCTACAGGAACAGTATAACCAGGCACAGTAATTTGCATAGTAGGAGCACTAACACTAGGTGGATCTGTATCATATACAGATGTATCAGCTATTGCTAATGTGCTAGTATCATACGTGTTAATTACTAAAAAATCTAATATCATGGTTTTTGATAATAAAAATGCCAGAGGATTTGAGATATCCTCTCACCCTCTGGCATAGGTTAATATGATGCTACCTTTTTTTCTTAAGGAATCAAAGTAGTTGTTGTTGAAGTGCTAGGCCATACAGTAGTTGTAGTGCTAGTAGTAGTGATACAAGCTGTGTCACCTGCAACAGCTCCTAAACCAGCTACTAATATAGCTTCGATAGCAGATGTTTGATTCTCAGGAACAGCAATGATCACCATGCTATCTTCCATAATATAGTCACCCCATTGGTAAGCACTCTTATCATACTCATTGAATTTGATATAGTACAAATCATAGATTTGACCATCAGTTACCCAAGACTCAAAGTTCTCGTTGTAACCATTCATTCTGTATAAATGCTTTAAGTAACCAGCTTGGTAGCTATAGAAGTTCTTCTCTAATTGTTGAACTTCAGCAGAAGTACCAACAGCATAGTTAGAACGTTGAGTGATTACAGGTTGAGCAACTCTATTACAAGGATCGTCAACAATGAAGTCAGCAGTTGTAGCTGGGCCAGAGAAGATGAAAGTTCTAAAGTAGAATCTGTCATACTCAAAAGGGAATGCAGCAACATCACAAGGCTGTCCATAAGCAGTCAAAGGTTTACCAGTGATACGTAACAACGCACTTTGATCGTTACCAATTCTTTGGAATTGATAGAACTGAGTCAAATAAATGTTGTCTGGGTTATCACCAGGTGCATGTGATTCTAATTTAAGAATCAATTGGTCAATCAATGCAGGAACATCAGTATCTGTACAAGGATCTCCACCACACTCACAACAAGGTGCATTAACAGTTACACTACGAGTGAAACCATTGAAGTACAATGTGTTTAGATAGCTAGAGAAGCCACGTAATGTTAATGTAACAATTTCACCACATTTTACTGTGAAGTCAACTACATCAGTTACTTGATTTACAGGAGTAGGACATCCTAAAGATTTGTACCATTCTGTTACGTTAGTCTTACAAGAATTACCACTAGGACATCCAGCAATTTTGTCTGAACGCTTAGAACCTTGTAAGTAGGTGTTAACTCTACCTTGAGCTACATAAAAATAAGGGGCAGCAGCAATGTTACCAGAGGTAGCAACGCTATAGTCATTTAGGAATATTCCTACTTGACCTGCTGTTAAGTCTTGTGTTGATCCAGAGCTAGGTAATGTGTTTCCTACTGGTACAACAAAGAGGGTGGTTAGGGAAAAATCAGCCATTTTGCTTTATATTTAATTGTTAAAAATTATTCGTTTGTTTGTATTCTGTAAATTGAGCTTTGAACAGCACTTTGGTTTTCTGTATACATTGCCAAGTTTTGTACTGTCAAATCTAATAGTTCATCTTCTAGGTATAGTTCAAGTTCACAATTCTGATCAAATGAGGGTAAGCCATCAAGCATGATATATCCTGTCTTATTTATATATTGAGGATATCTCATGTAAGAGATATATATATCCTTAGGTGTGAATGTACCATCTGTAAATATAGAGATCTCATCAGAAGATATAAAGTTGAATGTCTCTTGGTATTCAAAAGAAGGTCTATAGTGGACATTGTTTAAGCAAAACTGTAAGTCACCATGCTTAGCCAAATCTCTATTAATCCATATCTTTCTATCTGTACATATTCCTTTATCAGCCAATATATAACTATCTATATAGAACATATACTGAGGAGTAAGAAGATGTAGATATGCAAACCATTGATTTAGTTCAGCATTCTTTAATACTAGAGGAAGAGGTTGGTGGTTGTAGGGCTGTACAAGACTTTGTAAGTCTTCGTAACGCTTCTTAAACGCATCCATGCCTAATCCAGAAACTGTACTAAACCCATCAACCTTTTGCTTTATCAGCTTAATTTGAGCCTCATTCAATGCTAAGATCTTATCTTCTACAGGAATCTCTTGATGCTCATTAGTGGATAGTTTATTTAGTTTCTGATCAATCTTATATAATAAACTATCTACTGGGATCATATTGCAGCTATTTTTTTACCTTTCAATTTACCTTCTAAAACTAACAATTGGTCTTGGTTATCTTCATCTGCTAAGAACTTCACTAATTCATCTTCATCAGCAGCTATTTCAAATTCACCTTCATAGACTCTTCCATTAGGTCTAACTCTATAAACTGAATGAGCAACAGCTTGTTTAACCAAGTCTTTAATATGGAGTAAGTTTTCTTTCATATCTGCAAATCTGTTGAACACCTCAATTGGATTCAAACCTTGATATCTGCCATTCTTGAATTCAGTTTGTTTCAATAGGTTATCCACCTGATTGTAAACTGATTCTTCTTTGGAATCATCTGATACTGGAAGACCAAGTAGACGAGCCACTTTCTTCTTCTTTTCAGGAGTCATACTATCAAACTTAACAATTGCTTTGTTAATAAGTTGTTTCTTCTTAAACATCACCTTGTTCTCAATATCATCATCAGCAACATAGTACTGAATATCAGCAGGGAATTCACCACGCTCCCAAGCTTGGTAGCTAGAAGCAATTGTTGGATGAACTCTCAACCATGAGAATGCTAATTCTTGCAATGGTAATGTAAAGTCAAAATAGTTATCACCATCTAACAATTTAACTGGTTGAACGTGTAATGAATCATCAACAGAAGTTGATAAGCCATAATTCCAGAATGTAGAACGAGGACCTAAGTCAGCATTTAATGCTGCTTCAAGTTTTTCCTTTAACTCTGTTACTCTTTCAGTTTCTAATTCCCTTTCTAAAGGGTCTTGGATTCTTTTGATATAACTAGCTTTAGGATCTAAGCCTGTTCTATACTGTCCATCTAACTCTTTGTAAGGATACTTAAATACACCTGTTCCAGGGATTCTTGTATAACCTTTCATAGCCAGTCCACCTTGCATTGTTTGCAATTGTGAGTTGTTGTACTCTTTCTTAATAGTAGAGATTTTTCCTATCTTACCCATATGTAGTTGTTTTTTGTTGGTTTATTTGCAGATGGTTCCCATCGAAGGGAACACTGTACAGAATTTATTTGTACCTGTCCATCTGTGTTAGAAGACTCCCCCACTGGGAGGTGGGGGGAAGGTCTTCTGAGTTTTTTTTGCGAAACACCATTGGTGTCATTCTTAGGATACTCTCCTAAGAAGGGCATTTATTAGAATTGAGGAATTTCTTCAATCAATACTGTACGAGATAAATCTTCGATAAATACATCACAACGATCTTTCATCCAGATCTCATATCCAGGGAATTTGTTTGCAGATTGCATTCCTTGAGACTTAGCAAAACCTAAGTGGCTACGAGTTCCATCAATATATCCCCAAGTCATAGAAGGTGCACCCTTCATACGTACTTCACGAATGTTATTAATCATAGAACCATCAGACATTGGAGATACATCAAACACCATAAATACTGGAGTTGACTTCTTGTTTTGTCCAAATTCTAAATTTGTTTGAGGTAAGTCTAATTCTTTCAAGTGAATTAATTCAACACGACCAGTCTCACGAGTTACCATTGCATCGAATGCAAAGTTGTAAGTGATATGTTGACCTTCACCTTGCATGTATCTGTTACCAGAATCAGCCATGAAAGTTAAACCAGAGTTCAAAGCATCAGTCTTCAAAGCTTGTTGGAATACATCGAATCCAGCTTCGTTAGTGTACATTTTAACTCTTCTATCTTTAACATCAACACGTCTGTAGAATAAGTCACCAAACACTGAACGAATCAAGTTTGCAGTGAACTCACCACGATTGTATTGAACTAAGTTACCATTGTTACGCATTCTGTGATATACACCAGCAGAAGTACGCTTTAATTCTTGCTTAGAACCATTAGTCTTCACAGTACCAGGACGAGCCCAGATCATACGCTTAACTTTTAATTCTAACATAGACTTACGCATCCAGAACTCAATAAATGGTTCCCACTTAACATCGTTACGAGTTAAAGGTAATTGGTTACGTCTTTGAGGAGCATATACTAAGATATCTAAAGGTTTGCCAGAAGCATCTCTCATCATCTTGTCATCAGCCCACTCAGTGATTTTGTGCTCATAACCATATGCAGAACCTAAAGATTCAAACATAGTGATTTGCTCACCTAAACGAGGAAGACCTAATAAGTCTTGATCGAACTCACCAATAGCAGCATCAACTAACTCTAATTCTACACCTGTACTTAAGAAGATAGGGCTTACGAAATCTACAGTTGGGTTGTCACTTACTAAAGTGAAAGTGTATAAGAATCCAACGTTCCAAGGAACTGGATCTTTTACTACGTAAAAACGAGGACCATATTGACGTGTACCTACAGAAAT
>Ga0304730_1001036_pt1 | contig 22050 bp, 23 predicted proteins | sample M_130628_MF_Meta_FD_190474 | JGI IMG/M metagenome (GOLD analysis project Ga0304730, IMG submission 190474) | Freshwater microbial communities from Lake Montjoie, Canada to study carbon cycling - M_130628_MF_MetaG (v2) (version 2) | ecosystem: Environmental > Aquatic > Freshwater > Lake | place...
GGTTGTCGGGGGATATAAGTGTAAGGGAAAGGATTGGGTAGAAAAAACGCGGGCGGGCAACGTACCTTCTGCTTGTTCTGCTCCACGAGCTCTGCCACCCTGGCAGTGAGGACACTGAACTGCTCCACCATGGTGTCAGAGGGAATGAGGGGCAGCGTGCCCTTCTCCCCGTCCTTGTAGGGAAATGGGTTGCCCATGGAGGCAATCCCAATTCCGTAGCCCGCCAGCGAGCACGGGTCCGTGGAGAACTCTGGCGGCGTTGCGTGCTCGGGGTAGCTCAAGCTAGAGCGCAGAGAGCTCATGTACACCTCAGGGGGCGACATCTGGGCTCTGGACATGGCCGTCTTAATGTCCGCATTGCTGATTGCAGACATGGTGGAAGAGATGAATATCCCGCTCACAAATTAAATTGGGATAAAAAATTAATTTTTCTTGGAATTTTCAAACAATCACAACAATGAGCTTTGAACTGGAGAAGGACATGTATGCATTAGTTCAAGAGTGCTTGTCGCTGCACAAGAAGCATTTGGAGCTTGGAGGCACTGCCTTTGAATCAGATGACAGCAAACTCAGGCTCCTGTGCGCTCAGTCCTGTACGCAGCTTCGAGAGTACCTTGTGGAGCTTTTAGAGTATAGGCACGCAGAGGAAACAACGTCTAAGCGACACAATGGGTTTGGGTGGAGCACTGAGGTTATTCAAGAGAGATTTACAGCTCGAGTGCAAAGGCACGTGGAAGACATTTATTCTTCACTTGTAAACACCTAGACACCCCTAGAAGCGTGAAAAGAGCTCAGCACACGGTCATTCACGCTAAAGTTAGAGCGTTCCAGAAAGTCAGCGGGGTCGTCATTCTGCAAGGATCTGCGAAGGGATGCAGTCTGAGCTCTCCACATGGCATTATTTGCCATGCCTCCCTTGGTCTGCATTTCCACGCGTGCCTGGTACTCCAGGTCTCTGGGGCCAGTGGTCAGCATGGCCTGGCGATACTGCTCGAATGTCTCTTCTGCAGACTTGGGGCCCTCCAGAACTACCTTGGGTGCCTCGAGGACGGGAAGCTCTGCCTCAATGTGCACCTCGGGAACCTCCTCCTGAACCTCAACCACAGGCAGCTCTTCAGTGACAATTGCCTCAGCCATAACCTCTGCCAAAATCTCGGGAATGGCAAACTCAACACTCTTTGGCTCAAGCACGGGCTCAACCAACACAGGCTCTGCCAGTAAGGGCTCTGCCATCTCGGGGACTTCTTCTACCAGTGGCTCTGCCACGAGCACAGGAGCAGCAGCAGTGTCAAGCTCGGGCTCTTCCTCAAGCCTTGCATCCAGCACAGGCTCAATCACCTCGGGGATTTCTGCAATAGGAACACTCTCGATTTTGGTAATTAAGGGGGAAGATCTAGTGACTTTGACTGCCTCGCGAATTTCCAGCTTGGCGTGTGAGTGCTTGCCAAAGGCACCACTAAAAAATCCATAAGCTGCTACTGATCCCAAAATTGCGGCAGCGGGCAAAAGTAACCCTCCAATGGAACCTGACTTTACTGCAAACGGAGATTGAGATGCCATGTGTTTTTGTTGTAGGGAAGGAAAATTTTGAGGTGTGTTAAAACTCAAGTCTTGAAAGGGGGTCACCCCCAAAGAAAACTAGCCCAGAATGATTGTAATTTTTAGTTGTGGAAATGCTCCAGGACTTCCTACAGGGTATGGAGGTCAGTGTCTTCTTGCAGTTAAGGCATTTCAAGCAGCTGGAGCCACCAAGGTGTATGTCATTGCCTGGAATTTATCGCCCTCCCAATTTACTCCAATGACTCCTTACACTACCGAGGAAGTCGTGTCCCGAAATCCTGGTATGGCCATGATTTACAATGCAGCGGGGGCAGAGACAGTGGAGTGGTCATCCGTGTACTGGTTTTCTAATCCTTACACTAGCTGGCCAGCCACTATACGCAAACAGCACTTAAATGAAATGATTGTAAAGAGTGAAGCCAACTTTTTCGTATCCTTGCAAGACATTTTCATGTTTGAGCCAGGGCCCTTTCAGTGCTTGAGCGCAGTGTGGATGCCTCTGCATTTCATACCTGTGGAGCATCCCACTGTGCTTGCCTTGTCAGACTTTGATTTACAGCTTCCAATTAGTGGATGGGGAGCTTCCATTCTAGAGCCCCTGCAACGCCAATCCAAGTGTGCTCGCCACATTGATGTAGTAGCACATGGACGCTGTACAAAGACTTATGCACCAGATTTTCACAATGCAAAGAAAAAGTGGAAGACTAGATTTACTTGGGGCTGGCCTCAAGATGCCTTTGTAGTGTTTTTAGTGGCTTCAAACTCTGAAGAGTCCGGGCGTAAGGCATTTGATGCTCAACTGCAAGCCTTTAGTAAATTAAGACGCAAGGTGCCTCGGGCATGGCTGCATATTCACGCTGAGGCTGTGAGGGCCTATGACATTCCCAGATTATTAGAGACATTTGGTGAAGTGACTTGTAGAGCGCAGTGGATTAATGAGCAAGACCATAGATATAGAACTCACGGGGAAGCTCCAATCAAGGGCCCAAGGATATCCATGACTCCCGCCACTTCTCTGAACTCTATTAGTGAAGAAATGATGGCAGACATGTACAGAGCCAGTGATGTTTTACTAGCAGCTACCTGCAGTGAGGGCTGTGGTGTCCCTATTCTGGAAGCTCAGCTGTGTGGATGCCCCGTTGTTACTACGCGTGCAACAGCAATGTGGGAGGAAACCTTGCTTGGTATTTCTGTAGAACCCTTGCAATGGATTGCTCGCATGGATTTTAATTCAGGGTGGTACTTGCCTCATGCCAGTGGTGTTGCGGATGCTTTAGAAGAAATTTCTCACTGGACCTTAGCTCAACGGGAAGAAAAATATCAGTCTATCCGAGCAAGACTGATTTCTCTGTATTCCAATGAGGCAATCATTGATCAGTGGGGTTCAGTTCTTAACAAGGTGGTTAAACCAGCCTTAGATTCAGACTTTACAGATTGTGAACTTCAAGTTTCTGAAGAGCGCAGGGACTTTTTACGAGCAATCACTAAATTAAGAGAGACACTTATAGAGTTTTCCAAAGAGTCTAGGGAATCTAAGGTAGACTTTCAGCATATAAAGGCAATCGTAGAAAAAGAAGAAATTGTTTCTTACATTGAAAGTTTGTAAGCAAAGCTCAAAACCCAAGCTCTCTGGGGGGTTTTTTCTCTGAATTTAAAATGTCTTGAAGCACTTTACGCTCCACGGGACACAAGTCTTCCTCCATCCATGGACCACCTCTAACATTGTCAATCCCATGAATCTTCATCTTGTAGAGCACATGATTCACAAGCTCAAAATGGGACAGTCTGAAACTCTCTTTCAAGTCGCACACTACCCAAGGGCCAAACTTTGAGCTAAATGCACACGGGGCATTAGGGTGATTGTGGTGGGTAAAGGCCTGAAAAATTGATGAAGCTCTACCTACCAAGAATCTCCCCTTGGTAGCGTGCAGAGCAGAGGTGCTTCTCAGGGTGTAAATGTAGTACATTCTTGTGAGACAAGACGACGAAAAAAATTGAAATTATCCTCCCTGGAGAAATTCCCAATTTGAATTCAGAGATCTCAGCTTTGGGTTAAGCCTTGCCACAAACAAGCCACAAGCAAATGGCGGATGACGAGGAGAGGCTTAAGCGCACTGTGCGCTTCAACTTTGGAGTGCAAGACATGGAAAAGTACAAGGCCAAGCTCAAGGCAGATGGCAAGGACTTGGGCTTTTTGGAGGAGGGGGATTTGGAGGAGGGGGAATTGCAGAAATTCCAAGAGCGGGCGGCAGGGTGGCCGTACATGCTGGACATGAATGACCCCAAGTATGCCATTGCACGCTACGCTGCAACATTGACCAAGCCTCTTCTCATGCCTGATGGCAAGCTACATGGCTTTGACTCCAAGACTGCCTGCCAGAGCCTGGAGGCAATTCTGATTGACTCTATAGTCAAGAAGGATGATCCCAAGGTCTACACGCACGTAGACATGGCTGGTGAGAAGGGGGGCAAGTTTTACATTGCTACCAGTGAGGAGGAGGCTGAAAAGATGGGGAGGAAAGCCTGGTGCACGGAGAAGCAGTTTCTAAGGCTGTACGCCTTGGCTACCCTACACGGCCACAAGACCTGGCTCATTGAGCAGCACACTCTGCTAGACCCCTTAGATCCTTCAAAGGGCAACAAGATGGTGTACTTTATGGACTTGGACATTAATCAGCCAGAGATTATCAAGCCACAGACCATTGAGGTGCTAGTGTTCATCATTGTGCGTGCTCTTCGCAAATTCTTCCCTGCGGCTCAACCTGACCTGTTTCAGTGCATTTGTGCCACCACTGTGAGCAAGATTGACAGGTGCCAAGCCTGCTTGTGCGCTTCCTGCAGCAGCTCCAAGGAGCCATCCAAGCTCTGTGAGACATGCAAGGGCGTGGGGAACACTGGGCTAAGTCAATCTGGGCATGCATGTGGAGGCTGTGGTGGCACTTACCCAGTCAAGAAGAAGACTGGGCTGCACCTTCATTTTCCTCGCATTGTAGTGACAACTGCTCAAGCTCTGGACATTCGCCAGACCATGATTGCAGAATCCAAAAGACTTTGGGGCGTGAGAGCACCTCCATTCAATGATTGGGAGGATGTGTTTGATGGCAGTGTGTACAAGAAGGCTGGTCTGCGCATGCTGGGAGCCAACAAGGGGGAGATTTGCAAGGCCTGCAAGTCTTCTAAAAATGGCAAGTTGGAGGACTGTGCATCCTGTGGCAACCGCAGAAAAATTGATCAGGGGCGTCCCTACTTTCCTCTGGCATGCTTTGGCAAGGACGGTTACAGGGACAAGGAGCTAGAAGCAAGATATGAGGCAGACTTTTGTGCCCTGGTAGAAGATGTTTCTATTCGTGGGAGTCACAAGGACTTGACCGAGGGCTATGTCTTGTATGAAGGTGCACCAACTGACATTACCAGCATTCGCCAAGGCAAGAAGCGCAGCAGATCTGGAGACCCCCCAGGGCCTGCAGTCAAGGAGCACGGAGCTTCAGGGCAAGGCGTGCCAATGCTTGCTCAGGATGCTCCAGAAATGGCAGCCATTCAAAGCTTTTTCAGTGACAAAAATGTGCAGAGCCAAGTGTGCCCTGAAAAGTATGGCCAGCTTGTAGTGAGTCAAGTCAAGATGAGACAAACTGGAGGCATCAAGTACAAGGTAGATGTCACTGGAGCCAATTCACGTTATTGCATGAATAAGGGGGACTACCATGGAGGCAACCGTGTTTCGTGCAGCTTCCAAGGACTGCGCTCAGGGTGTGGTACAGCGCTGCTACTGTGAGAAGGCAGAGGTACGCAAGTACGGACTGTGCAGCACCTTTGTATCCAGGCCCTTTGTCATTCCTGAGCGCATTGCCCAAGTCTTGTTTCCTGCACCCGCTGAAAAGGCAGGGAGTTCAGGACATTCTCACTTTAGTGGTGGGGAGGGTGGCAGTGTCTTGAGTAGACTTGATCCACGCACAATGTCTGCTGCTTCGCGCTCACAAAGCCAAATGATCTTGACTGCTGGCAATTTGTTAGTGAGAGAACTTTTTGGACCTCAGCAGAACTGGACTACAAGTGCACGCTTTCAAGGCATGTATGGGCGAGTCTTGCTACAAACTCCCATGCCAAGAAAAGACAAGGATCCTCATCCTCTCTTTCGCCAGGTACGCATGGATAACTTGGGCTCTCAGGACAAGAAGCTGATGATTTCTCTTGGATTTCTAGAAGAAGAGCCTCAAGCTCTTGAACTGAAAAAGCTCAAGGTAACTCCCACTGTCAAGCAACTCCAGACCAAGCTTTCAAGGACTGTGCGGGATATCTTGAGTGTTGCCCTTCACTCAAATGAACCACAAGTCCTCAAGGCTCTCAAGACCCAGAAAGGGTTTTCGTTGCTTAAAGACTTGGTTCTATAGTAGCTACATTCAACAAACAATGGGTCAGTGTAGCTCTTTTAAAACAGATGACCAAGAACCTCAACCTACACCTCCGAAAAAGGTTTTACAGAAAAAAAAATCAATTCCAAAAAGTCTTAAGAAACTAGTCTGGGACACATGGGTGGGGGAGACTAGAGGTGTGACAAAATGCTTGTGTTGTGGCCACCAAGACATTCGACAAATTGAATTTCATTGTGGGCATGTCATTGCTGAAAGTAAGGGAGGAGTTACAAGTGTGGAAAATCTCAGACCTATTTGTGCACAGTGTAATCTAAGTATGGGATCTCTGGATATGAAAGTGTTTCAACGACAGTTTTTCTGTCGCTAAAAAACAAAATGGCGGATTGTGTAAAGTCTAGTCTTAAAAAATACCAAACTAGACCTGGTCCCCCCTACCCAGCTCAAGGATGCAAGAAGCAGGGAAGATTAGGAAATGACGGGGAATTCTACATGTCTGAAAGAAACAAGAATGGTGTGTATAAATGGGTTCGTAAGACTGGGTTCAAGACAAGTGCATCAAAACGAAAAAGATCAAAAAAGTCAAGGACCAAGCGGAGGTAAATTACATTTTGTCTTGAATCATTCTTACAATCGATAATACAACCTCTATTTCATCTCGAGAGCGAGAAGGATCAATATCACGCCTTCTTGCTATTGCAAAATCCAGTGCAGTTCCTGTAAAGTTGAAAAGAGCTTTTTGGTATACTGCAATTTGTCTCAACTTTTCCCTTGAAATTTTGGAAAGGATAAATGCAACCTTTCTAGCATCCTCATCTAAGATAGCATCAAATAACGCTTCGATAGTTAAAGCATTGGGGTCTATTGAAAGGACGAATTCCGCATAAGCTTGAGCGTATTCCTCAAAACTATCGCTTAAAATGAGATTCATTAACCTTCTAAGTATTGCTACTACATAGGGTGGGGGTGAACCTTCCAAAGCGGTTAAAAATAGGTCTCTCCCCCCCTCTATAATCGATACATTCCCCGCAGCATCCTCTTCCTTTAGATTTTCTAATAACTCAAACAAAAAATTGTGGTCTGTAGTTCTGAAACGCTTCTCTTGAATTAAAAATCGTATTGTAGCAAAATCAACAATTGGATCAATACCATAATATAATAAAGCGGTAAGGAACTCTTCACTTTTTTGTTCGGCACCTACCTTTACTGTAATTTTCTGCAATGGATCAGCTCCAGCGGTAAGTAGCAATTCTATCATTTCACGGCTATTTTTTGTAGTCGCCACTAATAAAGGAGTTTCTAATAATTTTGATGCTCGTAAAGATGTATACCTGTTTCTTGCAGTGTTTGGATTAGCTCCTCTCTGAAGCAATAAGCGGGCTAAGGGAATGTTATTGCGTCTACATGCTTCTATTAATGGAGAAGTAAAATCTGTATCCCTGTGCATTTCATTTGGATCCGCTCCCGCGTCCAAGATTAATCGTGCACACTCAACAGTATCTGTCTCTCGAAATTTACAACATGCTAATAAAGGAGACTGTCTATAAACACGAAGCGAAAAATCCTGAACATTAGCCTGGGGTGAAAAAATAGCTGCTCCTCCTCCTCCCCCCGCAGCTGCTGCCGCGGCGGCTGCTGCCCCTCCTCCCCCCGCAGCTGCGTCTGCCACCGCTGGTGCCCCATAATTAGTAGCATAATCACGTATAATTTGAGCTACTATTTCAGTAGGTGCCTCAATTACATTCCCCAATGGATCTGTGTAATGAAGAGCTGTTATCAATGCCAAAGTATCCCTACCACAAACACTTTCTCCTCTCTTAGAGTTTGATAATATCCATTTTACAATATCTAAGGCATCTGGGCCCATTCGTAAAGCTTCGACTATAGCAATTTCGTCATCATCCTCGGGTCTGCTTCTGAGCATGGCTCTTTGCTCCACTGGATCTCTTCTTCGAAGTATTTCTATAATCATACGTAAATTCTTTCTCTTGATCCAATACACGAGGGGAGTTTTATCTTCATTTTCCATATATCTTGAATAATAATTAGCTTCTTCTACAAGAACGGTACTAGCTAAATATCTCACAGCTTCCTCCCAATTAAATTCACTTGCTTTGAGAAGCACCCACTCTAACATTCCTTGTTCTTCTACTTCTTCAGGCATTTCATCAATGAGAAATTGCAAAAGAGCCATATTTCTCTGTCTCATTATAGTCTCAAACACAACTTGAATATTATCTACTCTCCTTACATCCCATTCCCAAGTATCTGGTGCAAAGGATACATGATCAAACCTATGAAACAATCTTTCGAATAAATCATTTTCATTCCTTTGGGCATAAGCATTTAAAGCTTGAATAAACAAGGGATCTAATACATCTACCCCCGGAGGGCCTCTTAAATAAGATGGTGCATCAAATCTCTCAAAAAGTGCGACTGTTTCCCTATCTCCTCGCCTAATGGCATTAAGAAACTGAGCTTTTGCGGCCCTACTTGCTCTGAAATTATTAGCATTTGATGATAATGCTTGTTCCAGCACTATTCTATTCGTTTGTGCAAGGGCTGCTATTTCATTTTCTGTAAGAAGAGACTGTTGGAGTGGAGAAGCCTGCTGTAAAACCAGTCTAAGCCCAAGCTCTAATGCTTCGTCTCTTTGCTCTGCCCCACCTCGCCCCGAAAATCTACCAAATCTTGAAGGATTTATTGGCTGTAACGAATCATACTCCTGCTTAGGAAGTCTAATGATTTGCCCGTTGCGTACAATTTTGACAGTATTATCTCCTAGCTTTTCCACTAACTCTGAAGACACTGACATTGGCATTCGCAATACTAATAAATAAAGTTGTTTAGGATAATCATATAATTCAGTCCTTGGAACTCGGGGTGGCAATGGTCTCTCGGGCGGTTCTTGCCGTCTCTTCATTTGCTTTTTTCTTTTACTGAAAAAAAATGGAGCTTCAAGATCACGAAATGGAGTGCCAACTTAAAGGCGGTGCAGTACCCAAACGCACCGAAATGACTTATGCTCTAGTCCCTAAACACTTTTCAGCAGAAGAATTACCGTTATTCAAAGCTTCTGAAGACGCATACGAAGATATCGATATCAAAGTCAGACAGGTAAAGAAGCTGCCTGATGTTCTTGTTCACTTGAGTACTGACAAGGACATTAAAAAACTCTATCCAGAGCTTGCGAAATACCCAGGGCTGTCCTTGACAGATAGAGGGAAATCCCCTATGCATATTCACTTACACTTGGAAAATTGGCTTCAGATTCCCAAGCACTTGGGATCTGAATTTACTAATTTAAGAGACTATCGTATAGCCTTAATAAGTCATGAATTTGCTCATGTACTTGGTCACGATCATGTAGGTTGTGCTGCCAAGGGTGAATTAGCTGACATTCGCCAACAACCTTCTCGTTCCTTAGGGGGGTGCCTTCCTACTACCAAAATCGTCTTTAATCCAAAGTCACCGAAAAGCAGTGTCAATTTTTAGGTACAAGTAGCGAATAGATATTCTCTATCACTTTCATGAGCGCTCTTAGTTTAGTGGTAGAATACAACTCTTCCAAGGTTGTAACGTGGGTTCGATTCCCGCAGTGCGCATTTTTTTTCACTCAAATTCAAGATCTACATACGAAGTACAATATTTCGATAAGTGGGGTTCCATGCACTTGTAGCACAAGGAATAGTTATGTGCAATATCGTGGCGTAAAGCTACGCGCTGATGTTGGGAAAAAATTGGAGAAGCATACTTGCCCCCCCTTACGTACTTGATTCCATATTGCATCATGAGCTCCAAGGTATGTGCCGTCTCTTCAACATTTGCTTCTCTTCGTGTAGCAAACCCCTTGTGAAATTCAATGGAAGAAGGCGGGTAAAGTGATGTCCACCTTGTCCCATTTCCACTCATGTGATCCCCCAGTCTTTCAAGCAAGGGCTTTGAAGTTACTCCCACATAAAAATGAGGCTCTATAGCCTCTGAAGTCCTGCACACATAAACCTTAAAGTTGGGAGTAGCAACTGCTGCGGGGATTGATGCCATGCATCCCATTTTCCTCATGCCTCTTCAATAATGCTTAAGTAAATGCGCAGGCTATTATGGAGGATAAAATTTAATACTTGATTTGTTCAAGTAATGCACCGACTAGGGGTAAAGGTAAATAAACCCAAGGCTTGTGCATTCCCACTGCGGGAAACTCATTCCAACTTAGTGGTCCAACTTGCTCAATGGAAAATTCTAATGCCTCTTGACGGCTAGGCATGGGTAAATCACGTAAAGAAATCGATTTGCAAAAGAATACATCTTCATTTGAAGTGCCTTTAAGCACGTTTCTTCCCGTAGGTACTTTCCACAATTGACTTATTTTTGGGCATGGTGTAGAATCTAAACATGACTCGGCACAAATATCCTTCATGACCTTTGTGTCTCTTAAACTCAGTCCTCCATTGCCAACCATGGCGGGAGCTAGTGAACACACTACTTCTTGATCAATCATGTGGCCGCACTGTTTAGCCAGGGGTTTTTGGCATCTTTGACACAGGTAACTCCAGGGGGCTCCAACAAAGCTATATTTTTCTAGCAGTGATTCTATTTCAGCAGTAGCTGGCTTCATCAATAAAGTATCAGTCTGAGCAATTATGACTTTTGGGGGCAGCAAGGCCCAAAAGGATGGAGCTGTAAACAGTGTATTGTACGACTGATTAGGTAAATTGGCAACCTTGCAATTAATAAACTCAAACTCTGCCTTGATTGAGGAGCAAATTGTCTTCATGTAAAGCTCATTCTCAGTTCCATGAACCACAATGATTTTCCAGTTAGGCAAAAACAGAGTAAAATTGCGTAACACAAACTCAGTACTAGGATGCTTACGTGGCTCTACAAACACGATAGCTCTCTCGCTTACAGACTCGCTTGCTTGCCCAGAGGTAAGTGCCCTTAATTTAGGCAAAGAATTGCTTTGATGTTCGCTCCACAGACTTAGACCTGCGAAATGAAGAGTATCCATAGCGGGGTTTTACTTGTGTCAAAACTAAAGCCAGGTGTCTATACTTCAACGCTCAACAAAAAAGTGAGTTGGGTGCCTCTCAGTTGGGTTCCTTTTATCCTAGGAATTCTTATTGCTTCATTAACTATTCTGTTTGTGGGGTATAGGGACTTTATAACTCACGCAACACTAAAAAATTCAGAAGAACAGTGTGCAAACAAGAAACCTGTCCATGTGCTGTTTTATGGGGGTGAAGAGCCACCAAAACGCCTAGAAGAAATATGCAAGGCATTTGATCGATCCATGTGCCCTACCCAACTTCACATGCACATTTTAATTCCACTTCAAGCACCGAATCAAGTGACACCTTGGGACATTGATCTGCTAAGCATTTGTCAAAGCATGCCAACTTACAATGTCTTCTTTTCTGATAATGTACACTTGCACAAGTATAACTATAAGAAGGCTGCCAGCGTGCTGAGCAAGAGCGTAGAAATTTTGCAAGGGATTGAGAGTATAGAACCAGACTGTCTTATCATGTGGTTGCCCTCATTAGTGATATTGGAGAAACATTGGGATACGCTAATGAGAACAGACTGGGAGGAAACAGCAGCAAAACTTAAGGAGGCTAAATTCAAAGTGTTTCCCCTGTTAAAATACGAACCCTCTAGTTTCCTAGAAATTATTAATAGCGTGCTTGGAACACGCCCGAAATCTAGACCGGGGTACTTTTATGTGGATCCTTTAATGTTAAGTCTTGATGTGCGAGAATTGCATCACTCTTATGTATTAAAATCACTTGGATTGAGTTTACGCTATCCCTTTTTGACCACCAAGTCAAATTTTTTAGCCCTGAGTAAAGCTCAAGAGCAGGATTTGGCTCTCAGTTATTTTATCGCTGCTCAATTCGGTCTGTCCTCTGTAGTGCATGCATCACGTAGTATTGGTCAAACTCTCATCACAAACATGCCCTCGCGGGAACAGAGCAAACAACAGCTTTTAAGGGCAATTTCTCAGCAATCTAATGAAGAATGGTTTAATGATGTAGCTTTGGAAGCTAGTAATGAAGATATTCTAGTCCACGGGAGAGCAATCTTGGGGATGACTTCAAACATTACCTTGCAAGAAAAATTAGCTAAATGGGGTTCCGAGGCCAAGTATGAGAGCACCAAGGAAGGAGTGTTGTTTTGAGTTCTATTCAACTTCTGAAATGTCCTCTTCATCATCTGTATCCTTTAATATGTCTTGAAAATAACGCTCTAAATTAATTAGCTTGTACTTTGCTGTACCAATCAATACCTTGTCACACTCCCGGACAGCCTTTCCAATGACCCCCATTCCAGTCATAAACAGAAACAGTGACTCTATTTTCTTCCCATCATCTTCAGTACCCCGCTCAATTTCCAATTTCAAGCGAATATTGACTCCATTGAAATGAAGAAAGAAGGTGTAATGTGTTTTAAAGTTTCTTAATCCCAATTTACTAAGGACAAGCGAGACATCAAATATCCTATTCACATTAAGGAAGGGTCCAATGTCTATTTGTTTCATCTGGATAATTTTCTTGGGGCATGTTTGTAGAGAGTAGCTAGCTAGCCAAAAATGCGTGACATTAATGTGCTGCAAGTCTTGGGAGCCAGTATGTACCCCGTAGCACTTGAAGAAGGCACTGATACATTTTTCAAAGACAAGATCGTCATAGGGTATTCGAATAGCGAGGAAACTAATTCAGTAGAGTGGGAGCTTGTTACTTTACCCCGCAAAAGTATTTGCTGGGAGGAAATGCAGTACGATCGTGAAACTAATTATGGCAAGTCCTATCCGCACGACATGCTTTGGGCCTGGAAAGTCTTTCCATTTTCCCCAGTAGTCAAGAAGGGGGGGAGCACTCAGAAAGCCTTTGATCATTTCACCACCATTCACCTAAAGACTCATCTTGAACTCCCTTGCCTTAATTTGCTCAAGAGATTAAAAGCCAAGGATGGACTACAAGCTGGAATGTGGATTTTGCTTGTAAGGACACCCAGACCCTTTGCAGCTAAACTCACTGTGCCATTAAGCAGGAAAAAAGAGTATGGTCAACGCTTTGCCTCTGAAACTGAGGCAGAGTACTTGGCGAGAACACAAGAAGTAAAACGGCGATCAGACCTGGAAAAGCACCCTACTGAGGATGACTTGTACTTGACAAGAAATCAGACCTTGCTTCAAGGTGTTACCAAGAATATAGTGTGCACAAAATGCGGAGCAAAGGGGCACCACCATGAAAAAACCCATGATGATGTGTACGCTCAAGCACAGGAGAATGATTTGATCCAATGCGTGCCGAAATTTCCAGAGTTTATGAATGTTCAGCCTTATCCCAGCGAAGAGATACAATTGACAAAAATGCTTGGAGACGACAAGGGTTTTACTCTCAGTATTCGAGAAACTTCTACCAAGGTACCTCTGCGATTGGCTAGAAAATTATTGCTTGATGGACTTTCCATCCAAGGAGACATTCATGCTTCTGGTGTGGGGAAACGAAAAAGAATTTTACATGATGCCGAGGAGGAAACACTTAAAGCAACTGCAGAAGCCAAGCGAAGACAAAAGGAACCCGAAGCTCAAGGCACACACTTAACTTCCTTGGTCATTGACATGAATTATGAGCTGGAGACAGATCGTAGATTTACCATTGAAACCTATATAAGACTGGCTCGCGAGCATGGATTCAAGGAAGAAGCAAATAAAGTAGCCAAGCAGTATCTTGCATCTCTAGACCCCAAGCTGTGGAAACCTGATTACCTTTTAGAGCTTTAGAGCTTTAGAATTCTTAAGCACGAAGGCGGTCAACTTCTGCCTGCCTGGCCCGTGCAGCACGATATTCGTCTACACCGAGTCTAAGCTCTGCTGCTTTAGCAGGCGTGTCAGATGCGGGCACAGGCCTGTCTCTGTACACTATGCGTGGACTTCTCAGATGCCTCGGGGTACCATAGTTAATGTAACGAGGAATGTACACTGGGCTTCTGCGTACAAAGATTCTGGGCGAGGATCTACGTACAATAATTCTTGGAGACCTTCTCACATATCTGCGAATGATGGGGCGAACCACTACCACTCTGCGAGGAGATTTACGAGATTTTCTTGAGCGTGATCTAGAGCGTGATTTAGAGCGAGATCTACGAGACTTTGGACTGTGAGGTATTTTTATTTTACTCTTACTTATTTTTCAAATGTCAGTGTCATCAATCAAAAGGCCAGGGGTGACTCCGAGTGCGACACTCTTGGCTTGAATTCGAGGGATTCTATTTGTGCGATAATCAAAGAGTACGCGAGGCCTATCTGCAACAGCAGTTGCTTCCATTAACAAGGACTCTGCTTCGCTCAGTTCATTCTTTTTTAGATAAATGTCTCTCCACGTGGGACCCAGTAATTCATTTTGCACTCTCAAGTATTCTAATTTTTGAAGATGTTCCAGAGAGGTCTGATCTCTATAGTACCCCCGATGAGATCCCTGAGCTTCCCAATCAGTTCTAGAATTTGGATTGATTCCCAGATTATTTTTGGTTGCGCGATACGATCCATTGTTCCACCACACCACTTGATTAGGGGTGTAGGCGACAAGAGGGTCATACTCAGGATATGGCTCAAATATTCTAAGATTGGAATAGGTATCAGCCTCTGCACGAGCTTGAAGCAAGTCGGGGTTGTCAAATCGATCTAAATTCATTACTTTGGCCTGTCGCTGCAGTCTCAGGCGGGAATCTGCTAATTGTTGTTGTTTTCTACGCTTTAAATAGTCGAGCGTATACAAGGATTGACCACCTCTCGTTTTTATTCCTATTCAAATGCAAAATTTTTCTACCCCAATCGAAGAATCCCCATTGCCTGAAAAACCTCAAGCGCTCCCTGAGACTTGGTGAGTTGCATTTCTATATTTTGTAACTCTTGTGTTAACTGTGCTCTACGCTCCTGCATGGCCTTGAATTTTTGAGCTTCCCGCTGAGCTGTGGCCAACAGAGAAGAATTAGGAGTCGGAGCATTGAAAGGCGGAGAACTGGGAGGCGGAAAGGAGCCAGGAGTCGTCAATTCCTTCTCCCTGACTTCATTCCCCATGTTCTGCAAGTAAGCAGCCAAGGATGGAGGTGGACGCATTGAAGCTACTGCAGCTTCTGATGCCATTTACTTTGTTAAGCCTCATTACTTTTTTGAAAGAAGAAAGCAAACAAACGAGCCAAGTTGTGTGCCTTGTCATTCAGAGCGGTCAAAAAGTAATTTTAGGAAAACATGCGGATGGCCCCTTCAAGGGAAGGTGGGGATTTGCTTCGCTTAGTGCAGAACTAGATCGTAGACCCCAAGAATGTGCTGCCAAGCTAGCTGAAGTTTGCCATGTAGGAATGTTAGGGAAATCTTCTGCTTTAGTGAAGAAATGCAAAAAACAAGGCAAAACTGTAAATGGATTACAAGTCTATTGTATACAAGACGATGATGATATTGATTCCCTGAGTAAGAGACTAGGGCATATATATGCGTATGTAAAACGATGCTTTCCAAAGGGGGGTATACCTATTGGTGTATTAGCTTTTTCAAAGTGCAAAGTTATTGACTTACATGAGAAGTGTGACAGTCTAGATCCATATACTCAAGACGCACTACAATTTTTGAAATTGAAATTGTAGACTGTTGGGACTCGATTAACAATTTAATCTTGCTTGAGTTTACAACACCATTTCGTATAACTCTAAAATGGCATCATCCCTCTCTTGCTTTTGCACACTGTCATAGGCTACAATGTCCTCATACTCATGTGTGCCCTGAATTGCCCCCACAAGCCATGTCCACACATCCTTGCGTTCTTGAAGCAGTTCTAGTCCCTTCTTCAGCTGCTCGCTCAAAGGAGTGCTCTTGACATCCAGGTCAAGCAAAACAGGCCCAGCGTGCATCACCAGAGTTTGCACAGTGTCCTTCTCCTTATGATTAAGACGAAAGTCAATGGTAGCCGCAATGAGTCTGCGTACTGCATCCTCCTTGATGAATTCACGCCCAGAGCACAGGGCACCAAGGGGGCTCAGCGTAAAGTAAGAACCATCAGCCAATTGCCGTGTAGATTGAAACAGAGCATCATTCAAGGAATCCTTGTCCACCTCAAAGGGCCATGCAATGGAATCCACAAAGCGCTCAGGTGGGCCAAGCTCTGGCTTAAACATGGCATGAATCTCATCCGCGTAAGAAAGGATCATTTTGCGGGAGAGTTGGGAATTGAGGGGCGAATAATTTGAGAGAAAAAATTATCCTACTTTGGAATTTTTAGCCAAATTCAAAAATGGAAGGAGGTCTTGCCCGCTTTTTAGGAACTGACTTGGTTTTAGGAGCTTGAACTTCATCTTCATCATCCATTGACAAGTCTTCCAAGCAAGTATTAAGAGTAGTACCATCAGGTAATTGTATAGGAGGTAGCTCTCCCATGTAAGGCACACATTCCCAATTCATTTCAGGCAAGGACCATATCTTTTGGCGAAGTGCATCTCTTGCCACATTGATTGAAGTATTAGACACTGGGAATTGCTGAGCAAACTCATCCCACCCCAGTAAAATGCACAAGGACCTCAGGAAATATGGAAAGCCTCCAGGCCATGTGGTAGTTCTAGGCTTGCGTTCTCGCTCGTAAAAGGGTGCAGCTGCACAAAACATCATACGCATAATCTCTTCTTGAGAACCACTCAAGCGTGGAGGCCAGTACCCCGTGAGCAAGGCAGTAATTTTCACTGAGCGTTCATAGAACTTTCTAAGCTTGTCTGATTCCCCTCTTGATACTAATTGCTTGAGTATGCCTCTTACCAAAGTAGGATTTTTAGTCATTAGTGTCTTGCAGGCTGCTGAAATCCCAAGTCCAGGTAAGCGACGCTCTGCATCCAGTACATCCTTAAAGGGGCCATTTTTAGAACGCTCCTCTGCAATTTCTTTAGCATGCTGTTCCAAGCCAGTCAAGTGATTCTCAATCAAGTACTTGCCCACAATTTCCAGCACATCATCGGGGGGTGTGCACACATCCTTGGCTTGCATGAATTCTAGCCACTCTGTGAATCTGTGCTTGGTAATGACTGATGCTGGATCAGAGTCCTGCATTGCACTGCTTGACATGGTATTTGGCAATACCCGCATTTTATGGCACTGTGGGCATGTCAACATGGAATCATTGCTGACCACTAACATGCTAAGTCCACAGTCATCACACACATCTCCAGCTGTAATCATTAGGGGCATGTCTTGCAGTCCTAACTCTGCCCTAAATTTTTGCCTTAGTAATTCAGCAATATTCTCGCGGGATGCCACCACTACCGCATTTTTCTTCTTGGCTGTAGCTGGCAGAATGCTGTGTGCAGACTGAGTTACTAGGTGCTTGGGGTTTGTCTTGAGCTTTCTCAGCAATTCCGCGTACTTGGCTTCTTTTTCTTCAGCATTTTGTCGTAACTCTACCTTGTCTACCACAACCTGTCTTACGGCCTGCTCTAGCTTTTGGATGGATGACTCCAAGTCCTTTGCCTTTCTCTGCAACCACCTTGGCACTGCCTTTTTAGTGAGGGTAGCATACTCTACTTTTTTTTGCGCGAGCTGTGCCTGCAGAACTTGACTTTTCGTGACATTTTGTTGAAAGGAAGAATTCACCGCGGTAGTGAAGAAAGTCTCCCGCGTCTTTTCTTCAGACTTGGCGTTCCAGGGCAAGAGCAATGACATCCGTTCGTTTTTATCTTTTGAAGTGGAAGCTAAGGTAAACAAAATGATCCAATGGCTGATTGCTTTACTCAAAGATGGGTGGAGCGCAGAAGATTTTATCCCCCCATTTGATGACTGCGAGACTGAGTCTTCAGAGTCTTCCCATTCAGAGTCTGAAGAGTCAGATGAAGAAGCTGAAATGACAGATGCTTCTGAAATTACAGAGACAAAATGTGCCGACTCTGTGTTTTACAAGAAATTCAAGAGTGATCAAATTGACTTGTGGATACGCTTGAGAACTCAAGCCTCTAAATTTCATGCCCTTACAGTCCCCGTAGACACATGGTGTGTAGGAGGAGAAGTAGTGAGGGGTGAAATTGATTTAATCAATGACTCAAAGGGATACTCTCGTAGGTTTTGCACTTGGGTCAATGCCTTGTGGGTTTATGATGGCTTGTCTGACTGTCTGAGATGCAATGAATTTTTTCATGAGGCATTGCTCAGCTTCTTTGTTCGCACTACCATGGCAGATGTGCCTATGTTTTCACGTGCTGCACTAGTGTATGCAAATGTGCAGAAACGCACGCTTGGGTTCAAAAAGGTTCAAGGGGGGAATGATATGGACAAGGAATTGTACAAGATGACTTGCGCTCAATTGCATTCTTGCATTGCTCAAGTATTAGTAGGAATTCGCCTTGCCCAGCTGCGTATGAAGCTCAAGCATCATGACCTACACTTGGGAAATGTAATGGTCTCTCCTCGCAATGAAGCAGGAGAGCTCGAAATTCAAACTCCTGAGGGATTAGTAAGGATTCCCTTGGTGGGGTATGATGCCACCATTATAGATTTCGGCCTGAGTTCCATGTCTGAGGAAAAGGCATTAGTGAGATTAGACATTGATCTACTGATTCAGGGGGGCAGCGAGACTTCTCATAGTAATTCCCGCTTAACTTCTGACATTGGAAAGAGTTGGGGGACCTGGGATCCCGATTTGAGTGGAGATACGGGCTATGACTTTAGCATGTTCATCGAAAGTGTCACTGAAACTGTGTTGGAAGAGCGTCCTCTCAACTTGGAGAAAATTACCATGCTTGCGAAATTGCAAGAGTTAATCCTAACCAAGTTCACTGAGAGATGCAGACCACAAGATCCATCTCTAGTGGATTGGGCCAAAGTATGGAAAGTCCTTGAATTAGTACCTTAAAATTTACATACAGCACCTCAAACAAAAAATAGAGGATACACTCAGCATTGATCTTGTACCCGATGAAATCGACTATGAAATTTCTCTCGAGGGTGGTGGTCCTCTTTTAACTTTAAGTGCTGCTATGACCTTACTTAGTACCTTAATTACATCTAAAATTGAGGGTACTGCGACATATACCGAAACAGTTCTGGCTATCCGGAGAGCTTTTGACATTGCTGGGAAACAAACACCTAAAAATCTTTTGACTTTACCAGCTGGATATAAAACTGAAGAGTTTACCTTTCCACTAAACAATATTAATTTCCCACCTTCACTGATTTTTGACAATGGAAAGGAAGGGGATGAAAAGAAATATGTAAATGTTGGAGCTATAATCAAAGGGAGTCCTCCAAATCCAAGTTCTCTTCCCAATCCAGTACCTTTCAATACTTTATTAGACTTTTTATTTAAAGAAGCAGGAGTAATAAGTGGGGACACCTCTGCAAAAGCTGTTGCCTTTAGAGGGTACTTGACAAATAGGTTTAACCTAACTTATGGAGAGGGTAGCAATATTGCAGAAAGCGACTTTTTATATTATTCTTATAAAGCAATTGTCGAAGGTTTTTTAAGAATTCCAGCGGAATTAAAAGGTTCTACTAATTCTTTAGCAACTGCATTAGTTACAGAACCATTTTTAGGTATTATAGATGATATAAGAAGAAATTACAAGAACAGAACCTTTGGCGGAGCAAACGCGGGTGGGGGGGGAGGAGCAGCAGCGGCAGCAGCGGGTGGCGGCGGTGGCGGTGGTCCTGCAACAGCAGCGACAGCGGCAGCTGAGGCAGCAGCAGCAGCGACAGCAGCAGCAGCGACAGCAGCAGCAGCGACAGCAGCAGCAGCGACAGCAGCAGCAGCGACAGCAGCAGCTGAGGCAGCAGCAGCGTTAGCGGCGGCACCTACGGCAGCAGCAGTGGCAGCAGTGGCAGCAGAACCGGTAGTACCGGAGGACGAAAGAAGAGCGGCAGAGGCATTAGCAGCAGCAGAGCCCCCTGCTAATAGAACTTTTTTTGACGACGGAACAGTTAGTTTGCGTCGTCCTGACGCAGCTGGAGGGGGAGGTGCAGAAGTACCTTTAACCGCAGCAGCTGGAGGGAGAGGTGGATTAGGAGAAGCAACTCCAGCTGAATTAAATTTCGCTGAAAAAGAACCAGTATTAAGAAACACTCCTAGAACGATGGCTATGCTTATTTCTCAAGGGAGATTTGTAGAAGCTGCTCAACTTGGAGGGACAAGTATAGAACAAGCTTTAGAGCTAAAAGCAGATTTACAAGCAGCCCAGGTGACTCACCCTGAACGAAAATACCAATTACGTAAAGCAGATGAAGAAGCTAATCGTATAATTCTTTCTATTTTAGCTGTGCTCTTTGGAATTTTTCAAATTAATCAAATTTTGGGAGTCGTAGTAAATGATATAACAGGTACAGTAAGCTTTGCTAGTTCAGTTCTCGGTTCATTTGGCTCTAGCGCGCTTTCAGTGGGTTCGTCATTAGGCTCTGGTTTAACTGGATATGCATCATTAGCGTCTCTTGTTGCCTTTGTTGCAGTTCAAGTTTTACGGGTTGCCATACAAAGAAATCCAGGATTTTTTGCAGAGGCGTCTCTTTTACGAGCAAATTGGGGATCTAAGGTACCTAAAGGTGTCCCTGAAGCTTTACAATTAATGAATTCTTTGCCAGAAGAAGAGGTAGATCGACATATATCCAGTTTAGGAGATTCAACAGGGGGCTTGGCTCTTCCTTCGAGCTCTGAAGGGGGTGGAGGCTCAACAGGGGTCTTGGCTCTTCCTTCGAGTTCTGAAGGGGGTGGAGGTGGAGGAGGTGGAGACGATTCTTCTTTTCTTAGTATTAGAACAGTAAACATTAATCCAGTAGAAGCGAAATTAAAAGCGGAGCGAATATTGCGGGAAATCATTGATGAACAAATAGCGAGTGGAGAAATACCCGATGGGACTTTTTCTGTTGCTAGATATTTTAGTGAAAGCTCAGATCCAACAACAAGCGAAAATGGTCGTATTGTTTTAGCTTTTTTGAGAAACGCAGAAAATGAAGATGCTATTGTGTCTTACTTTCAATCAAAGTTCCCTAGAAATTTTCAAGAGGACTCTTTTAGGGAAAAGCTAAAAAGAATAAGAGGAGACATTAACCTTGGTGATGGTATAGGCTTATTACTAGATTCTGTGGGTGGGTCTAGTTCTGGAGGGGCGGGGTCAAGTACTGAAGCGGGGTCTAGTACTGAAGTGGGGTCTAGTGCTGGTGGGAGCTCAAGTCCCTCTCCTTTAGAAGCATTGAGTTCATCTTTTGCGAGAGCTACCTTGGGTGCCCCTTCAGATGCTGCGGTGGCAGCAGCAGCAGCAACAGCAGCGGCAACAGCAGCAGCAACAGCAGCGGCAGAAACAGCAGCGGCAGAAACAGCAGCAGCAGCGGCAGCACCAGCAGCGGCAGCAACAGCAGCGGCAGCAACAGCAGCGGCAGAAACAGCGGCATCAGCAACAGCAGCGGCAGCATCAGCAGCAGCGGCAGCACCAGCAGCGGCGGCTTCAGATCCTTTTGATGTATTAACTTCAGCTTGGAGTGGAATTGGTACGGGACCTGTACGTAGATTGCCTGAAGTAGCAGCATCAGTAGCAGCAGCAGGGGGTAGTTTGACATCTTCGAGTGCCGCTCTTCCTTCAGCTATAACAACAATAGCTACAGCCCCCTCTTCTTCCCCTTCCGCCGCAGCATTTACTGCTGCAGGTTTTCCTAATTCTAGTCCTCGTGCGCGTGCTTTACTTTCAGCAGCTTTAGCGAGAAGTGGTGGTGGAGGTGCCAGCGCTTCCCCACCTCCTCCTCCTCCTACCCCTGGAACTCTTTCTCCTGTATTAGCAGCATTAGCAGGAGTGGGTGGTGCTAGAGCTTTACCCCTAAGAGCTGCTTTACCCCTAAGAGCTGCAGCAGCTGGAGGTGGCGGCGGAGCTGCAGCAGCTGGTGGAGGTGGAGGTGGCGGCGGAGCTGCAGCAGCTGGAGGTGGCGGTTTTGCAGCAGCTTTGGCAGCTGCAGCTGCACCAGATGAATTAGATTATGATATATATTCCCCCCCTCCTCCTGCTCCCCTTGCTGCTCCAGCACCTCTTTTCGACCAAGGAAAATTAATCAAAAGTTCTCTTAAAGCGACAAGAAAAGCATTATCATTTCCATTAGACTCGACGGAAACAAACC
>Ga0304730_1001037_pt1 | contig 22030 bp, 20 predicted proteins | sample M_130628_MF_Meta_FD_190474 | JGI IMG/M metagenome (GOLD analysis project Ga0304730, IMG submission 190474) | Freshwater microbial communities from Lake Montjoie, Canada to study carbon cycling - M_130628_MF_MetaG (v2) (version 2) | ecosystem: Environmental > Aquatic > Freshwater > Lake | place...
GACGCCGATCACCGCCAGGTGCAAGAGGAAACCCGCGGCGGCGGCCACGACGACGGCACGTTCGAGCCGGATGCGTGCCAACGGACTGTCGAGCGCGTCAAACACGGCGACGATGAAGCGGCTGATCGTGTTCACGAGGGGGGGGCTCCGGGCGGGGTCGATGACGCGATTCCCGTGTCCCTCTTCCACATCGTCAGCACCCCTTGAAGCACCGGCCTGAGTCCCATGAAAATCCCTTCAACCATAGGCCTCCGACCGGATCTCAGGAGGCACGTGCGGCGTTTCGGGCTGATTGTTGCTTCGGCACGGGGAACTGCTACCATACTCCGCCGGGGGACTCCTTACGGCCACGACATTTGCGTGGATTTTTCACATCTCTACCCTTGAAGAAGGTGATTCGATGATCAATGGCGTCTTTGTTTTGGCGGCGGCCATGCCGAGCCTGTCGATCTTCCAGTACAACGCGGTCGACAACATCTTTTCGATGACGGTCGCCACCATGGGGGCGGCGGCCCTGTTCTTGTTTTTGTCGCGGCTGAACGTCGATCCGGAATACCGGCCGGCGCTGACGGTCTCGGGGCTGGTGGTCGCGATCGCCTGCTACCACTACTTCATGATCCGGCACAGCTGGCACGACGCCTACAAGCTGGCGGACGGCGGGGCCGGATACGTGGGCACCGGCGCGGCGTTCAACGATTTCTATCGCTACGCCGACTGGATCCTGACCGTGCCGCTCTTGATGGTGGAACTGGTGGCGGTCCTGCGGTTGCCCGAGGGGAAGGCGAAGAGCCTCCTGACCCGGCTCGTGATCGCCGCAGCGGCGATGATCGCGCTGGGCTATCCGGGTGAGGTGATCGCCGATCCGAACAAGTGGGGTGAGCGGGTCATGTGGGGTGGCCTGTCGTCGATCCCGTTCTTTTACATCCTCTACCTGCTCTGGACGGAGCTCACGAACTCGCTCGACACCCAGCCGCCTGCGGCCCGCAGGCTGCTCGAGATCGCTCGGCTGGTCATCCTCGTCACGTGGGCGGTGTACCCGATCGCCTATGCGTTGGGCGGGACGCCGGACGCATTGCGGGCGAAGGCCGGTCTTGCCGATGCTGCGGGTGGGATCGCGGGCTCCAATGGCATCGTCGCCCTTCAAGTCGGCTACGCGATCGCCGACATGACCGCGAAGGCGGGGTTCGGCGTGCTGATCTATCTCATTGCCCGAGCCAAGAGCAGCAAGAAGGCTGCAGGCGAGGCGTCATACGCTTGATCGGCCCGACCTCTCAGCCACGAGAGTGATGACATGCACGCGGCCTCGATAACCTTGCTCGCCTGGGCAATGATCGGGGCCGCGTGTTTTTTTTCTGCCGCCGCGGGCTTGGCGGTCGGGAGCGTGCTGGCCTTGCTCGTCGCGGTGGTCGGCCTGCCCCACGGGGCGGCCGACCACCGCTTCGCCCGGTCGCGGCTCGAACCGCTCCTCGGGCCGGCGTGGTGGAGCGCGTTTCTGGCGGGGTATCTGGCGATCGCCGGGGCCGTCGTGCTCGGGTGGTTTCTCGCGCCTGCGGCTACGATCCTCGTGTTCTTCCTCGCCTCTGCCTGGCACTTCGGCCAGGAGGAACCGGATCTGGCGCTCGGCCAGCGCGGAGCGAAACCTCTCCGGCAGGCCTTCCGCGTGGCCCGAGGCGGCTTGGTGATTTGGGTTCCGGTCGCCTTGCAGACCGACGAAGTCGTGCGGATTCTCTCGCTGACCGCACCGCGCGGATTCGCGCCGGAGATCCAATGGGCTGTTGATGCGTTGGTGGCCTGCTCGTGGGTGATGCTGGCGATCGCGGGCGTCGCGTGGGGTTGGCAGGCGCTGCTGGCGATCGCGAGCGAAGGACGCAGGCGGCGGGTGCTGCTCCTCGACACGTTCATGGTCGCCTCCCTCGTGCTGTTGTTCGCCTGGGCAAACCCTGTCGTGGGCTTCCTGATCTACTTCTGCGGCTGGCACTCCGTCCGCGGCCTGCGACGACTGCGGCGTGAACTGGGCGAGAGCTGGTGGCAGCTGGCGGCGAGCCTGGCTCCGATGACGGCCCTGGCGATCGGCCTGGTCGGTTGTGCGACCTGCCTCGTGCTGCGAGCTCCAACCTGGAACGACACGCTGATCCGGGCCACGTTCGTCGGCTTGAGCGCCGTCGCCCTGCCACATTTGTTGCTGCACGGAGCCGGCCCGGTGATCGACCAACTGAGCCGCAATCGTGCCGCTCAGGCGGTCGAGTTGAGGGGGGCCGCATGAGCCTCACCGGGCACTTCGACCACGTGATCGTCGGCGGCGGCCTCCAGGGCTGCCTGCTAGCGCATGCAATCGCGCATCACCGGCCCGATGCCCGGGTCCTGCTCGTCGAGCGGGGGGGCGACCTCTGCGGAAACCATACCTGGTCGTTCCACGAGTCGGACATTCCAGAGCACGCGCGCGTCTGGTTCGACCCGCTGGTGGCCCACCGGTGGCCAGGGTATCTCGTCCGGTTTCCCGGGCTGTCTCGCCGGGTGGGGATTCCCTATGCCACGATCTCGTCCGACGGTCTCCGCGAGGCGACGCGCCGGCTGGTGATCCGGGCGAAGGCGATCCAGGCGGAACAGCCGGCCGGCCGCGGAGCGCTCGTCATTCGCAGCGGCGAGACCTGTGAGATCGTTTCGCCGACCCGCGTGAGGCTCGGCGACGGCTCCCCGATCGAGGCCGCGACGGTCATCGACTGTCGCGGGCGGACAGCGTCGCCCGGCCTGCCGCAGGGCGCGGGATACCAGTCATTCATCGGGCACGAGTTTCGGGTCGGTCCCCGCTGGCCGGCGACGGAGCCGACCGTGATGGACGTTCGGGAGGATCAGGCCTGCGGCTTCGAGTTTCTCTACGAACTTCCCTTCGGCCCCGATCGCGTGCTGCTGGAATACACCCGCTTCGGCAACGAGCCCACCTGCGACGAAGCGCGGGCGGAATCGCTGATCGCCGCGCGGCTCGCAGAGGCCGGCGTGGATGCCACCGAACGACTGCGGACCGAGCGGGGATGCTTGCCCATGCCCTACGTGGCCCCCTTTCAGACCCTGGGCGTGTCGGTCGCCGGCGGGTACGCGGGCGGCTGGTATCACGCCGCCACGGGATATTCGATGCCGCTGGCGGTCCGGTTCGCCGACATCGTCGCCCGCGCGGCCCCCGAGCGGATTGCCGACGATCTTGCCACAGCGGCGGCGGGAGATTCGCTGCGGCGAGGATTCTCGCGATTTCTGAACCGGCTGCTGTTCTGCCTCGTCACGCCCCGTGACCGCTGGAAGATTTTTCGGCGGTTTTATGGAGTGCTTTCCGAGGAGCGAATCGCGCGGTTCTACGCCCACCGCTTCACGATCTCCGACGCCGCTCGGATCGTCATCGGGCGGCCGCCGAGCGGCCTGGCGCCGCTTCGCTTCGCCAGGTCTTTTCTTCCCGCTTCAGGTCCGGGGCTGACATGATCATCAATCCGCTCGGTTTCGCCGGCCGCTCGCACCAGACCGCCCGCACGCGGCACGGTTGGTCGAAGGCGCTCCAACTTGCCCCCGACCTTTATCCCGGCGTCGGCGGGAAGCGGTTCCGGGCGGCCCTGCTCCAGCGGGCCTATGAGTTTGCCGGTGGGCGGGGCGATGCTCCGGCCTCGATCATCGACGCCGTCGAGATGCTGCACGCGGGGTCGCTCGTCCTCGACGACTTCGAAGATGGCTCGCTGACGCGACGAGACCAGCCCGCGCTCCACCAGGTGGTGGGGCCGGCCCGCGCGGTCAACGCGGGCAACTGGATGTATTTCAGGGCGTTGGAACTCGCCGGGGCCGCCTTCGAGGATCCGGCCCGGTCGGCCGCGGTGCTCAGGAGGTTCATCGAGGTGGCCCGCCAGTGCCACGAGGGACAAGCCATCGATCTCTCGACGCGGATCGACGAGGTGACGCCCCGGCAGGCGCACGCGACCGCCTTGGCGATTTCGCGGTGGAAGACCGGCCGCCTCGTGTCGCTCGCCGCCTGGTGCGGAGCCCATGCCGCGGCGGGAGATCCGCAGACCCTCCGGGCCGTGGCCGCCTTTGGCTGCCGGGTCGGCATCTGCCTGCAGATGAAGAACGACCTCGACGAACTCGTCGAGTTCGTTGACGGGGCCGAGCGGTGCGACGACCTGCGGAACCGGCGGGTCACGTGGGTTTGGGCATGGGCCGCGGACCGGCTCCCCGCGGAGGAGTTTGCCGCGGTGCAGCGGCAGCTCACCGGGCTGCACCCGCGGTCGGCTGCGCTCCGCTCGCTGGCCAAAGACCTGCTGGAGATGACCAGAGAGCCCGGGGCTGTGGCGATTCACGCCCGGCTCCGGCGGGCGACGGATCGTCTGACCGGCGCGACCGACGGCGACAGCCGGGCCGGTGTGCTCGCCGATGTGGCTGAGATTCTGCGGGTCGCCTCGCAGCCGACCGGGGCGGAGGCGAGCTGATGAGCGTGGCGGCTGTCCCCGTTCGGCAGAGCCGTGGAGCGGCCGCCGGCCCGCGGCGTCGGGCGGCCGTGATCGGCAGCGGCTTCGGCGGCCTTGCGGCGGCCATTCGCCTACAGTCGATGGGCTTTGACACGGTCTGCTACGAGGCCCACGACCAGCCGGGTGGACGGGCAAGCGTGTTCGAGGACGGCGGCTTCATCTTCGATGCCGGGCCGACCGTGATCACCGCTCCGCACTGCCTCGAGGAGCTATTTGAACTGTCTGGGCGGCGGATGGAGGACTATGTCCGCCTGCTGCCGGTGACGCCGCTCTACCGACTCCAGTGGAGCGACGGTGTCTCATTCGATTACGTCGCCGACGAGGCTGGGCTGATCGAGCAGGTCCGCCGCGTGAGCCCCGGCGATGTCGACGGCTATCGGCGGTTCGCCGACTACACGAGGAGGGTCTTCGAGAAGGGATACGAGGAACTCGGGGCCGTCCCGTTCCTGAGTTTCACCGACATGCTCAGGGCCGCGCCGCACCTGGCCCGCTTGCGGGCCGATCGCAGTGTCTACGCCCAGGTTTCCAGCTTCGTGAAGGACGAGCACCTCCGGCAGGCCTTCAGCTTCCACCCGCTGCTCGTGGGCGGCAACCCGCTCGACACAAGCTCCATTTACACGCTGATCCACTGGATCGAGCGGAAGTGGGGAGTCTTCTTTCCCGAGGGAGGCACGGGGGCGCTCGTGCGCGGGCTCGTGCGTCTGTTCGAGGATCTCGGCGGCACGCTCCGGCTCGGGGCCCCGGTCGATCGCATCGCGCTGCAGCCCGGCCCAGAGGCACCGCAGCATGTCGTCCACGCCGCCGGCCTGCCGCCTGAGGCGTTCGACGTCGTCGTCTCGAACGCCGACGTCCATCACACCTACGCCAGACTCTACCGCGGCGTCGCCGGGGCCGAGCGGCGGCAGCGGCGGCTCGAACGGATGTCCTGGTCGATGTCGTTGTTCGTGCTCTATTTCGGCACCAATCGGCGGTATCCGGAACTCGCCCACCACACGATCCTGTTCGGGCCGCGGTTTCAGGGACTGGTGCGCGACATCTTTCGCGGCCCGCGGCTGCCCGATGACTTCAGCCTCTACCTGCACGCCCCCACGATCACCGACCCGGGCATGGCGCCCCCGGGGTGCGAGGCGTTCTACGTGCTCAGCCCCGTGCCTCACCTCGGCAACGCGGCGATTGATTGGGATGCGATCGCCACAGGGTATGGCGACACGATCCTTGCCGCGCTCGAGCAGCGCCTGCCTGGCCTACGGGAATCGATCGTGACCCGCCGCCACTTCACGCCCGCCGACTTCGCGGCCAAGTTCAGTTCCTACCAGGGGTCGGCCTTCTCGGTGGCGCCGAAGCTCACGCAGAGCGCCTACTTCCGCCCGCACAACCGCGACCCGGACATCCCCGGGCTCTACCTGGCCGGAGCGGGCACCCACCCCGGCGCCGGCGTGCCCGGGGTGGTCAACTCCGCCAAGGCGACCTGCGACACGATCGCCGCGGACTTCCATGTCGTCACCGGCTAGCGGGCTCGGGAACGACGACGCCGCGACGGCGGCCCGAGAATCGATCCGCCGGCACAGCCGGTCGTTTTCGTTCGCGAGCCGGCTGCTGCCGGCCGCCACACGGTCCGACGTGGAGCGGCTCTATGCCTGGTGCCGGTGGTGTGACGACGGTGTCGATACTGCTCCGTCACGCGCGGCGGCGGCGGCGTTCGTCGATCGCGCCATCGGCGACCTGCGGCTGATCGCGGCCGGGCGCGAGCCGGCCGCGGCCGAAAGCCTCTGGCTGGCTACGCTCGTCCGCCGGCACCAGCTCTCGATCCCGGCGGCGGAGGCCCTGCTCGCGGGCATGCAGTCGGACCTCGTTCCCGCGGCGGATTTCCATGTGGATGACCTGATGCGGTATTGCTTCCGCGTCGCCGGAGCGGTGGGCGTGCTGATGTGCCCGCTGCTCGGGCTCCGGGACCGCCGCTTCCTGCCCCATGCCGCCACCCTGGGCATGGGCATGCAGCTCACCAACATCGCCCGCGACGTCGCGGAAGACTGGCGGCGGGACCGCTGCTACCTGCCGGTGGAATGGACCGGCGGCTTGCGGCCGAGCGGCGCGGCCCCCGATGCAGAGAGTGTCCGCAGCGGCGTGCGGCGAACCCTCGAAGTCGCCGACGGGTTCTACGCGGCCGGGGATTCGGGGATCGCCGCACTGGACGCCGATGCCCGCCTGGCGGTCCGGGCGGCGTCGAGCATCTACCGGGCGATCGGCACGAAGATCAGGCGGCGGGGCTATCGGGTGCTCGAGGAACGGGCCCGGGTCTCGGCGCTCGGCAAGCTGGGACTGTTCGCCCGGGCAACGCTGGCGGGTATCATGCCGCCAGCCACTACGGGCAACGCCACGAACCTCGACGACGCGGCCCTGCAGTCGCTCGCCACCGCGCGAGACCTGCTCCTAAAACACGGAGTTTCGGCATGAAGACGGAAGCCTGGCGGGTGGTGTTGACCGGGTTGTCGCTGACGTGTGTCACGGCGACCGCGCTGTTTCTGATGGTCGCTGTGAACCCGAAAGACGCCGCGACGTATGGCTCTTCGCCGCTGGTGTACGCCGCCGGCTCGGCGGTCCTGGCGATCGCCTTCAACCGAGCATCCGCCTGGCTGCCCCGCCGGGCTCCCTCGGCCTGATTGCCGAACGACGGCAGGTACGGCTTCGGACCGCCGTGCCGAACTCACTTTGCCAAAGTGTCCTCCGGCAATCTTCGAGACAACGAGCCGGCGTGCTGGCAGATATCGCTTCCCTCCTTGGCAGCTTGTCTTCACGGCCTACAATGCCGCGGTTCTCTAACCCCTGGTCCCGGAGAGATTATGTTGCACTCCCAGTTCGTCCCCGCGTTTCTTATGGCTGCCCTGATGCTGTTCGCCTCGGCAAGCGTGAAGGCCGCCGACATCGTGGAAACGGCCGTTGGGGCCGGCAATTTCAAGACCCTTGCGGCTGCCCTCGGAGCCGCTGATCTGGTCGACACGCTGAAGGGCGCCGGTCCCTTCACGGTGTTCGCGCCCACGGACGAGGCATTTGCGAAACTGCCAAAGGGTACGGTTGAATCGCTTCTGAAGCCGGAAAACAAGGACAAGCTCAAGGCCATCCTGCTGATTCACGTCGTTCCCGGCTCCGTCATGGCCGCGGACGTTGTGAAACTCAAGGACGCCAAGACCGCCGGCGGTTCGTCAGTGAAGATCTCCACGGACGGTGGTGTCAAGGTGGGCACTGCCAAGGGCATGTCCAACGTCACCAAGACTGACATCAAGGCGAGCAATGGCGTCATCCACGTGATCGACGCCGTGATTCTTCCTGAGTGATCGTCAGGAGTCTCAGATACAGTGCTTTGGCACCCCGCACGGTAAACCGTGCGGGGTGCTTTTTTGCGCGAACGTCGGGCTCCCGTCCCTGCCCCGCGGGCATCGTGGCCGGTATATTCGTGCGAAACGGAGCATCATGTGGGCCTTCTTCCCTGGCACCAGGCTGCGATTCTCGCCGGGATCACGTTCGCCGTCTTTTCGCCCACGCTCGCTTCGGGCTTCGTCTACGACGCTCGGCTGCAGATCCTCACCGATCCGTTTCTGCACGATCCGCGGAACTGGCTGCCGGTGCTCTCCTTCGGCACGCTGAGCATGGACGTGCTCGACTTCAACCGGCCTGTCCATCTCGCCTCGCTGATGCTCGATGCGGCGGTCTGGGGGAAGGAGCCGTTTGGGTATCACCTGACGAGCGTGCTCATTCACGTTGTGAATGTGCTCATGGTCTGGGCGGTCGTTCGCGGCATCCGCCGTGTTCCAGGCGCGGAGAATCCGGAGACCGCCAGTTCCCTTGCGCAGTACGGGCCGATGATCGCGGCGGCTGTCTTTGCCGTGCATCCCGTCGTGACGGAGGCCGTCTGCGAACCAACGTTTCGCGAAGACCTGCTGGTAGCGAGCTTCTCGCTTGGTGCGCTACTTCTGGCGATGGGGCGTGCTCCGCAGACGGCGGTCGCACGAGGTGACGATCGCTGGCGAGCGCTTGGTTGTGTGGCGTGTTGCCTGCTGGCCGCCGCCAGCAAAGAGTCGGGTGTGGCGGCGACGTTCCTGGTGGCGACCTATTGGTGGGTGTTTCGCCGCGACGAGAACGACGGATTCTATCGCACCGCGATCGGTGGCGGAGCGCTGGTTACGTTCGCGTTTCTTGCGGCGCGGTTTCAGCTTGAGCCGACGCCGTCGAGGATTTTCGAAGCACGACCTGAGTATCCGGGCGGGTCGCTGAGGGCGGCGATGCTGATCGAACCTCGCATTCTTGCCCTCTACGCGCAGCTGGTCCTCATGCCGGTCAATCTCAGTGCCGACTACGGTCTCTATTCCGTGCGGCATCTATCGCTTCCGGTCGCCTTGGCGATCCTGGCCGGACTCACCGCTGCGGCGCTCGTCGCAATTCGCATCGATCGGAGGATCGCCTTCGCGCTCGCCCTGATCGTGCTGCCGCTTGTGCCTGTGGCAAACCTGATCCCGATCTACCGTGCCGCTGCCGACCGGTACCTCTACTTTCCGATGACGGGCGTGGCGGTCGCCGTGGGACTCCTGCTCGATTCGACGTGGCTGGCGTCGCGGGTACCCCTGCGGACTCGGTGCGTCATCGGCCTTCTGGCGGCCGTGGCGGCACTCGGGATGGCCTGCGTCGAACGGCAGAAGGTGTGGGCGAATCCCGTGGCCCTCTGGGTCGACACGTATCGAAAAAACCCCGTCTCGTTCACCGCGGCCGCCGGTCTGGGCGAGGCGCTCCGGGAGGACGGCCGCCTTGACGGGGCCGAGCAGGCGACTCGCGACGCCATCCGGCTGTCGGAGGGATCTCGCGGCGACAGCTGGGCGACGCTGGCCCTGATTCTCGACACCCAGGGCCGACCTGCGGAGGCAAAAAAGATGCTCGCGAAGGCGTTGGAGGTCGATCCGAAACTCCAAGATCCCGACGCCCGCGTGCAGGCATTGGCCATGGAGCGTACGACGGCAGACGAGTTGAAGGTGCTGATGGGCAAGGTCGGGCTCTTGCCGGCTGCGACGGATCGCCCGTAATCCCGTCATGCGGGCATTGGGCGTCGTGCCGCGGATACCGTGTCCCGCTACGGATCGCGGGTGAACGCCACGCCGAGCTGCTCCTGCAGCGGCGCGAATGAGACCTGCGGCAGCGTGGAGATGGCCTTGCGAAGGCCCTGCTCCCAACTGGCGCGGATTTCCACCAGATCGGTGTCGGAGGCCTCGAGCCGGCGGTAGCGCCTTACGGAAAAGTCGTCGTTGGCATAGAGGAGCAGGTCGATAGGCGGACCCACTGCCACGTTCGACCGCATCGTCGAGTCGAGAGAAATGAGCGCGTACTGCGCCGCCTGCTCGAGCGTCGTCTCGCTGAACCGGATGCCCCGGTCAAGGATCGGCCGGCCGTACTTGCTTTCTCCGATTTGCAGATAGGGAGAAAGTCTCGTGCAGCGAAGCGGATTGCCCTGCGCGTAGACCATATAGAGCTGCGGATGCTCGCCGCGGATCTGTCCCCCGATGAGCAGATTGACCGTGAAGCCGATCTTGTCGCGTTCGAGAAAGTCGCGGTCGAGCGCCGCCACATCGCGAACGTGACCGCCCACGCACCGCGATGCCTCGTAGAAGTTTGCCACCGTCGCGAGCCCCTTGCCCGCCCGAAACTCCTTCTCGAGTCGCGTCATCACCGACTGCGTGAGCGACAAGCTGCCACTCGAAAGAATCGTGAACATCCGCTCGCCGGGAACGACGAAGTTGTGCATCTTGCGGCACACCTCGACCTGGTCGATTCCCGAGTTCGTCCGTGAATCAGAGGCCATGACCAAACCCTGTTGGGTGCGGATTCCGAGGCAATATGTCATGAAAACTCCCGTTTGGCGCGCAAGTTGCTGTGCTACAACTGTCGTCCGCGGAGACTAGCGGACGCACTGCGTTCGTCAAGGAATTAGGCGAAGTTCGCGGTGCCCTGTGTGGAGCCTGCTCCGCCTGCGGGCATGGCCTGCTCGATTTTCGGGCAGGCGTCGGGCAACTTCGCAAGGCGGCTGGAATCGCTCAGGCGAACACGATGAACCCGTTCTCGCACCCCGCCGTCGATCCCGCGCGGCCGCCGACCGCAGAGGAATCGGTGTTTTCCGGCTACGAACTCGGCTTGGCCTACGACGAGATGTTCGCCGCGTCCGACGGGCCGCGACCCCACTACGCCGCGCTCCGTGAGCGGTTGGCCCAGACATCGCCCTACGACTTCCGCCAACGCAAGGCGATGACCGACCTTTCGATGCGGGAGGACGGCGTAGGGTTCACGGTCTACCGTGCCGAGGAGGGCATCGAGCGGGTCTGGCCTATGGATCCGGTGCCGAGAATCATCCCGGCGGCCGAGTGGCGGCGGATCGAGGAGGGGCTCGTCCAGCGCATCACGGCCCTCAATCTCTTTCTTTGGGACGTCTACCACGAACAGCGGATTCTCCGCGACGGAGTGGTGCCCGCGAGGCTCGTGCTCCAAGGGGGCTTCTTCCGGAGGGAGTTCGTCGGGGTCGATGTGCCGCGGCGGATCTACGTGCACATCTGCGGCACCGACCTGATCCGGGCGGCCGACGGCACCTACCTCGTGCTTGAAGACAATGCCCGCACGCCGTCCGGCGTGAGCTACATGCTCCAAAACCGGCAGGTGCTCAAGCGGGTGTTTCCGTCCCTCTTCAACGACTACGACGTCCTACCCAACGACGACTATCCAGCCGCTCTGCTCGACGTGCTCCAGTGGATCGCACCGCCGACGGCGGCACAGCCCGTGGTGGTGCTGCTCAGCCCCGGCATTTACAACTCGGCCTACTTCGAGCACAGCTACCTTGCCCAACGCATGGGCATCGAACTCGTCGAGGGCCGCGACCTGTTCGTCGACGGCAATCGCGTGTTCATGCGGACGACCCGCGGCCCGCGGCTGGTCGACGTCATCTACCGGCGGATCGACGACGACTTCCTCGATCCGCTCACGTTTCGTCCAGACAGCGCCCTCGGCGTGCCCGGTCTCGTGAACGCCTACCGCGGCGGCACCGTTGCCCTGGCCAACAGCGTCGGCACGGGCATCGCCGACGACAAGGGCGTCTATCCCTTCGTGCCCGCCATGATCCGCTACTACCTCGCCCAGGAGCCATTGCTGCCCAACGTGGAGACGTTCCGCCCGGAGATCCCGGCGGAGCGGAGCCATGTGCTCGCCAATCTGGAGAACTTCGTCGTGAAGCGGGTCAACGAGTCGGGCGGCTACGGCATGCTCGTCGGTCCGGCGTCGACGCGAGAGCAACGGGAGGAGTTTCGTGCAGCGATCGAGGCGAACCCCCGCGACTTCATCGCCCAGCCCACGATCCAACTCTCCACGCACCCGACATTCGTGGACGGCAGGCTCGACGGCCGCCACGTCGATCTGCGGCCGTTCGTGCTCTGCGGAGAGCGGGTGACGGTGACACCGGGCGGCCTGACCCGCGTGGCCTTGCCCAAGGGCAGCCTCGTGGTCAACAGTTCGCAGGGGGGTGGCAGTAAAGATACGTGGGTGCTCGCCGACCACGGCAGCGACCCGTCTGAAGGGGGCCGCTGATGCTCAGCCGTGTGGCCGACGCCCTCTACTGGATGAGCCGGTATCTGGAGCGTGCCGAGCACGTGGCGCGGGCGGTCGATGTGACGTTTCAACTCGATCTGGATCTCCACGGGGTGCTCGCTAACCCCGTCGAGCTCGAATGGAATGCACTGCTGTCGCTGCTGCGGATGCCTCCGCCGGAGCCGCGGCCCGGCTCGACCGCGGCCACGGCCGCGATGCGCTGGATCCTGGTCGACACCCGCAATCCCGGCAGCGTGCTCTCGTGCGTGAACCGCTCGCGGAACAACGCCCGCAGCATCCGGGGCTCGATCAGTCCGCTGATGTGGCGCGAGCTCAACAAACTTCACTGGCGGCTCACCGACACGGGGCTCCAGTCGCGGGTGGCAGAGTCGCCCCACGACTTCTGCGAGGAAACGCGGATCGGCGTGCTCCTGTTCCACGGGGTCTGCGAGTCGACGCTCACCCACGACGAGAGCTGGCACTTCATCCAGCTCGGCCGTTATCTGGAGCGGGCTGAAAAGGTGCTGCGGATCCTCGACTCGCGCTATGGCCTGCTCGACGCGGGCAACGCCACGGATCTGCCGATCGCGACCCTGCAGTGGAGTGCTGTGCTTCGCAACTGCGCGGCCTACGAGGCATACCGCCGGCTTTTCATCAGCCGGGTGGAGCCCGAGCGGGTGGTCGAGTTCCTGCTGGTCAACCCAGACTTCCCCCATTCTGTGCGGTTCTGTCTCACGCGGGTGGTCGAGTCGTTGGCGGTCATCGCCGGCCGGCTGCCCGACCGCTGCGACGACGAGGCCTCGCGGACGGTGGGCAAGCTGCTCGCCGACCTCGTCTACCTCGATGCAGCGGGGCTCAACGGCGAGCGCCTGCATACCTTTCTGGCCGACGCCCTGATTCGCTGTGCGCGGATCGGCTCGCACCTCCAACGGCAATACGCGCTCGCGTAGCCCCGTACCGTCCACTGGGAGCCCCTCATGATTCTTGAGATCCAGCACGAGACGGCGATCGAGTACGCCGATCCGGTCACGGAGTGGCTCTGCGAGCTTCGCATGGAGCCGGTGAGCGACGCCGCGCAGCGCTGTCACTCCTTCCGGGTCAACGTGGGGCAGCATGTGCCGATCCACAACTACCGCGATGGGTTTGGCAACCGCGTGCATCATTTCAACATCCTCCGGCCACCCACGGCGGTGAGAATCCTCGCGGCCAGCGTGGTCGAGACCGAGGACACGGGCGGCGGGCCGATGGCGAGTCAGGCGCACTTCGCCGCGGACTCGCCGGGGCTCGAGTGGGATGTGCCGCTCGAGGTCTTCGACTACCTGCCGCTCCGCGGACCGGCGCGGCATACGCCGCTCTTGGATCCGCTGCTGGCGGAACTCCGGCCGGTCCCGTGGATGCGGGTTGGGATGTGGGTCTGTCAGGTGGCCGAGTTCATCCGTGGAAGGTTTGAGTATGCCCGCGACGTGACCGACGCCACCTCGCCGATCGACCATCTGCTCGAGCAACGCAAGGGCGTCTGCCAGGACTTCACGCACCTCATGATCGCGGTGCTGCGGTCCTACGGCGTGCCGGCGCGATACGTGAGCGGCTACATCCACCGAGAAAACAACGACTCGCAGAGCCATGCCTGGTGCGAGGTCTGGCTGCCGGACGTGGGCTGGACCGGCTTCGATCCCACGAACGGCTGCCCGGTAAACGAGCGGTTCGTGAAAACGGCCATTGGACGGGATTTCACCGACGTGCCGCCCAACAAGGGCACGTATCGCGGTGGTGGCACCGAGCGGATCGTCGTCCGTGTCGCCACGCGGACGCTCGACCGGCTGCCGTCGATATCGTGGCACGAGCAACTCGCTCCGCTCGACGTTCCCTCCCATGCCGTGCTGCGGACGATGCCCGACTACACGTCCGACGCCACAATCGCCCAGCAGTGACGATCTCCGAGGGCGTCGGCTGAGAATAACGGCCCCCTGTGGGGCCTGCGGGCATCGCGGTAGGATTGCAGGCTTTCCGGGCCTCCCGATCCGAGGGCCGGCCCCCGCCCTGCCCCTCGCCATCGACCATGTTCGAACCCGTCCGCGGCCAACCCGATTTTCCAGCTCTCGAAGCGTCGATTGCCGCCTGGTGGCGGGAGTGCGGCACGTATGAGAAGTCGCTCGATCGCCGCCAGGGTGCGCAGCGGTTTGTGTTCTTCGAAGGTCCGCCGACCGCCAATGGCATGCCCCATCCCGGGCACTGCCTGACGCGGACGATCAAGGACCTCTACCCGCGCTACCGAACCATGCGGGGTCAATACTGCGAGCGGAAGGCCGGCTGGGATACACACGGCCTCCCCGTCGAGGTCGAGGTTTGCAAGGAACTCGGCATCCACTCCAAAGCTGAGATCGAGGCTTATGGTGTGGAGCCGTTCATTCACAAGTGCCAGGAGAGCGTCTGGCGCTACATGAAGGAATGGGAGACGCTCACTGAGCGGATCGGCTTCTGGATCGACCTCTCCAAGGCCTACGTCACGTACCACCAGTCGTTCGTCGAGAGCGTCTGGTGGGCGCTCGCCGAACTCTTCGACAAAGGGCTCCTCTACCAAGGCCACAAGATCGTCTGGTGGTGGGCGCAGGGAGGCACGGCCCTCTCCAGCGGCGAAGTGGGTCAGGGCTATAAGGAGGTGGCAGACCCGAGCGTCTACGTGGCGTTTCCACTGCTCGATGCCGCAGGCACCCCGACGAACCGGAGCCTGGTGGCCTGGACGACGACGCCGTGGACGCTCCCTTCCAATCAGTTCGCGGCGGTGAAGGCTGACCTCGACTATGTCGTCCTGCGGGAGGCCGGCATCGCCGACGGCCCCGAATACATCGTGGCCGAGCCGCTCTCTGCACCTCTGGCCGAAAAGCTGAAGAAGGAGTTTGAGATCATCGAGCGGTTCCCGGGCTTGGCGCTCGTCGGCCGCTCCTACCAGCCGCCCTTCGACACGTTCCGACGGCCTGGATCGCCAGCCACCGCCGCGCTCGCGGATGGCGGCACCGACGCCGTTGCCTGGCGGATCGTGGCCGCCGACTTCGTAACCATCGACTCGGGCACCGGCATCGTTCATATCGCGCCGGCCTTCGGCGAGGTGGACTACACGGTGCTCATCGCTGAGCAGGCCCGCTTCGCCGCGGGACAGGCGCCGACGCTCATCAACGCCGTCGCTCCCGACGGCACCTTCACCGACGTGTTCGGCATGGGGAGCGGCCGATTCGTGAAGGAGTGCGACCGCGACATCACCCGCGACCTGCGGGCCCGCGGACTGCTCGTCCACCAGGAGCAGTACGTCCACGACTATCCGTTTTGCTGGCGGGCCGACAACGACCCACTCATCCAATATCCGCGGCAGAGTTGGTTCATCCGCACGAGCCAGTTCCGCGAGCAGATGCTCGCCAACAACGCCCGGATCGACTGGCTTCCCGAACACATCAAGGATGGCCGATTCGGTAACTTCCTCGAGAGCAACGTCGACTGGGCGCTGTCCCGCGAACGCTACTGGGGCACCCCGCTGCCGATTTGGGTGTGCGAGGAAACCGGCCAGGCCGAGGCAGTGCGATCGTATGCCGACCTGCTCGCCAAGCCGGGGATCGAGGGCGCCGACGTGTTCACGAAGGCCAAGGCCGCCAACCCCGACCTCTCCGACGATCTGAGGGTTCACAAGCCCTACATCGACGCCATCACCTACGACTCGCCCTTCGCGAAGGCCTCGCGGATGCGCCGGGTGACGGAGGTGATCGACTGTTGGTTCGACTCGGGTGCCATGCCGTTTGCCCAGTGGGGCTGGCCGCATCGCGGCCACGCTGAGTTCGACGCCCAGTTCCCTGCCGACTTCATTTCAGAGGCGATCGACCAGACCCGCGGCTGGTTCTACAGCCAGCTGGCGATCAGCACGCTCCTGTTCGGGGAGGGTGGCCGCCCCTACCCACATCCCTTCAAGACCTGCATCGTCCTCGGCCACATGCTCGGCGAAGACGGGCAGAAGATGAGCAAGAGTAAGCGGAACTACCGCGAGCCGGCCGAGATTTTCGACAAATATGGGGCCGACGCGCTCCGCTGGTTCTTTCTCGCCGGCCAGGCCCCGTGGACGAGCATCCGCTACAGCGAGCGGGCCATCAAGGAGAGCATCCCCGAGTTTCTCCTTCGCCTCTGGAACGTCTACTCGTTCTTCTTGATCTACGCACGCATCGACGGGTTTGACCCCGGCCTGGTGCTTCCAGATCCCGGCATGCTCGAACACGCCGACCTCGCGAGAGCCCGCGGCTGGCGACCGGTAGCGGCGAGAGGGGAACTCGATCGCTGGATGCTCTCGGAACTCAACGCCGTTGCCGCGGCGATGACCGAGAAGATGGACGCCTACGACCACTTCGGTGCGGCCCACCAGCTCTCAACGCTCGTCGATGCCGTGAGCAACTGGTTCGTCCGCCGGAGCCGCGATCGGTTCTGGGCTGCCGGCAAGGCCGACGGCGGGCCGGAGACCAATCAGGAGAAGCTCGACGCCTACTGGACGCTCTACGAGACGCTGATCACGATCGCGAAACTCGCCGCGCCGTTCGTGCCGTTCACCACCGAGGCGATCTGGCGCAACCTCGCCGGAGCCGGCTTCGGCGGCAGGGCCACTGAGAGCGTGCATCTCACCGACTACCCCACGGGCGACGAGTCGCTCGTTGACCACGACCTCGTCCGCCGGATGGCGGTGGTCCGTGACGTCGCCTCACTGGGCCGTGCTGCCCGCGCGGCCGAAAAACTGAAAGTTCGCCAGCCGCTTCAGAAGGTCGAGGTGATCCTCGCCGAGCCGCGGGCCGATGATGCCGCCTGGCTGATCTCCCACGCCGACCTTGTCTGCGACGAACTCAACGTGAAGCAGTTCGAAGTGTGTGGCGAGCCCGACCGCTACATCACGCGGTCGGTTTTGCCGGACCTCAAAAAGCTTGGTCCCAAGCTCGGCAAGGATCTTCCGAAGGCCCGCGACGCCCTGGCGAAGGCCGATGCGGCGGCGCTGCTGCATGCCCTGACGGTCCACGGCCGCGCGGAACTACCGCTCCCGGGCGGTGGAGTGGCTGTGGTGGAGCAGGACGACGTACTCATCCGGACGACCGCGAAACCCGGCTGGGCGGCGGCGGAGAGTGGCCGCGCCGTGGTTGTGATCGCCAAGGAACTCACGCCGGAGCTGATCGCCGAAGGACTCGTTCGCGAGGTGGTCCACGTCATCCAGACGCAGCGGAAAGCGCTCGACCTCGAGTTCACCGACCGAATCGAACTCGTCTTCGCCACGGAATCGGCAGACCTCCGCACGGCCCTCGAGCGGCACCGCCACTACATCGAGTCAGAGACGCTCGCCGCGTCCGTCCACTTTGGTACGCCGCCCGCGGCCGCCGAACCGCACGACATCGACGGCCACCCTCTCGCGATCTCCGTCACCAAGTCAGAAACGGTGCCAGCCACCAAATCTAGGTGATCTGCGCAAAGCTCGCTTACCCCTTTTACCCAACCCAGTTTTGGTGGCTGCCACCTTTTTATGCAACCGCTTCGTCTGGCCGTCCTCCTTTCAGGCTCGGGCCGTACGCTCGACAATCTGCTGGAGCGGATCGCATCGCGCCATCTGGCGGCCACGATCGAACTCGTGGTCTCGAGCCGCGAAGACGTCCGCGGCGTGCGGATCGCGAAGGCAGCGGGAATCCCGGTGAGGGTAGTTTCGCCACGAGGGGTTGCCGTGGCAGATTTTAGTCAAGCGATCTTCGACGCCTGCGATTCGTGTCGCGCCGATCTCGTGGTGATGGCGGGTTTTCTGCACCTCGTCCGCGTTCCATCCCGCTTTGCGGGGCGCGTGGTCAACATCCATCCGTCGCTCCTCCCTGCCTTCGGCGGCAAGGGCTTTCATGGGGTGCACGTTCACCGGGCGGTGATCGAGCGGGGGTGCACCATCTCGGGCTGCACGGTCCACCTCGTGGATGACGAATACGACCATGGCCGGATTCTGCTGCAGAAGGCCGTGCCCGTGCTGCCCGACGACTCTCCCGATTCGCTCGCAGCCCGCGTGTTCGCCGCGGAGTGCGAGGCACTCCCCGAGGCGATCGCCCAATTTTCGCCCAAACCGCTATCCTGAAACCGCCTCATGGAGACCTGACCATGTCCCGCTCCCTCGGCAACGTGATCGCCGATTCCCTCCAACTCTCGCTCGGCTATGGAGAGCGGCTCCTGAAAAACGTCCCGGCAGAACGCGCCGGCCGGTTCGCGGCTCCCGGCGGCGTGATCGTCGAATCCAACCACCCGGCTTTTATCTATGGGCACCTGGGCCTTTACGCCCCCAAGATCCTCCGCCAGATCGGCCACCCTGCCCCGCCCATTCCTGACGGCTTTGAGATCGCCTTCTCGAAGGATGCGAAGTGCGTGGATGACGTGGACGGCGACTTTTATCCGCCGCTCGAACAGGTCGTGGCTTTCTTCCTAGAGGGGCACCGGATGACCACCGGGGCGCTCCGTAACACCGGGAACGCCACGTTCGACCAGCCCAATCCAGCCGAGGGTCGGATGAAGGAACTCTTCCCGACCATCGGCTCGGTGCAGGCCTTCTACTGCGGCGGCCATATGATGATGCACCTCGGGCAGATGAGCGCCTGGCGGCGAATGGAGGGGCTCGGAGCCGCCTGACGTCGGCATCGGATACACTCGCACCCCACCAGGAGCACCGCCGTTTATGGACCTCGCGCATCACCACGGGCCGATCTCTCAGCTCAGGTCGAAACTCGTCTGGCTGGGCATCGCCCTCACGATCCTCGGCATCCTCGCGATCGCCACTCCGTGGGCGGCGGCGACCTTCGTTGACTTCATGGTCGCGGGCTCTCTCCTTGCCGCCGGCGTCACTCAGCTTGGCGCCGCGGCGAGCACGTGTACGTGGCGTGGGTTTTGGCTCACCGTGCTCTGCGGAGCACTTTCGCTTGCTGCCGGCACGGCGATGCTGGCGATCCCCGCCGAGGGTGTGCATGCGATGACCACGTTCATCGGCCTTGTGCTGCTCTTCCAGGCGGCCGCCAAGCTGACTGCCGCCTTCTCACTTCCGCGGGACTTTCCCTGGGGCTGGGTGCTCGCCGATGGCCTGATTGCGGCTGTGCTCGGCGGCATGCTGCTCATGAGCCCAACCCAGCAATCGGGTGTGTTTCTGGGGACCCTCATCGGGATCAACCTAGTGGCCAGCGGCGCGGCCTTCCTGGGCTCAGGCCTCTGGCTCAAGGAACAGATTGGCTGATCCGGGCAGGCGTTCTATCAGCCTTCAGCCGCAGTCCGTCTCGCGAGCTGCGCCCAGAACGCGGCGGCAGCCGTCCACGTTGAGAGCGTCTCCACGCTCACGTCCGCCGCCCCAGCCTCAGCGGCTGCCGCGAGCGCGACGCGAACCAGTCCCGTTCCTACGCCCCGGCGTCGGTCGCGAGGATCGACCAAGAGCCAGGGAATCGAAAACCGCTGCTTCCCACTCACGGCCGCTTCGGCAAGACTGATCAGCCCCTGGACTGCCCCGTCGGTGCAAACAGCAGACCAGACCCGCACCAACCGGCCACTCCGACCGCGGGCATCGGCCGCGAGTCCCTTCACCGAGAATCGCGGAAAGTCATCGGCGTAGGCCGAAACCGATGCCAGCAGCCGCGCGACCCCGTCCGCCTCAAGGTCAGCGGCCGAGAGTTCCACCACGCAGATAGGCCTCTCGGCGAGGCCGCCTGACGTAGTTGCCGGCACTCGATGCACGATGACAGTCATGGCTGTGCCGATTTTGACGACTATTGCGTTTGATGGGAACTTTTTCGCCCATTGTCCAAGCCGGATTTCCGTCACGGCGTCCCTGTCTCACAGTAGTGTTCAACGGCCGCAGGGTGAGCCCAATCAGTACAGGTTTCGCCCGCTGGTCGCGTGATATGCCATAATGCCGGAGTTGCGTCTTTTGTGTGCGCGTAACCGTTCACCGAATGCACGAATCCTCGTTGATACCTGGCGGACCAGAGAGTAATATCAGCATTCTATGGTGGTTTCCGTTCATAATCACGAGCGACGCGGGCGGCTTCTCGACCTCATACGGGTCCGTGGATTCGCCGCTCTCGAGGAACTGGTTCGGGAACTCGGCGTTTCCGAGTCCACGGTCCGTCGCGACCTCGACGCCCTGGAGGAACAGGGGGCGGCCAAGCGGACGCATGGCGGCGTGCTCTACGCCGGCGGCATGCCCCGACTCGCCGAGTTCGACGAGCGGCAGCCCGCCCACTGGGCCGCCAAGCGGGCCATCGCTGCCAGAGCAGCGGAGGTGATCAGCGATGGCGAGACGGTGCTGCTCGACGGCGGCACCACCACCTACGAGGTAGCGCGGCTGCTGGTCGGCCGGTCGCTCCAGGTCGTCACCAACAGCCTGCCCGTCGCCAACCTTTTCGCCTCCGAATCCCGGAGCGACCTCGTCCTTCTCGGCGGCTACGTGTCGCCACGAACCGGTGTCTGCCTTGGGCCCTACGCCAACGAACTGCTCGGACGGCTTCACGTCACCACCACCGTGCTCTCGGCAGCGGGCATCGCCGACGAGGGCCTGTTCAACGCGCACCTCCTGCTCGCCGAGACGGAGCAGGCGATGCTCCGGGTGGCGGGCCGGGTGATCGTCGTCGCCGACAGTTCCAAGTTCGGCAGAAAGAGCCTCACGCTCGTCGCCCCGCTCGCCGAGATCGACGCCTTCGTTTCCGACGAGGGGCTCACCGACGACTGGAAGGCACGGATCTCCGCTGCCGGGGCCGAACTGATTATCGCCGCTATCCCGCCCGAAGCGGAGGACGACCGCGACCTCCGCTCCTCCACACGCCGTCGCCACGCCTGAGAACGCCCCATGGCCATCGCATCACCCAACCTCAACGGTCACACCGCCAGCCTCGATCGCGGCTCGATTGAGCGGATCGTCCGCGAGATTGTGCTTGCCTCACGCGGCGTACCTCCGTCGCAGGCGGCTGTCGCTCTGAAGGCCGAGCCGAAGCTCGTGGTGAGCATCTCGGCCCGCCACTGCCACCTCACCGACGAGCACGTCGTGAAGCTCTTCGGTCCCGGCAGCACGCTGACGCCCATGAAAAGCCTCTATCAGGACGGCTTCTACGCAGCCGAGCAGACGGTGATGCTCGTCGGGCCGAAGCGAAAGATGCTTCCCACCGTGCGTGTACTTGGGCCCACCCGCAAGGCCTCGCAGGTGGAACTCGCCTTCACCGACGGCATCTCGCTGGGCATCGACCTGCCCGTGCGGCCGAGCGGCAAGATCGCCGGCACGCCCGGCTGCGTGTTGGTCGGCCCCGCTGGGGCGATCGAACTCGCGGAGGGTGTGATTCGCGCCGAGCGGCACGTCCATATGAGCTTCGCCGACGCCGACTTTTTCGGCGTCAAGGACGGCGACCGCATGAGCCTCGCCATCAAGGGCTCGTGTGGCACCGTGTTTCGCGACCTGCTCGTTCGAGCCGACGCCACGAGCAAACTCGAGGTGCACATCGATACCGACGAGGGCAACGCCGCCGACCTTGATCACGCTGCGGGCGTGGAGTTGATCCGACAAACCTGAGACCCATGCCACAGGTTGAAAACCTGTGCTCCTTCAGACAACACGAGCCCCACGTAGCACAGGTTTTCAACCGGTGCCCACACAACACGACACCACGTAGCACAGGTTGTCAACCTGTGCCCACTCGACGCGACACCACGTAGCACAGGTTGTCAACCTGTGCCCACTCGACGCGATGGCCAAGAAAAAGGCTGCCAAACGAACGAAGCGACAAAACACAACCGTGAAACCGGCGCGCGCCGGTGCGGTTCGCGGGGATGGCCCCGCAAAGGCTGGATGGTTGTTTGATCCTGGAACGGAGAGACAGATGGCAAAGCATACGGATGCCCTCGGCATGATCGAGGTC
>Ga0304730_1001041_pt1 | contig 21990 bp, 16 predicted proteins | sample M_130628_MF_Meta_FD_190474 | JGI IMG/M metagenome (GOLD analysis project Ga0304730, IMG submission 190474) | Freshwater microbial communities from Lake Montjoie, Canada to study carbon cycling - M_130628_MF_MetaG (v2) (version 2) | ecosystem: Environmental > Aquatic > Freshwater > Lake | place...
GATGCAGAAACTCTACTGATGGCAAGAGACTCATAATTTCTCGATGTATTATTATATTTTGCAAATGCCCGATCATCTTTCTGTAGAGATACTCCGGTGAACTGTGCAACAACCATCGAACGGAAACCTGATGCTTTGCTACCATCAGCATGCATTCCATTCATGCCCCATACTGAACGCAAAGATATGTTAAAAACATATGGAGATGCACCAGATACCGTATCAGTCTCAATTGTTACCGTTGCTCCAGTTGCACTTGGATTATATGGAATATTTGTTTTAATATTTTCAATCAAATATGTGAATGTTGTTTCATTAATTACACCTTGAACTTTTGATGAAACATTATAATCACTTACTGCAACTCCACGAATCTTAATGGGAGTTCCTTCGATAAAATTATGAGGAGTCGTTGTCGTAACCGTAATTTGTGGACTTACAGTTCCATCACCAGAACCGGATATAATATTTGAAATTTGTACCGGATCATTTGCGAATGCGCCTACAATTTCCCATTCTGGTCGTTGTTTTGCAAATCCAAGAGGAGTTGATGGATATTTCTCATCAATATCTTTACCAGATGCTGCATTATAGGCATTTGATAATTTACTATAATACATGTCAAGATCAGTGAGATCATATGACGTTACATTATTCACACCATCAGCATATTCAAAACAAGTAAGTTTATGGTGTGAGAATGTTGGTGTTGATTGATTATTATTTGAAAAGTCTGAAGGATCGGTATAAACTAATCCAGTTTCATCCCCATCATATAGAGAAAACTGCCAGAAATAACATGCACCAGTAATCCTAAAGATTGCTGATTTTTGTACACCAGAATCTGTTGGATTTGGTACATACTTTGGACGCAGTTTAGTCTTTCTTAAGTCTAGACCTACGACTGAAGTTCCTCTAGGTACAATAACTCCACCATAAACACTATTAAACTTATAGAGAATATTATCGTCTTGTGTTAGGTCAAAGTTAGAATATAGAGTAAGTGATAATGTATCAACAGCTGCCGAAGTCTGTCCAGAAGGTGATACTGCAGTAGCATTTCCTCCATTATTATAAACAGCAAAACCAGGTCTATTATCAATGACATGCGCTCCAGGCATCAATAAGATGGTGGTTCTTTCAGTATAATCGTTATTATTTCCTTTGACATAGGAGAATCTTGCAGACTCTAGAAGTGCTCTCTGTAGCGTCTTAAACGGTTGTGCAAGAGAGTTTCCAGAATTAGTGATACTATCTGTAGAATCAAGATCACTTGGACTCACATAAAGAATACGACCTTCTGTATTCTTAATAAAATTGTCTAATTTGTTCAAAGGCATGGTATTATGACTTCTAAAAATATTTCTATGTTTTATTTAGTTAGTCAATTTTTATCAATCAAACTCCATAATGTCTTCTGGTAAGTCTTGAGGATTCTTCAAATCAACTTCAAATAATAGTGGATGTGCTTCCTCGTCTATCAAATAAAATGAGTTTCTGTAAAGATCTTCTGGTTCAAATGATCTATTTTTGTCTGCCAATCTTTTTAAATCATCATCGGATAGATGTCCTTCCGGAAGTTCATCAAAAGTGAAGGGAATTTGATTGATAAAGTACATCTTAACAATCATACTACCTTCATTATACCAACAATAGGCGTGACTGATTTGATAAGACATTTGGGAGTTCCAATATCTTATATTTATTTTAATACCCCCTGCCAGGGTCGAACTGGCACGAACAAGTCAACGCTTTTTAAGAGCGTAGCGGCTACCGATTACGCCAAGGGGGCTTGTGTATGAGATCATTATATTATAATGATCAAATGCTCGCCAAGGGAATTGAACCCTTCTCCGCCAAATTATGAGTTTGGAGCATTCTACCAGATTGCTAGACGAGCATAAAAGTTGCCTTGAAGCAACTTATAAGACCTATATGTGGTCTTGACTCAACTTCCCTCTTCGTGATCCGTGTGTATTCGAATCAGGTCGTCAATTTCATTATGCTTTCCATAAGGAATCATCACAGCATTTCCATATTCGCTAGTGATGATAAAAGATTCTCCATTCTCTACTCTCTCTAGTAGATTATCAAAATCCTCTTGAAATTCTTCCACACTAAAAACTTCCATTTCTCAAAAGGGATTCGAATATGCGAGACGATTTTCACTTACTTGAGTGCGAACTAATTCCAGTACATTCATAAACTGTTCAATACTTTCACATTCTACCACTCTTTCTGAACCTTCGCTTGAATAGAGGTAAAATTTACGTGCAAGAGTATCGATTACACATCGGGACAGGAACTCTTCGGTGGGCATGTGGTCTTTGATTGATTACCTGAGTATCATAGGACACCTGGAGCGGGTTGTCAAGGGGTTGAAGAAATTATGATTTAAGAACCATCAGATTTTGCAAGAACCATCCCATATGAGATCCAGATCTAATATATTCTAGCAAGTTATTTTCAATTGTACAATCTCTATAAAATCCTCTAGAGATAAATTTCTCTTCCCAATATTCTTTTGTCTGACAATTGATATGACCAACTCCACCTTGTCCAGGAATTGCAGCAGTCCAGATTATCATTCCATCATCATTTACATTTCTAATGATACTATCAACGATAGAATCTGATAATTCGGTTTCAATATGTTCGGCAACTTCCAAACAAATGACTACATCAGATTTGTCGTTTACCTCAAATAAACTAAGTTTTTTAAGATAATCTTTTCCATCAACTCTATCATCTATATCATATCCATATGCATTTACATTATTATCTCTAAGTGAATAAACATAAGTTCCTGGGCCACATCCAATATCTACGACTTTTTTGGGATTTATATTTTCTTTGATCCAAGTAGCAAGTCTATCCGCAAAAGGTTTTTCTTCAGACTCAATTTGATCATAATCAATAACTTCACTCTCAATATGATACCAACCTTCACTGGTATGAACATTCAATACATCTTGAAAATACTTTTCATACATCAGAGAAACATTCTCTAGTGAGAACTTTTCTGCAAATTTTCTACAGTCTGATGGTTTGATCTTATCAATATTTTTTCCTGCCCTTACAAAATCTTCAAAAGTTCTGCAACGATATCCAGTTAGTCCTTGAATATTATTTTCGGTAAATGCACCCCAGTCTGTAGTAATTGTTGGAGTTCCTGATAGAAGTGCTTCTACTTGAACTCCACCAAAAGGTTCAATATACATTGATCCAATGATAAATCCCTTTGCACGAGAAAGCAATTTCCTACGAGTCTCAACATCTGCATATCCAATATATTCAACATGATCTGGAAATTCCATATTATCTGGATTTTGTCCGGCAACAATTAATTTTGCACCGATTTTTTCAGTCATTTGAATCGCAATATGAATTCCTTTTCCAGAAAAAACTCTTCCTAGAAAAAGAAAATAATTATCCTTTTCTTCAGAATAATCAAAATCATCCAAATCAAAATAATTTGGAATTACAACTTCGTACCAATCTTGATTGCAATATCCAACATTTTGCATTCCACAATATGCATGATAGATTGCATAAGACTCAAATATTTTCCATCTCGCCCAGTGACCACCAGCATAACCAATTCCAGGTTCTACACATATCATATCCGGATGTGCATCACAAATTGGACGAACTCCTGATCCCCAAAAAGGTAGAATAAAATCTAAAGGTTGCTTTCTTTTTCCTACTTCTTCAATTGCATTTTTATAAAAAGTTTTATATGCATGATCTTCTATATCAAACTTGAAAAAATTCTTTCTCCAGTCATAATCACCATAGGCAATTTCCCAGTCCTTATTTGTAATGACTGAAACATGCTCATCACAAATTACATCAGAATCTTCATGCCCATAATGAATGATATAATGCCCACGAGCACTCATCATTTTACAAAATTTAACTACTTTTTGAGTATATGCACAAGCATTAAATTCTTTACTGGAAACCGTATGAGGTAGTCCAAGAACGTGAAATCTCATAATATAAAGCAACTTTATTATCTATTATAGCACAAATTAATTAAAATTTGTTTTGATATGCACTCAATAACCAGTCTGCTGGTGCTGAGGTTGATTCTGGAGTATATTCACTAATTCCATACGGAAATGTCGAATTTAATCCATAAATTTTACCATTAGAATGCAATGCAAGAGTTTGTCCAATATTAAACGAATTTCCCAGGTACTTATATGTTTGATTTGAAATATCTATTTCAAGTGTTCCTAAAGTACTGCCACCAACACCAGAATAAATTTTACCATTTGGTGCCAAAATTCCACCAATATATCCAGAAGATGATGAAGATCCAATTAATGTAAGATTGGAAAAAGTTTCTGTAGTAGTATCAAAAACTGCAGGATCACTATTTGTTGCCACTGTTCCTTGAATACAATAAATTTTTCCATCATATCCAAGAACTCCACCTTCAAATCCATTTTTAGAACTTGAAATTATTGATGTGGTTCCAGCAACAGGATCTATTTTTAAAATATTTGAAGAACTACTGGGTATTCCATAAATTATCCCATTTGGTCCTAAAACACCACCTTTCCATTTATCAGTTCCGGAAAAGTTTCCAATTGTAGTTGTTGACTTTTGTATTGGATCTATAACCAAAACTCCCAATGCATTATTGGGAATTCCATATATTTTACCATTTGTCCCTAGCACTCCTCCCCACCACTGATTTGTTCCGGAAAAAGTATCAAATGTATTGACATTTTTTGATATTGGATCTATTTCAAAAACGCTAGTAGCATTATATGGAATTGTATAAATCTTTCCATTTGGTGCAAGTACTCCACCCCTATTGGACCCAATGGCAGAAAATCCACCAAAAGTTGTTGCAGTTCCCACAACTGGATCTATTTCCAAAACACTAGTAGCAGAGCGGGGAATTGCATATATTTTGTTATTTGTAGATAAAACTCCACCATAATAACTACTGGAATAATAATTAGTTCCTGAATTAATTATTCCTATCGTATTAAATTCTGGATATGCCGAATAATCAATATAAGAATTTAAACTTTTTTGATACTCAGAATATTTGAAGGTCATGGTTATTAAAATTTATTTTGATATGCCCCAATTATAGAATTTGCTGGTGCTTTTGGAGATCTTTCACCAATTTCTAATACATTATCAGCAATATCTGGAATGCAATAAATTTTTCCACTTGGATCTAATACACCACCCCTCCATCCTCGCAAAATGGATGGAATTGAATAATTGATTTGAGATGATATACCAGTTGTTGTATTAATTTCCAATATAGTTGTAGCCGCAAATCCTGGAACACCATATATATTCCCATTTGGTGCCAGTACACCACCATACCAAGGCCCAGAAGTTTTAGTAGAAGAGATACTAGTTGTTGTCACTACACCTGTAGTAGGATTTATTTCTAAAATGCTTGTGGTTGCAGATCCAGGAATTCCATATATTTTACCATTCAATCCAAGAACTCCACCATTATAGTTTAATGTTCCCGATATACTACCAAAAGTAGTTGCAGTATCAGTTGATGGAACTATTTTTAAAATAGTAGTTGCAGAATCTGGTATTCCATATACATTCCCATCAGATGCAAGTACTCCTCCAGACCACCCCCCAGAAACACTACCAAATGTTGTTGCAGTTCTTGCAACCGGATCGATTTTTAAAATACTCGTAACTCCATTGTCTGGAATTCCATATATTTTACCATTTGATGTCAGTACTCCCCCAACCCATCCTCCAGAAACACTACCAAATGTTGTTGCAGTTCTTGAGATTGGATCTATTTCTAGGATTGTAGTTTCAACACCATATGGAATTCCATATATTTTTCCATTCGGCGCAAGTACTCCACCAGCCCATGTTCCAGATACATTTTCAAATGTCGTTACGGTTCTGGAGATTGGATTTATCTCCAAAATACTTGTTGTACTATTTGGAATTCCATATATTTTTCCATTCGGCGCAAGTACTCCACCAAACCAAGATCCTGATAAAGATCCTATTGAAGTTACCATTCCACATTTAGGTACAGTAAAGAAATTGGATGATGTCTTTGCTTCTACTAATTCACTATATTTTATATTTAATGGCATAATAATTTAATATACATTCATATAAGGACTAAGTAATGAATTTGCTGGTTTGGTAGTTGTAGTTTCACCAACTTCCAATATAAATCCATTATTTGAACTAGGAATAAAATAAATTTTTCCATTTGGTGCAAGTACTCCACCAATCCATGTTGATACTGGATAAATGTACGGAATATCTACATAATTCAATGTTTTTTGTATTGGATCTATGACTAATAATTTTATACCTGAATTAAATGCCTCACTTCCCTGAGGGGCCGCATAAATTTTTCCATCCCCACCCAATACTCCCCCATCTCTTCCTCCAAAAGATTGATTTCCTGTAGGAGCAGAACCTAAAACATTACCAAAAGTTGTTGCAGTTCCGGCAATAGTATCTATTTCCAAAATACTGGTAGAAGATTGTGGAATTCCATATATTTTTCCATTTTGAGCAAGAACTGCACTTCTCCAAGAATCATAATCGGAACTTATGGTAGTAGATATTGTACTTGTAGTGTCATCACTAGGATCTATTACTAATATTTTTAAAGGTCCACCATTACTAGATATGCAATAAATCTTTCCATTTGGTGCCAAAGTTCCACAATTATTAAACCCATTAAGTCCAGAAACAGTAATGAAAGAATCACTTTTTGTTATTGGATTATATATTCCAACTCTAGTACCTTTAGGACTAAAATAAATTTTACCATTAGTAGATAATATTGCATTGTTTCCAGAAAAGGCACCATTGATAAAAGATATTTCGGTAGAATTTCTAGATATTGGATCAATTTCCAAAACTTTATTACCAGTATTTGAATTGCAGTAAATTTTGCCATTTTTTGCTACCACACCCCCAACATACGACACTGTTACACTGCATGAAAAAGTAGTAGCAGTACCAACTAAAGGATCTATTTCCAAAATAGTATTTCCTTGCGGAATTCCATAAATTTTTCCATTTGGTGCAAGTACTCCACCAGACCATCCGGAATTAGATTTGCCAAAACCAAAAGTTTTTATACCAACATTTAATGATGGAGGAGAAAATAATTCATATTTTTGAGTCAGAGAAATTTCTCTATCAGAATAATTGATTGGCATACGTTATACTGCAGTAATTCTCCAATCATATGTTGCATCACACCAACTTAATTTTACAGATGCTCCATTTACATCAATAATAAATGACTGTCCAGCAGATCCTCCAGATATACGATCTGCTGCGTTCGGAGTAATTGTAATATTATTTGATCCAGCATTTCCCAAACTCAATGGACTACTACTCCCAATATCTACAAATCTGAAAGAATCTGCATTACTTAAAGCAGCTCCTGAAGGTAAATTAATTGTTCTTGCAGAACTAGTATCTACAAATACAATTGAATTAACATTTGTAGATAAAAGAGTTATTGGACTTGTTGAAACTATCCCATAATATATTTCCTTTACAGGACCTGTTGCGCCAGTTGGACCAGTTGCGCCTGTAACACCTAAACCGGTTGCTCCTGTTGCTCCCACAGATCCAGTTGCCCCAACCCCAGTTGCCCCACTTGGACCTGTTGCTCCGGTAACACCCGCACCTGTTGCTCCAGTAGCTCCAGTTGGGCCAGTTGGGCCAGTTGCTCCAGTAACACCCGCACCTGTTGCTCCAGTAGCTCCAGTTGGGCCAGTTGGTCCAGTTGCTCCAGTAACACCTAAACCGGTTGCTCCTGTTGCGCCTAAACCAGTTGCTCCAGTGGCACCAGTTGGGCCACTTGGCCCGGTTGCTCCAGTAACACCAGTACCTGTTGCTCCAGTAGCACCAGTTGGACCAGTTGGTCCCGTTGATCCATTAGATCCGGGCCCTCCAGATTGTCCAGTTGCTCCGGTGGCACCAGTTGGACCACTTGGGCCAGTTGCTCCAGTGGCACCTAACCCAGTGGCACCAGTTGATCCGGTTGCACCCAAACCAGTAGCACCAGTTGGTCCTGTTGGACCTGTTGCGCCAGTAACGCCTAAACCGGTTGCTCCTGTTGGTCCTGTGGCTCCCGTTGGGCCAGTTGGTCCAGTTGGTCCAGTTGGTCCTGTTGCTCCAGTGGCACCTAACCCAGTAGCGCCAGTTGCTCCAGTGGCACCAGTTGGACCCACTGGGCCCACAGGGCCAGTTGCTCCAGTGGCACCAGTTGGACCAGCAACTCCTATATCTTTAGTGTTTATCCAATATCTATCGGAATTTTTATTTTCATTAACACTTACCAAAGCATAATAATCCGATGCTACCGGAATAGGTTTTTCTCCATAATGACCTAGGTTGGGCTCTGCTTCCTCCAATCCAAGATACTTGTACCTATCAATATCAATATCGGAAAGTTTTTTAACTTTCTTTTTTCCACTATTATAATCTGCCATAATTATGCAATGCTATTTTCAAGAATACTGCAAATAAATTCCATTTGTAATGGTGCAACCAATCCACCACTCACATATGTATGAGCAATACCAACGATAGATCCAGAATTAGTAACAAAAGTCTTGGATGTACCAACACTTCCAATAATAGAAGATATTGTAAAAGATTGTTGTGGTGATGGAAAAATAGTTGTTGTAATTCCAGTACTTCCAGAACATGTAAATGCCAAACCACTCATAGTAACTTGATCATTAATATTAAAATTATGAGCACTAAATGTAGTAATTGTTGTAATTCCAGTATTGTTATCATATAAACATCCAGTGATACTCACTATTCCAGTTTGAGAACCTTGAATTACAATGGAATCGGAAATTAACGATGTTCTTTCCAGTACTAATCTACCATCAATAATTCTCAAGTTATCGTTTGGTGGAATTTCAGTTTCTTTTAGTATTCTAATATTTCTAATATTTCCCGTCTTATTTGTTTTTCTTCTATGAGTAAATGTAATCGTGGGATATGTAGTTACTCCAACATTAGAGCACTGCGCCAACAGAACAATCGCAGATACTCCAGTTGGTGTGGTATATACTGTCTGCTCTCCTGGAGCAACTGGAACTGCAATTGTTATAAACTTATTGACCGGTGCTACTGCCATTTTACCTCAATGCTAGAATTAAAGGTGTAACTTCTGCCTGAATTGCTTTACTGAAATCTCTTCCCGTAATTGAAGCAGTCGTTTGATTAATTTGAATGCCTCCACCAATATTAAAATTACCTCGTTGATCGGTACTTGTGTATGGTATTTGAGCACCATCCAAAGCAACAACTTCATTTGATTTTATTGGTACTCCACCACCTTGAGGAGTTGAATTATTTATAGATGTCCCAGCACCAATGTATTCAAAAGAATGTCCACTGGTAAGAATACGACTAATTCTTCTAAGTTCAAATGCAGTACCGGCAGTTACAGTATAAGGTACAAATTCATTGAATGTAACTGTAGTGACACCAACATTATTTCCACCAACTGTTCTGTTTAATGGAAGAGATGGGGATGTTGGATTAATTGCGAATGTTACGATTCCGACTAAGGTATCAATCGTACTTCTAACATTTGCACAAGAATTTGGATCTGTATTTGTAGGATCTCCTTGAAGAGTAAGATTTTTAACTTGTGTATAAGTATTACTAGAAGGATTTTGTTTTGTAATAGTTTGATTTGTTATGATCAACTTTGCAACATCCCTTGCTCTCTCATAAGTATAAATAGATTCATTCTGCTCACCGGCAAGAAGTACTGGGTTGTCAATATAATATTTTGCAGCATCGTAAGTCTTGTCATTTCCGCCAAATTGAAGATTATGGCATATTTGCTTCAGTACCAACTTAACATCGGCAATACACTTTGAATTTCCTCCAGGAACAGTAAATGTGGGGAAGTTGGCAAGCATTCTATCAACTGCTTCTGTTGCAATAAAGTCAAGATTGTCCAGAATTAAATTCACGGCATCGGCATATCTTCCATTAGCACCAACAGCAAGTGTCGATTCAGTTGCCTCCAGAACTGTATAATAAATCGATTCCATCACAGCGACTAAACCATTTGTTGGAGTACCATTAATCTTGACTCCGATATTCTGAGTTGCTAGGTAATTTCTTCCACTATTCACAACATCAACTGCAGTAATAGATCCACCATCATCTACAGTTGGAGAAACTTCTGCAATAATTCCTTCTGGTCCTAATGGGATATTTTCATTTGTATTGATATCATAAATTGCAACATCTGGTGGAGATACTTGACTATATCCAGATCCACCATTAATAACATCAATTTTCAATAGACGCTTCATTGGCGCACTAGTAATTCCAGTTGCAGCAGTATCATTATAATCATCAAGATTTAACTTAAAAAATAATGCCTGACCATCATAAGGTTTTCTTATATCAATGAATTCATCACTCACATTTGTAAAGACAATTGTATCAGTTTCTTCTGTTGTTGCGGTAAGAACATTTCCTGTAAATTCCGTTTTACCAACTCCAACTGCATATAATCCATAATTACCAAATGATGAGTTTGAGTTTGTGAGATCACACTGACCACCAGAATCTACATAAACCGCAATATCAGATGCGATTGTGAATAGTGAAACTAACTGTGCATATCCACTATTGGTAATTGAGACTCCGATTCCTGCCTCATTATATTGTGTAAATGAGTCGAGAACCATACACTTCAAATTTGCACCAATAGTAGAAGCAGTTGCATGATCACCATTGATCTTCATACCAATACTTCTAGACATGAAGTTAGTACAGTTCCGAACGTATGGACTCTTCCATCTTCCAGTTTCTCCTTCTGTTGCTGGTCCTGGAGCAATATATCCACTTATAGCATATTGTGATGGATTTATTGGTGGGAATGCAACTGCCCCTGCACCAGTATGAGCAACGGAGATATTTGATCCTGCAAAGGATAGATTCTCAATTAGACAACCTCTTCTCACATGAAAAACATCTTTGGTTGGATTATTTGGAATAATGGTAACCAATCTTAAATCTTGACCTGATAAGCAAACATCAGTTCTAAGTCCGATTGGATTATTTTCATAATAAACGCCAGATCGAACAATAATTGTATCGCCAGGTTCTGCTATTGCTGCACCTCCACCAATTGTTCTCTTTGCATCGCCTTCCAACAATCCACTATTAGAATCATTACCATCAAGTGTTACCCATATGGATCGTTTAGTTTGAACACCGGAAGGTCTCCAAGAAACACCAGTACCTACAGATGCTAAACGATAGTCAAATTTACCAGTTGCTGTACTATTATTTACATCAATTAGTGATGAATCAAGTTCTAATGTTCCACCAATTTTTGCATTTCCGCCAACATTTAACGTACTGCCAATACCAACACCACCCTTTACTATAAGAGCACCAGTAGATTTATTTGTAGAATTAGTCGTTGAATTAAATGTTACGTCACCATCAACATTCAAAGTTGTATCTAAGTCTGTTGCACCCTTTACATTCAAAGTAGTTTGTAGTGTAGTGTCACCATCAACATTTAATTTTGAATCTAAATCCGTATCATTTTTTACATTTAAGGTATTTTGAAGAACTGTAGCACCGTCAACATTCAAAGTTGTATCTAAGTCTGTTGCACCCTTTACATTCAAAGTAGTTTGTAATGTTGTAGCACCATCAACATTTAATGTGGAATCTAAATCAGTTCCTTGCTTAACATTTAAGGAACTCTCAAGAACTGTACTACCACTAATAACGACATTTCCACCAACATTAAGTTTCTTTTCAATCCCAACTCCACCTTGAATTATAAGAGCACCAGTATCCTTATTTGTTGAATCGGTAGTTGCATTAAATGTTACATTACCATCAACATCTAATGATGAATTTAAAGTTGTTATACCATCAACATCCAATGATGAATTTAATGTGACAATTCCATCAACATTTAGTGTTTGAGTAATATTTGCAGAACCGGTGATATCTAATGCTCGTGTTGGATTTGAATTATTAATTCCAACATTGGTCATTCTATAGATATCACCTCCCAAAGTATATCCCCACAGATCTTTGGAACGTATATCTGCTATAAAATTTGGATTGCTTGGATTTGGAATTGGTGTGAAACTATCTGTTCCTGTACCATAACTATTTGTTTGTGTAAAGTTTAGTACGCTAAATGTTCTTGCTGTTCCTGGATTGGGAATATAAATTCCATCATCTTGAACATATATTCCTGTTGTGGCGTTTGGAGTTCCTGCAATCCATCGGACACCACCAGCATCCATATTCAAATAATAACCATTTGCTCCAGGAGAATTTGCTGAGTCATAAATGAAGTCATCAATTTTTATACTTCCGGCAACATCAAGGAGTTGTTGTGGAATAAGAGTTCCTACACCAACCTTACCAGTAATTCCATCGGCAACAAAAGTACCTACACCAACAGTAAGTCTTTCTGATATATTTAAATTCTTAATTGTGGCATTGTCGAAATTAACATCATCATTAAAATTTACGGGAACATTAAAATTTACAGATCCGTTACTAAATTCTAGAACACCGTTAATAGAGTTGACGGAACTTATGGAATTAAGAAATACATTTTTAAAAAACGTAACGTTTTCGTTAAAATATGCCTCCTGACCTGTAACCGTGATGTTTGTCATTTTTATTATCCACCGATAAATGGTTTTGCAATATCAAAAGCAGCCTTAACAACATCTCCACCTACCTGACTTCCATTGAATACATTATGTGCCCAAGTATTTTCAATCATATTGCCAGTTAGTGCATTTCTATCAATCTTATTTCCGTCCAATAAAATTCTTCCTGAACCAGATTTGAGTGTGATATTTCTTCCTGCCTTAATATCCACATCCTCATCTGCCTGTATCATAATATTTTTACCCCGAATACGAACTCTTCCATTCTTTTCGGCAGTGATGCAAATATCCCCATTCTTACCAGTAATCACAATATCAACTGATCCTTGATTTTTGTATCCGGCAACAATTTCAGTAACACCATCATTATAGATTCTATAAGTTCCACCTTCGGTTAATCCGGTGAGTGCAATCTGTTTAGAATCAGTAACGGCGTACATATTATACACATCATTCCCATCAGATCCCATTGAAGGATTGTTAATATCAATCCGAAACTTTGGACCTAAACTTAGAATATCTCTTGCATCCCAATTTTTTTCTGCCATTTTAATCTGGACAATCCCTAATAAATTGTATTTTGCCTTGTGGAACTGGATTAATTCGACCCAAAATCGGTCTTAGTATTGCACCAGATCCAGTATCAGACTTAACAGTAATGACTGGTAAATCATCTACCTCAATCTTATTTATTGGTTGTGCCTGAATGATCTGCCCATTATTGATGATTAGAGTATAAGTATTTCCAAAAGTATCGATTCCAATATCTCCAGTTGAATAATTTGATCCAGTATCATCCACAATAACATCATTTACTGTTGATCCAATATAAGGATTATTTGGAATTGGATTATTGTTTGGAGGGGGATTTGGAACAATAGCATCATTAATTGCAACACTATCACTTATTGCTACCACTGTTCCAACATCACTATCAGTATGAATAGAAACTGTGAAAGTTTCATCACCTTCTACTAAAGAATCGGAAAGAGTAGTGATATCAAATGATCCAGAATTATTATTAATTTGAAAAGAACCTGAAGTGGTACTGAAATCTGCACCAATAGTGGTTACATTATCAATAGTCCAATATAATGTAGTGTCATTTGATACTCCAATAGTATTAATATTGAAAGTTCCAGTGCTTCCCTCATTAATCGATGTTGGAATAGTTCCAAAGGTATATGAAATAATTTGGGATTGACTGACTGGATAATTTTCACCAGTCGAAACCAAGTAAATAGCAGTAACTTCTCCCTTATCATTAATTACTGATCTACCAACTGCACCATATCCCTTATTACAATTATCCACAAACTCAACAAATGGTGGAAAACGATAATTACTTCCAGGATTTGTGATATTTACACCAATAATACTTGCCGTTGTTGAAACTGAATCAATCACTCCACTTAAACCAGGAGTATTATTCACAAAAGATCCCAAGATTGCAGTTCCCATTGCACCAGATCCACCACCACCAAAAATATTTACAGATGGTGCATTACATTTAGTCGGTACTCCAGTATAACAATTTCCAACTGGAAAACTGCTTGATGCCTCTATATTCATAGTATCCAAAATTTCAGAAAATTGATCCAAACCTGGAATTTTTGCACCACACCCAGTTTTCCATTCTGTGATTAAATTGGAACACTTTTCATTTCCTTGACCACAATCAAAAAATCCAGCAATTGCACGAATAGAATCTACCGAACTACGAAGAAAATCTGCAATCTTAAATGCTGGTGATAATATTTTGGATACTCCATTGATTGCAGGTCCTAATCCACCCACAATATCATCAATGATCTTATTAAGAAATGATCCTATAAACTGATTTGCGGCGCAAGTTACAAAGTTCATTACATTATCAATTAAAGAATTCAATAGTTCTTTAATCATTCCCTTCAGACCTTCTACCACTTTATTTGCAACACAACTAATTGCATCCTGCAATTTTCCAACTGGACCCAGCATTCCAGTTTGTGCGGCGACTCCGGCAAGATGCCCAACAGCAGGATTTATTGCCGCCGCCACTGTTGTCTTATATAATTTATCTAAACCTTCACGCAATAAACTTTCTAATTTGGTGTATAGAAAGTTGAACATTTTTCCAACAAGTCCATTCGCAAGACTTTGAATACGATCCGTGACTTTATTGATTTCATCACCAATCTTTAAAAATGTATTCGCTCCGTTCTGAACCTTATTTAATAGATTATCAATCTCTGATGTAATTGCATTTGTAACATAAGAGGAATTGCAGGTATCGGCAAAAGTAGTCTTTTCACCAATTCCCCCATAATATGAAATCTTATTTACTTGTGTGGCGACTGCTGTTGGAGCACTGATTGGAGATTCTTGACTATTTGAATTTGATTCATTTGATTGGTCTGGAATTAGTACTCCAATTCCTGGAGTTCCATCAGGTTTTTTAACTCTTTCAGTATAACCAGTAAATGGTTTAAATGGTCCAGCATAATCTCCAGTCAATACCTGAGAAGTTCTTCCAAAACATCCAACAATTACCGGAGTCTGAGCATTATCAGTATCTAAAAAGAATCCAAATACAATATCACCCTGTTGAATTTTTGTATTTGTTGCATAATTTCCTGCACCAGTTCCTGCAGTGGTTGGAAGTAAACATTGTGCCCAAGGAAGATCATTATCAGGAAGTTCATTGTCAAAGGGATGATATCCCATAATCCGAACTTTATGACGATTTCCCCATCCACCACCATTAATTTGAGCACCTTGTGCCTTAATTGGTGCGACCTGCCCAATCCACCAACGAAATCCGTCTCTTCCTAGAAAATTAGTTTTTAATGAGGATTCTTGCATTATTTGTCGTTTGTACCATGTGCTCCGAAAGTATCTCTAATCAATTTCATCGAAGTATACGATGCATTACTATCAAAATGATGACACAGTTCTTTTATCATATATAGACCACTTTGTTCCTTATCATACTCTTCGTTATCTCCTCTTGAGATTTTAGGAAAGTTGCACTGAATAATATCTCCTGCTTTTAGATTTGTATTTGATCCCACAACAATGCTCATAGTTTGTGTGAACAACATATTGTATCTCATGATCGCTTGAGATTGATACTTAAATGGATCAGAATTACCTTCTTTAGAAACTCCTGGTTCCATTGTACCAATATCCAGTACCTGAGTTAAAAATCTGGTTGGAATATGTCCAAGATCAATATTAGAATCATTAGAAATTTTAGGCAATTCAAGTTCTTGTCCAAGATTTTTTACTCCACTCACATAATCATCAGTCGTGAATGTTCCTTTTTGAGGATCGGTGAATTCAAATGTTAGTGGATTATAAAAAATACGATAACTCGCATAAGAACCAAGTCTTAATTTTTCAATTAAATTTTGATTCTTCTCTGTCTTATAATTTAAAATTGCAAAATCATTGTCTCTGGTCTTTCCAGATTCATTAACCTGTGTATAGGTATACGTTGGAATTTGATCTGGTTTTTGTGAGATTAGACTATCAATCGATCTAAATTGAAATCCTTCTCTGGTTTGGTAGAATACAAATCCTGCCGTTGCATCTCCAGAAATTTCTGCAGGAACTCCTTTTGATGCTAACCATACTAAGATTGTGAATGGTTTTCTTAGATTACCGATGAATCCATATTTGTTTTGTGTCTTATCGATTGTTCCAATTTTTTCAGTCTTGAGATAGTTTTTAAGAATATCTGTTACTGATGCATCAATTGTTGAACTTGTAGCATATTTTTTTCCGACTCTCGAAGTTTCATTCGTGATTGCTTCTCTTGAAGTTAAGTGTAATAAAAATGTTTCTCTTTGAGTCTCTGATACAATATCAGTAATACTTGAGACATATAAGTAATCCTTTTCATTTGTGGCAAAATCTAATCCAGGATTGTCAGTAGAGTTGCCCTTAATCTTTAATGCAACTCTTTCACCTCCACGAAGAGGAAGTCCATTATAAATTGATTGCTTTTCTCCATCAGGATTTCCTTCTTTATCGGGTGCTTGAATTGAATCTCCAGTATTAATTACTCGAATCTTGGCAGTAATGGTTGGTGAAAAAATATCTTCATAATAGTCAATTGATACTGTACCTTGTCTAATATCAATCGTTCTCTTTTGATCATTTGATTCTAGTGTCAATTCCTCATAAATTGACTTATTAATTGCTGCCATTAGGTATACGCCAACTCTAGAAGTATTTGATTCTTAATAAGACTATTTAACGAATCTTCAAAAGGAATCATTTGCAATTGTGATTCATTAGATGAGGGAACTTGTTGTGGTGTTGGTGGCGATGAGGGATTATCTGCAATCAAAACTGTAGGACCTTTTTTATCTTGCGCTACTGAAGGAACATTTTGTCCTGGTGGTTTTGGTGGTGTTACTTGTGCTATTTGTGGTTTTGATGGTGTTACTTGTGCCGGTGGTTTCGATGGTGTTACTTGTGCTGGTGGTGTTTGTGGTTTTGGAGCACTTATGTCAGCAATACCAAGTTCTTTATCACTTTTGAGTGCAGTATCAGCAGACTTTGTAAATCCAACATGCAAATGATTATGATGCCCACCATATGCTTCTCTCTTATAATCTTTCATTCCAGTGAACCAATATCCAATTGGATCAAATATTAATGCCTTAATTCCATATTTTTCTCTACCCGAATAGAGTGATAGGAATAAATTTTTTAATCTTGGAATTCCCGATGCTTCCGATCCCCTCCAATCTGTAACATCAAGAGCATTAGTTCCATGATCTTTTGATGCATGACCTGCCCAAACAGGAGAATCTCCCTTTGGATTAAATCCTTTAGACTTAGCAAAATACTTATTTTCTGCTACAGAAAATCCTTGATTAACAATCCCTTTGCCAACAGTAATCACATTTCCAGATGCTCCAGTTGGTTGAGTTGATTTTGGTGGTGTTGGTTGTGGTGATTGTATCATTGATACTGGCGTTTTTCTTGCCTTTTCAACAATGTTTAATTCTTTTGAACTGAATCTTGCTCTACTTGCACTATCAAATGCCCAAGGTTGAATACCACTTTCCTGTATTAATTGTAGACCTGCTTTATCCTGAGTTCTTTCATCAAATTTATCCGAAGGTTTAATTACTCCAGACTTAACTATTCCCTTTAAGGTATCTGGAATTATTTGATATCTTCCGGCCGCAAATATTCCAACTTTATTTGGTCCACTATACCTATTATTTTCTGCCTGCCTCCGCATAATTTCACTAACAGTCATGTCAGTTAATTTTTTTCCAAGCAATCGTGGACTTTGAGAATCTCCAGAACCATAAATTCCATGACTACCTTCTCCGCCCTGATTCATTGCATTATAACCACCAGAACTTTCGGATTCATATTTTGCAATAATATTCAAGGCTTCTTTATGAACTCCCCCCATTTCACGGGAAGAACTTGGAGATTGTTTTTCTTCACCAGTAGTAGGGCCAGGTTGAGTATAATCAGTATTCAATTTTGGAACTTCCTCTTCCCCAGTACCCTCTCCAAGAGGTTTACTGAGCATATCAAATCCTTCTATGAATTGATCGTGCATTAAATCCAGATTAGTATTTAAATCATCCATCGCACCTTGAACTTTTTTTGATTGATCAGTAAAGTCAAAATGAGAAATATCATAATATACTCCAGAAAGAAGATCTCCAAAATTTACTAAAGTGTCCGTTATGTTCTTCATAAAGTCAGTCAATACACCAAAAAGAGATTTAATTCGAATAATTAAATCTTCAATTGCCGTCATGATTGTTGGTAAATTATAAAGTAACCAACCAATCAAAAGACTGGAGGAAAAATCCAATATTCTCTCAAGAAATCCCTTTGTACTATCACCAATAACTGATGCACTTCTTCTCATTGCACCACCAATTCCAGAAGCTTCGATTATACTTTCTTGATCCTTTCTTCGAATTGCTTCCTCTCTCATATTTGAAAGAACTTTATCTCTGGCAAAAGATTCTCGTTTTATTCGAGTTCTATTGAGAGTAACAGTTTTTATGGTATCGGAAGATTTCTTCAAATTTCCCAGTCCAGAATTGAGGGATTTCATCCCTTTGGACACATTAGTAATATTAATTGTTGGTGCAAATGTTGTTGCCATATTACAGTACTACATTATAATGAATTTGTGAGTATAATGTATAAAAATTATCAGGATTAGATGAAGGAATATTAGGAACATCGCTGGCCGCCCCAATAGACAATGGTTGCTTTTGTTGTTGTGAGGAAGAACTGGAAGGAGCATAAACAATATTTGGTTTTGGTTCAGGTTCTGGACCAATATTAAATGGAACAGTTTGCATTTTTGTTGTCTGTGCAGGTACTATATCTGGTGTAGAAGATTTTGAAGAAGTTTTATTACTATCATTATCAGGCAATTTCATTTCTCTCCAATCATATCCCTTCGAGGTTGCCCAATCTTTTGCTTGTTGATGTTCCTCAGTACTCATTTTACTCCAGGCACTTTCTATTCTTCCTCTTGCCATAGGATTATTTTTATATTGCCATGCCTGTTCAAACTGTTTTACTTTTTCCTCATCTGGTGCTTTTGGAGTTTCTGTCGCTTTTGGAGTATCTAATTTTTTATCAGAATTTGGCGAATTGATCTGCAAATTACTTGCAGGAGGAGTCATAGAAGTTGATGGAGCAGGTTTATTTGATTCTGGTTGCGTTGTTTTAACTGGTGTAGGTGTCTTTTCCTTTTCTTTTTCTTTTGGTTTATCCACTCCCGTGAGAATATCAGATCCCTTTCCACCAAGAAGATAACCAAGAGCACCACCTCCAATCATAGCCGGAAATTTTGTCCATCCAGGAAATTTTGATCCTATTTTTATGCCAGCTTCGGATGCAAGAACACTCGATGTTGCTCCGGCAGCTGCCTGAGTCGTTGTCTGCCCTTCCTTCTTTCTTCCCATAAAGTCAAGTCCACCAAAAGCAACATTAACTAGTGGACCAGCAAATTTTCCAATTCCTTTAAGGGATTTAGTAATACCACCAAGAAATCCTTCTCCAGCACCTTTTGTAGCACCTTCAGCAGCTCCTTTTGTTGCGGCCGCCGCTTCTTTTGCACCATTACCAGTTACTACTTTTTTTGCACCTTTTACAAGACCTGCCATTCCTCCAAAAAGCTTTCCAAGTGTATTTGCAACTACAAATTTTCCAATTTTTCCGACAAGTTTAGTAATAGTTCCAATAACTTTACCTATACCAAAACTGATAATAGTAAATACGCCACCGGCAATCAATAGTGTTTTAATTACAGAGTCTTTAATCTCATTTAGTTTTTTCTTATCACCATCCTGAAATGCCTTTAGAGTCTTAATTCCTTCAACAGTTAACCATCCACCAAGAAGTGTAAATACAAAACTCATTAAGTTATTAAAACCAAATGATATCTTATTACCAATACGCTTTACTGGTTCTGATAAGGCACTTTGAATTTTAGTTTCTAATAGATTTTCTTGTCCGCCCCGTGCTCCTGCTTCTGCTAATCTCTTTTGCTTTTCCTGTTCATAAAGATCTTTCTGCCTTTCTAATATACTCTCATTTGAAGTTATTTTTGCAACCGATTCTAATGTATCACTAATTCCATTCAATTGAACTCTAACACCATCTACTTGTGCCTGAAAATTTCCAATTTGTGTTAGATTGCCAAGAATTTGTGCATTAGTTTGTGATAATTGATTTACCTGTTTCTGAAGTGATGCTACCGCAGAAGTATTAGAATCTATTGAAGATTGAGTTTGTGCATCAACTTTATTGCCACCACCAAAAATATTCCCCGATACGGTAGTTTGATTAATACCTTGAATAGAACTGGAAAGTGGTGACGGTATAACTGCCATTAGGATTGTTGATTTTTAAGATTTTCTTCTTCAATATACTGTTGTAATAGTGTAATATAAACTTCCCTCTCCCACGGCATCATATTTTCTAACTCGGTCAAACTATATTTATGGTGCTGAATCAAAGAAAATGTTGTTCTATAATACGATGCCAAATCCGTGTGGGAGAGTGCTACACGAAAAAAGATGGAAGTCCTTCCAATACCACTTCACTCTCAATGCCAGTATTTGGATTTTTAATTTTAATATTATGAGAAAGTTTGGGCATCGTTTCAAAGAACTTTTCAATTTCTTTGAACTGTTTAGAATTTAACTGCTCCACAAATTCAGAAAGTTCTTTCTTAGAGCAATCACTTCCGACCCAAGATTCCTCTTCAGAATAAACTTGATCAATACATGTACAAATCAAATCAAATGATTCATTAATACCAATTCCCTCGTCACTATTAAAGTTATTTTTAATGAATTCTGACATAGAAGGATATTTCATTCTCATGGTCAAAATATCATCCAACTTAATATCTCTTGAATGTCCTTCTTGATCTTGTACCAGAATCTCATCTAGATTGATACTAACAGGAACTTTTGTTGTACCATCATCTGGACAAGTAATTAATACATCAACAGTCTCACCAACAGACTTACCACGAATATTCAAGAACAAATACTCAATGTCAAATGTGGCAAGATCATCAATCTTAATTCCTTTACTTAAAATACAGTTAGAAATTACTGTCTTAACTGCATTTGCAATTTGCTTACTATCCTCACTCTCCATTGCAATGATGAGGATTTTTTCTTCTTTAACTAAAAATGGTCTATATCTAATCTTTTTCTTTAATGAGGGAATTTCCAACTCATAAATTGGAGTAGCAATCTTTGGTAAAGGCATAATATCCTATAGAATTCAGATGCTTTTATTTAGGATTCATTAGATTCATTACCTGAAGAAATTGCTCCAAAATTTCCACTTGTTCCGGTGATTCCACTATTCTGTGCAGAAGATCCTCCACCACCATCACCAAAAGAAAACCATCCACTGTTTCTAGCACTTTGGTCAGCAATTCCTCTTGGTCTTGGATCATCCAATCTTCCAGTACCTTCATTTCGATTTCTCCATAACATTTCATCTCTTCCGGTTGCAAGTCTATCTTGAGAATTTCCACTGGTATTTGCTTGAGTTGTATTTTGTGGTTGTTTATTATTATCCTTAGCAGAATTTATATCCACACTTCTTATAGAACCACAAACATACCTTTCATAACTAAATGATGCGGTTACGGTTAATACTTGAGAATCTGAATATGCGATTGATGGAGAATATATTGCGGTCGGAAATAATCCAAAGAAATTATATTCAATTTCATTTCTATAGTCCCGATCAAACTTTAAAATTTTAGTAGTATTTGTCT
>Ga0304730_1001042_pt1 | contig 21984 bp, 21 predicted proteins | sample M_130628_MF_Meta_FD_190474 | JGI IMG/M metagenome (GOLD analysis project Ga0304730, IMG submission 190474) | Freshwater microbial communities from Lake Montjoie, Canada to study carbon cycling - M_130628_MF_MetaG (v2) (version 2) | ecosystem: Environmental > Aquatic > Freshwater > Lake | place...
GTCAACCTCGCTGCTGTTGGCGACCACGTGATAGTTCGTCACGATCACCCCGTCACGTTCGACGATGACCCCCGACCCCACCTCCTCGGCCGTCTTGCCGATCGGTCGGAGCCCGCGGAGCGCCGCGATTTCGTCCGCCACCGAGGTGAGCCGCTTCTTCGACGTTACGTTCACGACCGTCGGGCCGATGATCCTCGCCAGGGTCGTGAACATCTTGCCGACCGACGTCAGTTCCGCCCGCGCCGCCGCGTCGCGGATGGCCGCCAGCTCGGCCCGGGTGCGGGCATACTGCATCCGCCCCACGAACGAGGGCCACGCGATCAAGCCAACCAAGGCGACGAGCCCAGCGCAGAGCAGCAGCGTCCGCCGATTCGCCGGGGTGGCAGGAGACATCACAGGGTTCCTCGTTCCAGCATGCGCAGCCGCACCAGGTTGATCGCCCACTTGGCCGCCCGGACGGGGGCGAGATCGGCTCCACCGCCGAACACGTGCTCCGTCACCGTCACGCCCGCGTCGTCGGCAATGGCGATATCCACCGCCCGACGCCCCTCGGCCGTCGGCCGCACGTCGCCGATGGCGAGGCCGACCGCTGCGGCCCACTGGCGGCGAGCCTCCTCGGCGGCCGCCCTGACGTCGGCGATTCCCGACGGCATCACGCAGCTGCCCCGAAACACGCTCGCGCCCGCTATCCGACGAGCTTCAGCCTGCGCGAGCAGCGTCGCCACCCGCCCGGCCGTGCCCGACTCCACAGACGCGAGCGTCGTGCCGCACGTCGCCACCGCCGCCAAGACGGCGTCCTCAATCTCGTCGTCTTCGACGCCGTAGGCGATCGTGCCCAGGCACTCGCGGATCGTCGCCTCCGTGGGAGCCATCTTCGCCAGGCACTCCGCCTCATGTCGGCCCCGCGCCGCGATCCGCAGCGTGATCGTCGCCTCGTGTGCCGTGATCCCCACGAGCGGATCACGGCCGCGACGGACGAGGTCGGGCAGCATCGCCTCCACCGCGCTCTCACCCGCGCCAAAACACTTGATCCGTCGCTGCACGATCGTGGCCCGGTCGGGCAGCATCGCCAGCACCGCCGGCTCGACGCTCGCCTTCCACATCACCTTCATTTCTGCCGGCACACCCGGCAGGGCGAACACGCGGCACGCTCGCCCATGACCGCCGGGAAGGTCAGTGTCGATGCCCGGTGCCGTGCCCTCGGGATTGGGAATGATGCGGCTGCCCCGCGGAAACATCGCCTGGCGACGGTTCGACTCGGGCATTGGCATGCCCCGCTTCGAAAACCGGGCCTCGACGTCGGCGAGGGCCTCGGGCGACAGATCGAGCGGAACCCCGCCCACCGCGGCGAGCACGTCGCGGGTGAGGTCGTCCGCGGTCGGCCCCAGGCCGCCGGTGACGACGACCAACGGCGTCCTGGCCGCCGCGAGGCAAAATGCCTCGATGCCCGCCTCCAGCGTGTCAGGGACGGTCGTGTGAAACGTCACCGGTACACCCAAGACCCCCAGTTCGGTGGCCATCCACCGGCTGTTGGTGTCGAGTCGCTGTCCCGAGGTCAGTTCGTCACCAATCGCGATCACTTCGGCGTGCATGGGGTGGGCCGGCCTCCTGCGGGCGATACCGCCGCTCCCGCGGGGCGGCTATTCTGCATCGTGTATGAAACCGACCATGATGCGGGGCGACTCTCGCCCGGCTGGTCGATCCCGATGCCCCGTCCACCATACCACCACCCTGCCATGCTGCGGATCGGACTTTTAGGCTGTGACGCGAAGCTCGCGGAAGTCGCCCTGGCGGCGTCCAGACGGGGCGACCGGATCGTGGCCGCCCACGACGTCCCGGCGGAAATCCTGAGGGTCCTTGGCCTCGTCACCGAGACCGCATCCTGGGAGCCGCTTCTCGACGCAGCCACCTGCGACGCCGTGCTCGTCGGCGCCGACGGCTGGAACACCGTCCGCGCGGAAGCGGTGCGGACCCTCGTTCAGGCCGGTAGGCCGCTGGTGCTTTCGCAGCCACTTGAGCTCTCGATGCTGTGGGCCTACGAACTCGACATGATCCGTCGCGACACGGGGAGCCGTCTCGTGCCGTGCCTGCCAGACCGCCTCCATCCGTTTGTGACCAGACTCCGTGGACGCATCGAGGCGTCTCTGGCCGGAGTCGATGCCGCGGCCGAGTCGCTTCAGTTCGAACGCCGCATGACCGACCGCTCCAAGGCCGCGGTCCTGGCGCAGCTCTCCCGCGATGCCGACCTCGTGCGGGCCATCGCGGGCGACCCCGCGAAGCTGTCCACACTCGGGGCCGCCGAAGCGGAGGCGGCCTGGCCGACCCTGGCGGTGGGATTCACGGGCGCCACGCAGTTGCCCGTACGCTGGCAGGTGGCGCCTGCTGGTACACCCGGCCTCTCGATTCGGCTGCAGTCTGCGGCTGAGAGCGTCACGATTGAGGCGCCGGACGAGTCCTCCCGCGACTGGACGTGGAACGGTGCAGCCGACGGCGGTGGCTTCGACCGCGGAGCCGCCACGCTCGCCGCGCTCGACGCCGCCCTCGGCCACGGCTCGCCACGCGACCCCGAAGCGATTCCAACTGCCTCGTGGTCCGATGCCGCCCGCGCCATTGAACTTGCCGAGACGGTACCGCGCAGCCTTTCCAGGGGGCGGTCGATTGATCTCCATCGTGAGGAGTTCACCGAACTCGGCACCTTCAAGGGCACGATGGCGTCTCTGGGCTGCGGACTGATCATGGTGGCCCTGGTCGTCGTGATCGTCGCCACGCTCGTGGCCGGCGTGGCCCGCGAGTTCGGCTGGACCGCTGCGGGAGGCCTGGTCGATGCCTGGCCGATCATCGTTCTGCTGGTGCTGGGGCTGTTCTTGGCCCTCCAAATCATCCCCTTCCTGATGGGGACCAAGGACGGCGACGGCGGGCCGACCGGGCCCGCGTCGGAAACATGAACCCGTTTCCTCGGGACGGCAGGTTTTTCCGCCCCGCCCCCGCCTGACGGCCCGGGAGGGCCCCACTGGAAAGGTGTACGGGCTGGAGCACTGCCGGTGGACGGCCACCGCCAAGCGGCCGATTTTCCCGCAAGGTGTGGTTGTCGCCGGGTGGCCGGCGTCCACCGTCACGGGGGTCGGGAGCGATTCGGCATGCAGAGGTCGTCAGCATGGTTCCCGCTTCTGGCTCTCCTTGCCGTTGGTCTGGTGCGTGACGCCGTCGCCGAGTCACGTCGCACCGCCATCGTGATGGCGATTGAGTCGCAGCGCGACTCGGTGGTCAACATTCACGGTCAGAAGCTCATCGGGGGTGACGATGGCGCGGAAGCTGAGGTTCGCCGCGTCAACGGGATGGGCACCGGCGTGGTGATCGACCCCCGCGGCTACGCGGTCACCAACTACCATGTCGTGGAGGGGGTGCGGCGGATCGAGGTGACGCTCGCCTCAGGCAAGACCACCTCGGCCGCGCTGGTGTCTCATGACCCGCGCACCGACCTGGCGGTCATCAAGATCGCCAGCGACGTCCGCCTCCCGGTGGCGACGATCGGAACGTCGAGCGACCTGATGATCGGGGAAACGGTCCTCGCACTCGGCAACGCTTACGGCTACGAGCACACCGTCACCCGCGGGATCGTCTCGGCCCTGCATCGCAACGTCGAGGTCAGCCGCACCCAGCGATACGAGGATCTCATTCAGACCGACGCGAGCATCAATCCGGGCAACTCCGGCGGACCGCTGCTCAACATCAACGGTGAGGTGATCGGCATCAACGTCGCGGTGCGGGCGGGTGCCCAGGGGATCGGCTTCGCAATCCCCATCGACCGCGTGCTCGACATCGTGTCGCGGCTGATGTCGGTCGAGCGGATCGACCAGACGTGGCACGGACTCGTGGTGCGATGCGATGGTCGCGAGGGCGCGGTGGTGGAGGCCGTTCACCGACGCAGTCCGGCCGAGAGCATGGGTGTGAAAGCGGGTGATCGGATCACGCGGATCGGCGAGTTGGCCGTGGCCCGCCAACTCGACGTGGAGCGCGCCCTGATCGGCCACAAGGCTGGTGAGAGCATCCCGGTGACCATGGTCCGCTCAGGCGGTGAGGAGCAGATCGAACTGTCTCTCGCCGAGGTCTCTCGCGACTCGGAGTCGCTCGACGACCGCTGCTGGGCCGAGATCGGCTTGCGGCTTCAGCCAGCCCCCGCGGCCAAGGTGCAGAAGCTCCAGGCCCGCTATCGCGGCGGCCTGGTCGTGACGGCAGTCCGCGAGGGCGGGCCGGCGGCCGAACAGGGGATTCAGGAGGGCGACATCCTGGTGGGGCTTCATGTCTGGGAGACGATTGCCCCGGACAACGTGTCATACATTCTCGACAAGGCGATCGAGGAGCATCTCAACCCGATCAAGTTCTATGTGCTGCGAGGCCGCGAGACGCTGTTCGGTCACATGGTCTCGGACACGGTCCGCCGCTAGGCAACCCGCTCGTTTCCGGAGGGAACCTGTCGGTCCCTTCCGTCCCGCGGCTCCGCAGCGACAATCGGGGCATGGAACTCGATTTCGTTGCCGGCCTGCTCGCCCGTATTCCTGCCGACGCGAGGCTGGAGGTTCCGCCGGGCGACGACGCAGCGGTACTCAGGCCACCCGCCGAGCGTCGCACCGTGGTGACGGTTGACATGCTCATGGAGGGTGTCGACTTCATCCTCGGGCCCGAGTGCACCCCGCGGATGGTCGGCCACAAGGCGTTGGCGGTGAATCTCAGCGACCTGGCAGCGATGGGAGCTCGCCCCGAGGCCGCGGTCGCGGCCGTCGCCCTGCCTCGTGCGCATGGCGACACGATCGGCCGCGGCCTTCTCGACGGGATTCTCACGCTGGCCTTGGAGCACGGCATCACCCTCGCTGGCGGCGACACAAACGCCTGGGACGGGCCGCTCGTGATTTCGATCACCGCCATCGGGAGCGTCGCCCCGGGACGGGCCTGGCGTCGCGACGGGGCAAGGCCCGGCGACCTGCTCGTCGTCAGCGGGGCGTGTGGTGGCAGCTTGCTTGGCCGTCATCTGGCCGTGGTGCCACGGGTCCGTGAAGCCCTTGCGATCGCGAGCCGCTTCGACGTCCACGCGGCGATCGATGTCAGCGACGGGCTGTCGCTCGACCTTGCGCGGATGATGCGCGCCAGCGGCACCGCAGGGCTCCTCGATCTCCCCGCGATCCCGATCCATCCCGACGCCCTTCGCATGTCGGCGACGGCGGGCCACGGCGCTCGCCCGCTCGATCGCGCGCTGTCCGACGGTGAAGACTTCGAACTGCTCCTCGCGATGCCGCCCGACGAAGCGCGGCGACTCGCCGCAGAGGCGGTGGCGGTCACCGGCACGCCCTTCACCGTCATCGGTGAGGTGGTCGCGGGCGCGGGGCTCACCGCACGGTTTGCCGACGGCTCCACGGCACCGCTCATCCCCCGGGGCTACGAGCATGCCTTTGACCAATGACCACCATCAGGGCGGCTCGGTCCGCGAGGCGACGGTGCAAGTGCCCGACGAGTCGGCGCTCGAGCCGCTCGCCCGCTCGCTCGTTGCCACGCTCCCCCGCCCAGCCTTCGTGGCCCTGCACGGCGACCTCGGCGCCGGGAAGACCACGTTCGTGAAGGCGATCGCCACGGCGGCAGGCATTGATCCGGCCACGGTCGTGAGCCCCACGTTCGGCCTGATCCACGAGCACGTCGGGCCCGAGGTGACGATCCTCCACGCCGACATGTACCGGCTCATCGGCTCCGACGACCTCCACGAGATCGGCTGGCACGACGCGCTGTCCCGTGCGACCTGGGCGTTCGTGGAGTGGCCAGAGCGGATTGCCGACGCCCTGCCGGCGGAACGGCTCGACGTGACGATCTCGATCGATTCGCCGACAGCCCGTTCAATCCGGCTCGCGAGTCGCGGCTCGCGTCACCATGCCACGGTCGCGTCGCTCGGCGGATGAGCGTCAGAGCACGAGCTTTCGCACCGCCTGAAACTGCGGATGCGACGCCGAGCGGCACCATTCGAAGAGCACGGCCTCCGACGTCGTCGGCACAGCGCCGGCCGCCACCAGCCGCCGCAGGGCGACGTCGCGATCGATCGCGTGCCGCGACGAGATCGCGTCCACCGCCAGAAACACCGCATAACCCTCGGCCAAGAGATCGAGCGCCGTCTGGGCGACACAGACGTGGGTTTCCAGACCACACAGCACGATCTGCCCGACCCTCGCAGCAATGGCTGCCGCAAACCCTTCGGCGCCACAGCAGCTGAACGAGAGCTTCTCGAGCGGTGGCGGGAGGAGTTCGGCCAGTGCGGGCACGGTGGCCCCGAGCCCCTTGCGATACTGCTCCGTCAGCACCGCCGGCACTCCGAGCAGTCGCGCCCCCTCTGCGAGTCGCCGGCAGCGGGCTACGACGACGTGGCCATCAGCCACCGCGGGCACGAGCCGCTCCTGCACGTCGATCACGCAGAGCATCGAGGTGGACGATGAAAGACGCATCCCTGTGATTCCGCTCCACCGGTTGACGGAAGCACTCAGCCCGCAGGGATCGACCGAGGCTCGTCGGCCCGCTGCGGGGTCTTGGTCAGATCGGCCGAAGCCCCCGCCGGCAGTGCCCTCAGCCGGGCGATCTTCGTGGCTGCCGTCGGCTCGCCGGCCGCCTCATGGCCCGGCGCGGCGCCAAAGAGGATCGTGCGGCCCTTGTCGTCGACCAACTCCCACGTCCGCGCTGTCGGTGAGCCTCCGCCGGCGGGCCGGCAGCCGATCAGGCCCAGCGACTTCCAATCCGGCCCCACAGCCGCGGCCACCGCAGATCCTTCCTCCACCAGCGGATCGCCCCAGGGAAAACCCACGGCGCCCTGCGGTCCCGACGGCACACCCGTGATCCGCGGATACTCGGCGGCGGTCTCGGCGGTGAAGTCATCACTTGGGAGCACCACGGCCTCGGCGTCGACGGCCAGCAGGCCGCCCGGCACCGCCACCATCGCCACCGGCTCGCGGCACCGCACAACGACGTCGGCCGCGGCGGGATGCGTTGCAGTCACCGACACCACCTCGCGGACCCACGGATGCATGGCAAACGCCCGGGCGAGACGGCGAACTAGTTCCGGATCGTCGAGCGGTATCCCCGCGTCGAGGCTGGCATCCCGGAGCGCCTCCGACTTCAGGTCGGCCCGCACCCACGGCGCGACGCCCTCGACGGTGATCGATTCGGGGTGCAGCACCAGGTCGGCCGCCCCGCGAACGCGATCGCCGAGCCTGGACCACGCCGCCCAGCCCAGACCGACCGCGGCGATGGCGACGACCATCGCGCCGACGCCGGCTCGGTGCTCAACGAGAAAGGCTGCCGACCGAGCCGGGGATGCCTGCTCCCCAGCGGGTTCACGACGGCGCGGTGACTGGTTTGGAACCCCGGGCGGCACGGCCTTACCAGACCTCGATCTGCGGCGTCAGTTCGACCCCGAGCTTCTCGCGGACTCGTGAGCGGACTGTTTCCACGAGCGTCCGCACGTCGTCGCTGGAGCAGTGCGGCCCAGCCATCACATAATTGGCGTGCGGCGCGTAGACGCTCGCATCGCCCGCTCGGAGGTCGCGGGCGCCCGACTGTGCGATCAGCGACTCAGCCGTGGTGCCGAGCGGATCCTTGAACATCATCGCCACCGTCCTGGTGCCGCCCGGCTGCGTGGACCGCCCCACGATCCATTGCTTCTGCATTCGCTTGGTGAGGGCGGTCGGATCCTCCTCGTCGAGTTCCAGCCGACAGCCGATGATGAGGCAGTCGTCGAGGTTACTCCAGCGAGACTCAAAGGCCAATCGCGACCGATCGCGAACCTCGGTCGTGCCGTCCGCGAGCATCACGGTGACGTCCGCCACCCGCTCGCCGATGTCACCGCCGTGACCGCCCGCGTTGCCAACGAGCGCGCCACCCACCGTGCCCGGCACGTCCACGAGCGTCTCGAGCCCGCTGAGCCCGGCCTGCACGGCAGCGGAGACGACGTGGACGAGCTTCGCACCAGCCCCGACCTTCACGGCCGGCCTCTGGACATCGATCCCACAGAACGCCGGCGCGGAAAGCCGCACGACCATGCCGTCGAAGCCGCCCGCCGGAACGAGCACGTTTGATCCGCCGCCGATCACCCGCAGTGGGATCCGTCGCTCGTGACACCGCCCCACGACGCGTGCGAGGGCCTCGGTGTCGATCGGTTCGCAAAACCACGATGCCGCGCCGCCGAGCCCGAGCCAGGTGTGGTGGGCCAGGGGCTCCTGGGATGACACGGCAACGCCGAGGTCGTCGAACGGAGACGCGGCATCGCCAGGGGTGGACGATCGGGCTGATTGGTTCATCGATGGAATCCCTCGGTGCCCACGCGCTCGCGCTGGCAGCCCGATTGTGCCTCAGCCTGCGGCGGCCCGTCCATGCCGAACCGGGATCGCCCGCCCGCACCGCCGGCGGCGATCTCAGGCGGCCCGGCGGCCGGCAAACGGGGGCTCCGCCGGGTGGGCGAGTTGCAGCCATCCGTCGACCAGCATCGCCAACGACGTCTGTCCGCCCCCGGGGCCTCCGAGCCAATGGCCCCGCGGCCGGCGGCCGAGCACGACCACACAGTCACCGCGACCGAGGGAGGCGAGCAGGCGATCGACGCGGGCATAGGCCACGACGTCCTCCTGGGTCGGCTCGTCCGCAGCCACAGTGGTGGGCACGACCAGACAGGCGTCGCTCCATCGACCAAGTCGGCCTGCGAACGACCTGCCGCCCAGACGGCGGGCCACGGACGCGTCAGCGATCACCGCTAGTCGCCCGCGTGTCAGCCGCCGAAGGCTTGCCATCGATGCCGCCACGGCGTGCATGCTCGAAGGCGTATCGACAAACACCGCCGCGTCCTGCCCGCGATCGATGCGCTCGAGTCGACCGGGCAACGACCCGGCGGCCTCGATGCCACGCGCCGCGTGCTCGAGCGTCACGCCGTAGCGGGAGCCCACCGCGGCGGCGAGCACCGCATCACGAACGAATGGCACCGTCGGTGTCTCCACCGACACCGGCATCGTCTGCCCGCCGGACTCGAGTAGAAAGGTGCGGCCGAAGAGGCTGCCGTCGAGCGGCCGGGCGTGGACGTCGCAGTCGGGCCGCAGGCCGGCTTCGATCAGTGTTGTCTGCGCCGGCGCCACGGCAAGCAATGGACGACGTGCCGCCGCAGACAGGCCCGTCACCAGGCAGCCGTCGTCGGCGAGCGTTTTCATGATCCGCGTCAGGACGTTCCGATAGGCCCGCGGCGTCGAATGGCGGTCGAGGTGGGCGGCGACACGGTTGGTGAAGACAACGGTGTCAGTGGTCATTCCGGCGGTCGCCTGGGCAGCCAGCATGCGGCTCGAAACCTCGACGATCGCATGCGAGCAGCCGCTCCCGGCCAATCCGGCCAGGGCGCGTGCCAGGGCCGCCGGCGAGATGACATCGACCGCCGTGGGCTCGGTGTCGTCGGGGCCAAGGCAGCCGAGGTCCGAAAGCACGCCGACGCGATGGCCTGCCTCGGCGAGCACGGCGGCCGCCAGCCATGCGGTGGTCGTCTTGCCGCTGGTACCGGCCACGGCAATCACCCGCATCTCCCGCGACGGATCGCCGGCGAGCGCGTGGCAGACCCGGGCATGGGCCCAATCGGCGTCGGGGACGAGGCACAGCGGGATTCCCTCCGTGGAGATGATCCGCTCCGCAACCACCGCCACGGCACCGCGGGCGATGGCCAGCGGCACCGCCTCGTGGCCGTCGCCGTGGTCGGTCGCCCGCGCCACGAACACATCGCCCGGGCGGCAGCGGCCTGCCTCGTCTTGGCACGACCTCACCACGATGTCGTCGCAGCCGATGAACCGGGCCCCGGAAACCAGCTTCGAGAGCCTGACATCGCGGCGGCCATTCCGGCCCGACGCCCCACCCTTCCCGGTCGCAGAATCACGCATGACGGCCTCCTGCCGAACGTAGTTCGAAGGCCGCACAGGGCGTGCCTTCGCAGGTTGACCCGCCCGTCCTTGAGCAGAGCCGACAGCGGATTGTCGATGGCGTCGAAGATGGGTCAAGCCGGGTTTCAGCCACCTGCGGGCGAACATCCCGCAGACTCACGCAGACAGCCCGCCTTGCCCCGGCGCGCGATTCTGGGGTAGCGTCGCTGTTGCTTCTTGTCGGATCACCGTGAGGATACGAATGGCCCCCGTCCTTCCTGGCCGCCCTCCTCCCGTCCTCTGGATCGGCCCAGCGGAGGCCAGTGGCGAACTCGCACTCGCGCGGGCGTGGATTGCCGAACGTGCTGATGTGCTCGACGCCGTCTCACCTGCCACCGCGGTGGCGAATCCACCGGAGTCGATCAGGGACCGATCACCGGCGGCCGTCCTGCTGGCATCCTCGGCCGCGATCTCGTGGAGCGTGGCCGACTGCGTGACCGTGTCGCGTCGCTGGCCGCTGGCGCCGTTGGTGTCGGTCGCAGCCACGCTCGTCGAAGGCCGCCGGCGCAGCGGCCCGGCGCTTCCAGGCGTCGAGGAAGTGGCCTGGAACGATTTGCCCGGGCGGCTTGCGTGGTGGCTTTGCGACCGAGCGGTCGGCGCGCCGGGCACCCTGGGCATGCCGGCGACCGCCCGACGCGAGGAGCGGTTGCTGGAGGCGTCGCGGCGGATCGCAGCCATGCGTCCGCGAAGGCCGGCGCGGGTGGAAGTGGCCGCCACCAGGGCGATCGACGTCGAGGCGGTCACGGATCTCGTAGCCGCTGCCGGGCACGCGGTTGTCGGGCGGCGACTGGGGAGACCCCCGATCGACCACACCGCCGACGCCGTTGTCTGGGACGCCGGCGACCTCGACACCTCCCACATCACCTGGACGGGCCTGCTTTCCGCAAATCGCCCTCATGCCGCCATTATCCTCCTCGACTCATTTCCTCGATCGGAGACGGCGGCGGCGGCGATCCGCATGGGGGCCACGGCCGTCCTCTCGCGGCCAGCGTCACTCGAGTCGCTCTCAGGCATCTTGCTGCATGTGGCGCCGCCATCCAGCGGGATTCGTGGTTGACGCGGCCTTCTCGGCTTCCCTACATGTCACGCATGGCGAAAGGTGCGGAATCCATCTCGGTCTGGGCGTGCGGTGCCCTGCTGGCAGCCGGTGGGTGTGCCCACCTCGCGGCGTTGCCCTTCTCAGCATCGGCCCCCGCGGTGGCCGCTTCGATGGTCGCGGCCGGCGACGGGCTTCCAGATCGCAGTGAGGTGACGGCCGGGCAGTTGGTCATCCACGCCGACTTTCCACTCGCCGGCCAGCATCGCCTCGTGCGGGAACTGGACGGCCTGCGGATCGACGTCAGCCAGGAGCTGGGGCTGCCTGTGTCTGACGAACCCGTCCACCTCTACCTCTTCGAAAATACCGAACGCTACGACGCCTTTGTGGCCCGCCGGTTTCCGTCATTTCCGGCGCGGCGGGCGTTTTTCGTCGAGACCGACACCACGCTCTCCGTGTTCGCGCCGTGGCAGGACAGGATCGCCGAGGATCTCCGACACGAGACGACGCACGGCTACGTTCACGCCGTCGTGCCCGCGGTGCCCCTGTGGCTTGACGAGGGGATTGCCGAGTTCTTCGAGACCCCGCGAAGCGACAACGGCCTGCACCGCGGCCACGTGGCTCATCTTGCCGGGAGGCTCCTGGAGGGCACCTGGCAGCCTGATCTCGACCGGCTTGAGGCGCTGTCGGCCGCGGGCGAGATGTCTCAGGACCACTATGCCGAAGCCTGGTGCTGGGTGCACTGGCTGCTCCGGACCACGCCCGAACGCCGCACGGTCCTTCAGGACTACCTCGCCGACGTTCGCCGCGACCCTCACTGCCGGCCACTCTCGGCACGAATTCGCCACGAACTTTCACCGTCGGGCGACGCCGCCGCGGATGTCAAGCGCCACCTCGCCGCGTTGGGCGGTGTCACGCTCGATCGCTGAGGGCCTCGCGTCGCACAGGTTGTCAACCTGTGCCAAGTTCCGAGCAGGTTGACAACCTGCTCTACTGGCCTCGTAGCACAGGTTTTCAACCTGTGTCGATCTACCGCAGGTTGAAAACCTACGCTACTGGCCTCGTAGCACAGGTTGTCAAACCGTGTGCCGGCTCGCATGCGATGCCGAATAAACCTCACGGACGCCGAAACACGGTGCCGTGCCCCGTCGCCTCGAAGCCGAGCTTGAAAAACAGCTTGATCGCCGCTTCGTTGGCCTCCGACACGTGCGTCTCCGCCAGCGCCACGCCTTCCTGGGCAAGGTCGTGCAGGGCCTCGGCGAGCAGATACTTGGCATATCCCTGCCGGCGCTGGCCGCCGTCCACGTCCACCCGCATCAGGCCGGTGGCGTGCACGCCCCAGGCCGTCGCGAGCGGCTGCATGTCCCAAAACGTCCCGCTGCCGAGCAACAGTTCCGCCTCGTCGCGGAGTTCGTATCGGCGCATCGCGATACCGGTGGTGGTGGCCGCCTCCCACCAGGTGCGTCGCGCCGGCTCGTCGATCACGCGAAGCGTGGTGGCTCGCCGCAGCGCCATCTGCTGACGACTCACCGGAGGCCGAAACCCGGCGAGCGACCGGCGCATGACGGCGATCCGCTCGGCTTCCAGGTAGCCGGCGCGGTGAAACACCGCCTGCATGGCAGGCGTCGAATCAAGAATGCCAGGGAGGTCGGATCCGCCGTAGAGCCCGAGGTAGAAGCCGCCGAGCTGTGGCGTGCCGCCGCCCACGATCGTCTGCGCGCCGCGGTGGCGGAGATAGTCCTCGCAGGCGGCCAGCAGACCGTCGGCAATGGCGTCGTGCCGCTCGTGAGGCACCACCACAATGAGCATGGTGGTGCCGATCGCAGCGTCGATCGCCGTGTGTTCCGCGTTTGGGCCGAACGCTGCGTGCGCGAAGCCCACGACGCGATCCCCGTCCACTGCGACAAGCAGGCCCGCGCGGTCGAAGTAGGGCTTCGAGAAGACGCAGGCCTCGAGCCAGGCCGACGTCATCGGCTGGAATCCGCAGGGCCCCAGTTCCGCTGTCCGCCAGACATCGGCGAGTCGCGGCGGATCATCGTTGCGAAAGCAGCGGTACTCGGTCATCGGGTCGGTTCCGAAGAGCCCACACCGCTGCTGAACCGAATCTCGATCTTCCCCTCGCGCTCGCGAACGTCGTGCACGGCCTGACGCACGGTCGCCGACACCCGATGCCGCCCCGTGGCCACGTCGAACTGCCAGCCGTGCCAGGGGCACGTGAGCACCGTGCCGCAGAGTTCACCCGTGCCGAGGGGGCCTCCCTGGTGCGGACAGAGCCCGTCGATCGCGTGCAGCGTGCCATCCACGTTGGCAATCGCCACCATTCGTCCGTCCGCGACCCGCTCGATGCTCGTGCCCGGCGGACACTCCGACGCCTCGGCGATCGGGATCCAGTCGGGCATGGGAGGGCTTCACTCAGGCGGGAAATGCCTCCGCCTATCAGGCGGCGGGGCGTGGCTTCGCCTTTTTAGCCTTTCCTGGCTTGCCCCGCCATCGCCGGTGCACCCACCAGTATTGGGCGGGCTCGCGGCGGACGGCCCCCTCCAAGAGCGACGTGTACCACTGCGAGAGGCTCGTCAGGTCGCTCGTCTCCGGGCCGCCCGCGGCGGGATCGGCGATCCCCTCGACGCGGAGATCGTAGTCGAAGAGGCCGTGCCGCCGGGTCGCGGAGCAGACCATCACCGGGGCCGACGCCGACAGCGAAAACACCCCAATCGCCTTGTGGACGCTCGCCGGCCGGCCGAAGAACTCGACCCAGCAGCCCCGGGGGCCCGCGGCCTGATCGCCAAGCAGACCGATGGCGCCATGTTCGTCGAGCACCTGCGCCACGTCGGGCGCGCTCCCCTTCTTGGGCAGGATCCGCTGCCCCCGCGACTCACGGAACTTGGTCACGAACCTATCAAGCAGCGGATTGTCGAGTTCGCGGGCAACCGAGAAGATCCGTAGACCAAAGAGGCCGAAGAGGTAGGCGGCCAACTCGAAGTTGCCATAGTGGCCCGAGAGAATCACCTTGGGCCGATCGAGCCAGAGCGTGCGGACGATCTCCTCCATGCCGTGGATCCGGAGATGCTTTCGCCAGGTGGTCTTGTGGATCACCCGGTTGGCGTGCGCGATCTCCACCACCATCAGCAGCAGATGCTCCCACATCGCCTGAGCTGTCTCCCGCTGGCGTTCGAGGGTCATGTCGGGGAAGGCCATGCGGAGGTTGTCGCGAACCACCGCGCGGCGGATTCGCAGCCGGTTGGCCAACACCCCGGAGAGCCCGCGTGCCCAGCGTTCGCACAGGGGCCGCGGGAGCGCCTCGACAACGCAGATCGCCACCCGGACGGCCCCGTAGACGAGGGCGTCAAGACAGCGCGTGGCGAGGGTTCGGCGGGGCACGATGCGTCGTCCGTGACGGCTGCGGGTCGTCGGCCCGGATCCTCCCAGGCCAGCGGTTAGTGTCGCGAAGCCGGCCCCCCCAGGCCAGATCGGTTTGGCGGCCGGAAGCCGATATTCAAGCCTCAGCGGCCGCTACGAATCAGCCCGGCGCCGGCCCCGGGCCAGGCTGGGCGAGCAGGAGAAACACGCTCACCGCGTTGAACATGGCGTGCAGGAGGACGCTGGGCACGATCGATCCGGTCCGCTCGGCGATGAGCCCTAGCACCAGCGCCAGGGGAAACAGCGGCAGAAACGCCAGCCCCTGGCCGGCGTGCGCCGCCGCGAAGGCGATCGCCGACAGCGCCACCGCCACACCCGCCTCATCGGCGAAGTGCTTCTCGAGCCAGCCCTGCAGCACCTTGCGGAAGAAAAACTCCTCGGTGAGTGGGGCGACGAAGACCGCCGAGATCACCACGAGTGCCGCCGCCGCAAGGCCGTGGTTGGAGTCGAGGAAATCCACGATCGGATGCTCGTACTGCATGAGGGCATTGAGCGCCGCCGCCAGCATCAGGAGCGGAAACACCACCAACCCCAGCGCTCGGCCGGCGATCGCCACGTCATCCCGCAGCCGCCCACCGGGAAACCCCAGGGCCGGCCAGTCGGCCCCCCGAAATCGAAGCCACGCGATGGCGGCCAGCATCGTTCCCAGCGACAGCACCACGTTGCCGACGAGCCGATCGACCAGCGGCCTCGGCTCGGGAGATGCACTCGCCATGAGCGTCGCCCCCATCAGATACCCGACCACCACGAGGGCCACGTCGCTCGCCTCCCACGGCACGCGGGCATGGGGCCGCTCCGCCACGAGCGGCTCACCGCGCGCGAGCCGCCGCCGCACGAACGCGGCCGATGAGATGAAGCCCGCCAGTGCCGCGGTCAGCACCAGCATCTGCGGCCAGGCGTCTTGCAGCGCCGGAGCGGCGACGTCGCTCATCGCCGCACCAGCACGCGGGCGGCAACGAGATACTCGATCCCCGACCAGATCGTGGCGACAACCGCCGCCCACGACACCCAGCCGGCCAGCCTGTCGATGCCGACTCCGCCCGCCTCGAGCCCGGGCCACGCCCGGCCCGCGAGCACGAGGCCGATCGCCAGGCACTGGAGCACCATCTTCAGCTTGCCCGAGAGCGCGGCGGAGAAGTCTCGCCCCGCCTTTTCCATTTCGGCCCGGATCGCGGTGACCACGAGTTCACGGACGGTCACAACCACGGCCATCCACGGGGCGATGGCCGTCCCTGCGGCGGCGAGGAGCACGTAGGCCCCGCAGACGATCACCTTGTCCACGAGCGGGTCGAAGATCCGCCCCAGGCGGCTCACCTGGTTGAAGCGACGGGCATACCAGCCATCGACCCAGTCGGTCGAGGCGGCGATCGCGAACAGCCAAAACGCCGCCACCGATCGACCCTGCTCCAGCGCCACGAAAAACACGATCGAGAGCACGAGTCTGGCGAGCGAGAGCAGGTTCGGAACGGTGACGACCTGATCGCTGGCCACGGGTCACCCCTCCACAGGCACGGCCGCCAGGTCGTAGCCGCTCGCGGCCACGACTTCGACCGGAAGGATGCGACCAGTGAGCGGAGCCTTGGGCGAGCTGCCCGGAGCCGTGAGGTAAACCACGCAGTCGATGTCGGGGGCGTCGGACGTCGACCTGGCCAGCCAGACGTCGTCCCGCTCGCCGCTCGGCCCGTCCACGATCACGTCGAGCACCCGCCCCACTTGCCGCCGGGCGTGGTCGTGGGCGATTCCCTGCTGGATGGCCATCAGTTCGTCTCGGCGGGCGGCCTTCTCCTCCTCGGCAAGATGGCCGTCGAGTTTCGCGGCGGGCGTGTCGGGCTCCAGCGAGTAGGTGAACACACCCACCCGCTCGAACTTCCAGCGGCGGACGAAGTCGACCATCTCCAGAAACTGCCCGCGGGTCTCGCCGGGAAAGCCGGTGATGAACGTCGTTCGCAGCACGAGGTCGGGAATCCGTTCGCGGAGTTTGCCCAGCAACTCCTCGGTTGCCGCGCGGTTCGTGCGGCGCTGCATCCGCTTCAGCACCGCGTCGCTGGCGTGCTGCAACGGCATGTCGAGGTAGGGCAGAATCTTCGGGCTCGTGGCGATCTTCTCGATCAGCCGGTCGGTGAAGAAGATCGGGTAGAGATACATCAGACGGATCCACTGGATCCCCTCGACCTTCTCCAGTTCGTCGAGCAGTTCCACGAGTCGCGGCTCGCCATAGAGGTCCATTCCGTAGTAGGTCGTGTCTTGGGCGACGACCACGAGCTCCTTCACGCCGTCGGCGGCAAGTTCGCGGGCCTCGCGGACGACCTCCTCGATCGGCTTCGTGGCGTGCTTGCCGCGCATCTTCGGGATCGCGCAGAACGTGCAGGTGCGGTCGCAGCCCTCGGAGATCTTGAGATAGGCCATGTGCCGGGGCGTGACCCGCATGCGGCCTGAGTCGTCGAGGGCCCGTGCGGGCGCGGGCCGGAAGATGCTCCGCTGGTCGCCGAGGCCGCCGATCAGCCGCTCTGCCGTCTTCGCGATCTCGTCCCGCGAGAACACGCCGATGACCGCGTCGAGGCCGGGCAGTTCCTGAAGCAGCCCCTCCTTCTGCCGTTCGGCGAGGCATCCCGACACGATCACGCCCCGGGTGCCGCCCTGCTTCTTGAGGTCGAGCATCTCGTGGATCGCGGAGTACGACTCGGCCCGCGAGGCGTCAATGAACGCGCACGTGTTGACGATCACGAGGTCGGATCCGACCGGATCGGCCACGAGCTGCCAGCCGTCGTCGCGGAGCAGCCCGAGCATCCGTTCGCCGTCGACGAGGTTTTTGGGGCAGCCGAGGCTGACCATGGCGAACGTGCCCCGGCAGGTGGCGGGATCGACGGGCAACACCGCCGGCAGCGGGCTCCCGTCGACGCCGCAGGATCCCCCGGCGGCATCGATGATCGGCAGACGGTGCATGGTTAGGCACGCTCCGCGATGATTTTGTCGAGTTCCTCGCGGAGCCGCGGGAGGATGGCGTCGTAGGCGAAGGCACCGAGTTCGGTGCTCCGCTTTTTGAGGTTCACGTGCGTCGGGCCGCACCAGAGGCCGAGGTCGGCATCGTCGGTTTCGCCCGGCCCGTTCACGCGGCAGCCCATCACCGCGATCGTGATCGCGTGGTCCTTGGCGTAGGTCGTCATTTCCTTGACATGCTTCGCCAGTTCGATGAAGGCCTCGTTCTCCACCCGCGAGCAGCTTGGGCAGGAGATGATGTTGAGCGACGCAAGCCCGTAGTCCACCACGCTCCGCACGCGCCCCGCCGCGATGTCAGCGAGGATGGCGTTGGCAGCGGAGATCTCCTGCGGCTTGTCGGAGTTGGGCACGGTGAGCGACACGCGGACGGTGTCGCCGATGCCCCGCGAGATCAGCTGCTCGAAGGCGATCCGCGTTTTGATGATCCCGTCGGGCGGCATCCCGGCCTCGGTCACGCCGAGGTGGAGCGGCACGTCGGGACGCAGTTCGGCGAACCGCCGGTTCACCTCGATCACCTTCTGCGGATCGGAGTCCTTCAGCGAGACGGCGTAGCGGGTGAAGCCGAGCGAGTCGAGCAGTTCGCAGTGTTCCATGGCACTGGCCAGCATCGGCCCGATCGAGTCATGCTCCGCAAACTGCTCCTTCTTCGCCGGATCCACGCTGCCGCAGTTGACGCCCACGCGGAGGGCGCAGTCGTGGTCGGCCGCCACGCCCGCGATGAACTTGACCTTCTCCTGCCAGGGCTTCGTCGGCTCATGGTGATACAGGTGGCCGGGGTTGTAGCGAAGCTTGTGCACGTGCGGGGCCACGTCGAGGGCGAGCCGGTAGTTTTCCTGGAGGTCGATCGCGAGGTTGGCGGCCGTGCCGGCGCGGATCGCCTCGAGGGCCGCGGCGTCTTTCTTGGAGTCGACGGCGATCCGCACCACGCCGGCGCCGGCCGCATGGAGGGCGTTGGCCTGGCCGACGGTGGCCGCCACATCCTGGGTGTGGGTGGCGGTCATGCTCTGCGCGGCGATCGGGTGCCCGGCCCCGATCGTGATGCTGCCGATCCGCACCGCCCGCGTTGGGTTTCGCTTCAACTCGACCACGATCGCTCCTCGCGGCACAATCATTCCGCCGGCAGGCCAACTCTGGCTCCGGGACACACAAAACGATAGCAGACGCCTCCTCGCAGGCGAACCTCGCATGCGATACGCACCCCGTCTTCATATCGTCCTCCACGAGCCCGAAATCCCCCCGAATGCTGGAAATGTAGGCCGGACCTGCGTGGCGATCGCGGCGAAGATGTGGCTCGTCCGGCCCCTTGGCTTCCAGATCGACGACTACTACCTCCGCCGGGCCGGCCTCGACTACTGGGACGAACTCGAGTGGGAAGTGGCCGACTCCTGGCCGGATCTCACGGAGCGGCTGGCCTCGGCTGGGGCCGGGGGCATGTGGATGTTTTCGGCCCGAGCCACGCGGTCCTACACGTCCGTCGCCTACCAGCCGGGCGATGTGCTCGTGTTTGGCAAGGAGTCGGCGGGCCTACCGCCGGAGATCACCGGAGGCGCCCCCGACCGGCTGCTGACGATTCCCTCGCGGCCACAGGTGCGAAGCCTCAACCTCTCCAACTGCGCTGCGATCGTCGCCTACGAAGCACTCCGCCAGTGGGATGCGACTGCCTGACCACTGCGGAAGCAGTTTCGTGAAGCCCGCCGCACCCGATCTCGCCGCGATGAATGCCGCCGCCGCCTGGGCATGGCTCGCGGGCGAACTCACGGCCGCCGTCGGCTCGGCAAGGCACGGGCTCCACCTGCTCACGGTGGCGAACGTCGGCGCCGACGGGCAGCCCGATGCCCGCACGGTGGTCCTCCGCCACGTCGATCCACTCCGCCGCGAGATCCGCTTTCACTCCGACATCCGCAGCCCGAAGGTGCAGGCACTCCACACGTCGCCCCGGGTCGCCCTCCACTGGTACGACCCGGCCCTGCGCGTCCAGGTGCGGGTCGCCGCGGTGGCGGCAATCCACCACGGCGACACCGTGGCCACGGCGGCATGGACCGCGTCGCAGACGATGAGCCGGGCGATCTACACCACCACCGTCGCCCCCGGAGATGCTCTCGACGCGTTTCCGGAGGGGCCGGCCGCTCCTGCTGCAGACGACGACACGGGGCTCGGCCGATTCGTCGTGGTTGCGTGCCGGTTTGACACTGTCGAGCTGCTCTCGCTCCACGCCGCGGGCCACCAGCGGGTGCGACTCCACCTCGACTGCAATCCCGTCACCTGGACGGTACTCGCCCCGTAGCCGCACGCACGTCGATGCCTGCGGCTGCAAGTGCGGCTCGAATCGCGATGGCGATCTGGATCGCCCGCGGACCATCGCCGTGGATGCAGAGCGTGTCGGCCTCGACGCGAATCTCAGCACCGTCGACCGTGCACACACCCCCCTCCGCCGCAAGCCGCACGGCTTGTGCCACGGCCTCCGCGGGATCGTCGATCGTCGCCCCGGCTGCAGACCTTGGCGACAGCCGGCCGTCGGTCAGATAGCGACGGTCGATAAAGGCTTCTTTCGCGATGGCAAGCCCCCGGCCGCGGGCCACTGTCGCAAAGTGGCTGCCCGCCTGTGCGTAGACCACGAGCTGCGGCCAGCGGGCCGCGAGCATCGTCGCGACCGCCTCGGCCAGCGGTGCCTCGCGGCCCACCTGGTGATAGAGGCCGCCGTGCAGCTTCACATGATGGATCGCTGCCCCGGCGACGGTCGCGACCGCCGCGATCTGCGCGTCGATGGTCTCCGCGCATTCCGCGGGACTGATCGCGATCTCGCGGCGGCCATAATAAGCGCGGTCGGCATGGCCGGGATGGGCCCCGACTGCCACGCCGTGCTGCAGCGCCAGCCGCACGGTGGCGGCCATCAGGTCGCTGCTGCCGGCATGCAGTCCGCAGCAGACGTTGGCAGACGTGACCAGCGGCATCAACGCGGCGTCGTGCGCAGCCCCCTCGCCGAGGTCGCAGTTGAGGTCGATCGTCGCGCGATGCAGGCTCACGTCGCAACTCCCCGGCCATCATCGGCGTCGCGCAGCGCCCGGTGTGCTTCGTCGATCGTCACCTCCCGCCAGTGGACCGCGTCGCCGGGCCGCAGCTGCGCCACGAGCGGCAGGTCGGCGGCGATCACGTGGCCGATCACGGGATATCCGCCGATCGTCTGGGCATCGCAGAGCAGCACGATCGGTTTGCCGTCAGGCGGAAGCTGCACGGTGCCGGGGAGGACGGCCACCGACGGAAGCGACCCGGCCGCCTCGCCGCCGCCGAGCGGTGGGCCGTCGAGCCTCGCGCCCATCCGATCGGAGCGGCTGCTGGTGGTGTGCGTGGTCGACCAAAGCGACTCGCCCGCAATGGCAAACTGCTCGCCGGGGATCACTCGCAGCGTGATGGGCGCGCCCGATGGCCGAACGAGCGACGGCCGCCCATCCGACCCGCTTCGAGAAGTCTCGCCATGAGCCCCGCCCACCGGCAGCGCATCTCCGGCCGCGAGCGGCAGGCCGCGAAGCCCGCCGAGCCTTGCCGGTGAAAAGGTGCTGCGGCTGCCGAGCACTTCCAGCACGTCGATCCCGCCCGCCACGGCGAAATAGCCTCGGCAGCCCGCGGTCGCGTGGCCGAGAGACAGCGTCTCTCCGGCGCGGACGGGTATGGCAGCGGCCGACGGCATCCCCGGAAACACCGCCCCCGCGAGGGCGATCACCGCATCCTGCTCGAATCGCAGGTCGGGCCCAAGCAGCGTGATCTCGAGCCCAGCGGCTGACGCGGGATTGCCCACGAGTTGGTTCGCCAACCGCAGCGACACGGGATCGGCGGCTCCGGAGAGCGGCACGCCGGTGGCGCGATGGCCCGGCCTGCCGAGATCCTGGATGGTGGTGAACAGGCCGGGCTTGACCACCGTAATCGTTGCGTCATCAATCGCGGCGTGGCGTGGCGCCGCCACCTCGCAGCCGCGCCATCGCTCGAACTCGTCGTGGTCGATGGTGACGAACCGCACCCGATCGCCGACAGCGAAAAGCGCCGGCCGGGGCCGCGACGCGTCGAAGAGCCGCGTCGGTGTGGCGCCGACGAGGTTCCAGCCTCCGGGGCTCGCGCATGGATAGGCGCCCGTCTGCCCGCCCCCGATGCCGACCGATCCCGCGGGCACCACCCGCCGCGGCGTCGTCCGGCGAGGCGTGGCGAGCCTCGCGGGCAATCCCGTGAAGTAGCCGAAGCCCGGCAGGAAGCCGATCGCCTCAACCAGGTAGTCGGGCTCGGTGTGCAGGGCCACGAATTGGTCGCGGTCGATCCCGTGGATGGTGCACACCTCGTCGAGATCGGGCCCGAGGTTGCCGCCGTAGCACACCGGGATCTCGTGCCGCGCCTCGTCGCCTGCCGCAACGGCTCCCACACCGGCCGCCTCGATCGACTCGACGCGTGCCCGGAGCGATGCGTGGCTGGAACTTCGCAGCGGGTCGTAGACGACGGTCACTCGCCCCGGCGAAGGCACCACGTCGGTCACGCCGGGCAGATCCGCCTCACGGATCGCCTCCGCGAGGCCCCGCACGGCCA
>Ga0304730_1001044_pt1 | contig 21962 bp, 20 predicted proteins | sample M_130628_MF_Meta_FD_190474 | JGI IMG/M metagenome (GOLD analysis project Ga0304730, IMG submission 190474) | Freshwater microbial communities from Lake Montjoie, Canada to study carbon cycling - M_130628_MF_MetaG (v2) (version 2) | ecosystem: Environmental > Aquatic > Freshwater > Lake | place...
TGCTTTGAATGCAAAGATCACAACCTTGAGCAACCTAGTTGCCAAGATTGCAAAGAAGGTTAAGGCTTAATTAGCCCAAGCTTCATGGGAGTCCGTTAAAAGACTCCAAAACCGAAGCCCGGTTCCTTTACAGGAACCGGGCTTCGGCCTTTTAATCACTAGCTTCGGTACTCTGAGCACATGAAAATGGCCAGAGCATTAAGTGAAGTCGAAGAAAAGAAAGTTCAAACCTTTATTCTCTTGGGTGGTGTTCTCACCACATTAACAATCTGGACAAAGCTCGAAGATCCAATCAACCTACCTAAGATGTTTGTTCTGGTCCTCTTTGCCGCAATTGTCATGGGATTAGGTATACCATCAATTTTGGCAGCCTTACGGTCAACTTCAATGATCCAGCGATTCACGCTTGGATTAATGGGACTTTTCATCGTTGGCATACTGATTTCAACCATTGCAACAGATGCTAAATTCACCGCACTCTTCGGCGAATACCATCGAAACAACGGCTCTTTTTCTTATCTAGCCATGGCAATTCTCATGCTAGTTAGCGCGCTAGTTTTCAATCCGAAGTCTTCGAATAGGTATTTGAAATTTTACGCAGTAACCGGTCTGTTTTTAACAGGTTATGGATTCTTGCAAGCAGCAGGCAAAGACCCAGTTGGTTGGAAAATCGATTACAACCCATTTATTACAACTCTTGGTAACCCAAACTTCACTTCAGGTTTTCTTGGTCTTTCAGGCATCGCAATCATCTTGCTAGCAATAGAAGCTAAAGATCGCAAAGTCCAAATTTCCTGGGCTATCGGATTAATTGCAGACTTATACATTCTTAAGCGCTCTGGTTCTATTCAAGGATTATTTGGCTTCTTGCTTGGCGCAGCCGTCATTATCTTGGTAAAACTTTGGATAGTTAATCGAAAATATGGTCAAATTGGTTTAGTTGCAACCGCTATTGCTGGCGCACCAGTTGGTTTGGCGATTCTTAACATTGGCCCACTTGCAAGCAGGCTTTATCAAGGCACGTTAGCGAACCGACTTGATTATTGGAACGCAGCACTAAATATGTTCAAGGATTATCCAATATTTGGTGTTGGTATTGATCGATATGGCGAGTACTATCGCCAATACGCAGTTCAGAATCAAGTGTTGCAAGGTCAGATTACAGATAACGCACACAGTGTTTATATGCAGTTGTTAGCTACAGGTGGCCTAATAACTTTTATCCCATACTTAGCCTTAATATTTTTTGTAACTTACGTCGGACTCAAAGCATTAATTATGGCAACAGGTCCTACCAAGCTACGCATTGGCGGAATTCTAGGAATCTGGCTGGGTACAGTGGCTATAAATATTGTCACTATTGATAATTTGGGTGTTGCTGTTTGGTTCTGGATTACAGGTGGCGTGCTAATCGCCGTATCGGCATCTTTAACAGGCCAAGCATTTGAAAGCTCAAACAATGTCGTGCAGACGCAAGAAAGATATGTAAAAACGGGAAGAAGTGCCACCAAAAGTGGTTCAACTTTGATTAATAAGAAACCACGAAGTGTTTCCCCCACAGAATTTCCCGTGACAATCTTGATTGCAAGTGGCTTAGCGATCTTAATTCTTTTGACCTTGCTGCCAATTCTCGGCAAGTCACAAGCGATCAATGAACTAAAGTTAAACTCCAAAGGTTACGATGCGAATACTTATGTGGCTGAACTAAACAAGCAAGTATCAAATAATCAAAACAACCCACAAAATTTAATACTTTTGGCTGATGTGGCATTGCGCCAAGGCGAAATTGATTTCGCATACAAAATTAATGACCGAATCCGGGAGCTAGACCCTAGATCCTTTTATGGCCATTACTTACCAGCGCTGGCATACGAAGCAAGCAGTAAGCCTGCTGAAGCTATAAAATTTAGAGAGAAGTTAATCGAACTCGACCCTTGGAATACATCAAATATGTTGCAATTGATCAAGGATCACATGGCAATTGGCGATAAGAGTTCAGCTAAGAAAGTTGTCGAAATCATCAAAAGAAATTACCCAGGAAGTCAGTCAGATATCGATGCTTCAGCCCTATTGGTTGGGTAGGCTCAGAGAATTAGCAGACTACCAGGCAACTGATTTCGAAGTCGTGAGTAGAAATTTGGAGTACGCATAAACATGGCCGGGATAGATTTTAGCGATCGCTCAAAAGTATTGGCGATTATCGGTCAGGGTTATGTTGGCCTTCCCTTAGCTATGGCTGCCGCAGATGCCGGTTGGTCCGTTATTGGAATAGAAAAATCAGTTTCTCGCGTCGAACAACTTAATTCGGGATCCAGTCCAGTTGAAGACATTTCAGATTCTCGTTTAGCCAGTGCCATAAAAGCTAATAAGTATGTGGCTTCGAATAATCCAGCTGATATATCAGCTGCTTCGGTTGTGACGATTTGTGTTCCAACGCCATTAAATGATTTACGTGAACCAGATCTTGAACTACTTGAAAGCGCAACTAAAGATGTTGCACCACATCTTTCCAACAAGACCTTACTAGTTAGTGAATCAACTTCTTATCCAGGCACTTTACGTGAAGTGATAATGCCACTTGTTGATAAATTGAAATCCAAAGAAACCGTAGAACTTTATTTTGCCTCTGCACCTGAGCGCGTTAATCCAGGTGATCAAGTATGGGATCAGAAGAATACGCCACGCTTGGTGGGTGGCGTTGATGAAGAGTCTCAAAAACGTGCTTTAGCTTTTTATAATTCAATCTGTGATTCAGTTATAGCAACATCAACTCCTGAGATTGCAGAAGCTGCGAAGATTCTTGAAAATACTTTCCGATTAGTAAACATAGCGATGATCAATGAATTCACTCAGTTGTGCAGCGCTCAAGGAATTAATGTTCACGAAGTAATTAACGCCGCATCCACCAAACCTTATGGATTTATGCCATTTAGGCCCGGGGTTGGTATTGGTGGGCACTGCATTCCTGTTGACCCTCTTTACTTAACATGGTGGGCACGTAAAGGCGGGCAAGTAGCTAGCCTGGTGGAGCGCTCTGATGAGATCGCAAATCGGATGCCTACATATGTTGCAGAACGGGCTCTAGCGCTTGCTCAGGGCTCAAATAGCTCTCTTAAAGTTCTAATAATGGGGGTCGCATATAAGCCAGGTGTTGGAGATGTTCGTGAAACACCAGCAAGCGCTTTGCGTGCAGCGCTTGTGGCTAGAGGTGCTGAAGTTGCTTGGGTTGATCCACTTGTCCCACTTTGGGAAGGTACTAAACCAGTGACAGAGGCGTGGGATTGCGATGTTGCGATAGTTGCAACAAATCAGCCAGGACTAAATGTGAAGTCTCTGCTGACCAAGGAAATTCCGGTTTTAGATTGTACTAACAACTATGGGGGCCAAGCAGGGGTAGAACTACTTTAGAATCTTGATTAAGGCAAAGAATTAAAGAATGAATTCCATTTCTGACCCACAACGGCAGGTGCTCGATCTTTCAAAATCTCATAGACGGTAGTTTCTTTAGGTAAAAACTTTTCGATTGAACTCATGTTTTTAGTAATCGAGTTAGAGAACTCCTCAATATTCAAAGCATAGTTTTGACTTTCTAGATTAAAGCGTCGTAAGTCTGGAATATCATTTGCAATAAATGGAATGCAATTACTAATTGCTTCAACTAGCACAAGACCGTCACCTTCAAAACTAGAAGGAATAATTAACAGGTCGCTCTCATCAAAAAATTCCCAAGGGTTCGAAACAAATCCCTCAAATTGAGTATCAAGACCATTCTTAGACCCAAAATCTTGCAATTGCGTTTTCAATAAACCATCACCAAAAATTCTTATCGGCAACTCAGTTTGCTTTGCGATTTCAAACACCCAAAGTGGCTGTTTCTCTGGACTTAGTCTCCCAACATAGTTAAGTCTCTTTATTGGCCCTGAAGTTTTAGATCTCTCGGTCGTAGACACAGCTATTGCGTTGCTAATTGAAATATCGGGTTGTGAGTCACTGCCCCAAATCTTTAAGTGCCGAGAAACAGCAACCCATTTTGTTTTTCTGGCAGATAAGATTTTTCTGGTCAGCTTCCCAAGCCTTAAACGATTAATCCAAGGATAGGTGGCATGTTCAACCGCAACTAATCTATGCTTACCTAACGTAAGCGAGCCAAGAAACTCTGGAATATCACAATTTAAAACCAAGTAATTTGGTTTCCATTTCCAGATTACCCTTTGGAGTTTTACATAAGCAGCAAATACGCTTAGTAATCCACCTTGCCATTTGCGCTTTAACTCAAATATTTGGCAACTTGGCTCAATCAAATCTCTTGGCCCATCATTAATGGCCACGAGAGAAACTTGATTTCCTAGATCCGAAAGAGCATTTACCAGAATATTCGTTGCTCGTTCAGCTCCACCGCCAGAAAGTGAGTTAGTCACAAACATAACTCGGTTATATTTGCTATTCATTATCTTACTTTAGAAAAGTAGCTATATCTGTAATCATGCTAGAAAGATCTCTTTTAGGCTCCCAACCAACTAAAGATTTAATCAATTCTATATTTGGCACTCGTCTTTCCATATCTTCAAAACCATCCCCGTAAGCTTCTTTGTATGGCACATAAACAATTTTGCTTTTAGAATTTGTTTGCTCAATAACTTTCTTCGCCAAATCATTAATTGATATTTCAAAGTCATTACCAATGTTGATTACTTTTCCAATTGTGTTTTCTGCAAAAGCAATTCTAACTACGGCATCAACGGCGTCAAGGACGTGACCAAAGCATCTTGTTTGTTCACCATTGCCATATATTGTGATCGGTTCATTGTTAAGTGCAAATTGCACGAAGCGAGGGACAACCATTCCATAGGCGCCTAGTTGACGTGGGCCTACAGTATTGAAGAATCTAACAATTCGGGTTTCTAGTTTCTTTTCAACCCAGTAGGCGTAAGCAAGGGATTCATCAATGGCTTTTGCTTCGCTGTATGACCAGCGTAGAGTCACTGGCGCACCGAGAATTCGATCATCAGACTCTTTGAGTGAATCTGAAACATTCTTACCATAGACCTCGCTACTGCTTGTTACAAATACTGGTTTTAAATATTTATGGGCAGATTCGAGCACATTCTCGGTGCCTCTAATATTTGTCATCAAGCTATCAAGAGGGTGGTTAACGATGTTAAAGACGCCCACCGCAGCAGCAAGATGAAATATGTATTCAGATTCTTTGATTAGACCATCTAGAAGCGGTAGATCCAGAATCGAACCTTCGACGAAAGCAACCTTATCTCCGCCCATATGAGATGAGAGATTCTCTTTTCGGCCTGTAGCCAAGTTATCCAAAATTGTGATTTGGTGGCCATCGGCCACTAATCGATCAGTTAAGTGTGAGCCAATGAAACCAGCTCCACCTGTGATCAAAATTCGCATTCCAGAATTCTACTAGTATTATGCAGCACTTTCAGAATCTGCCAGTTTTAAGCGCCATCAAAGCCAAAAGATCAGGCAAGATAGGGCAATGGTCTCAGTCAGCATAGTGACGGTTGTTAAGAATAATGCCAATGGGCTGACTAAAACTCTCAAGAGTGCGCTGTCACAGGATTTTTCGGATTGGGAGCTAATTATTGTTTATGGCCAATCTGAAGACTCTACATACGACATCGCCACTGAATTCTGCAAATTAGACTCAAGATTTTCTTTGGTCAAGCAGTCAGATCAGGGGATATATGAGGCGATGAATCTAGGAGTTAGCAACTCGCGAGCTGATTTTCTTTGGTTTATGAATAGTGGGGATCAGTTTTATTCCGTGAGTTCCCTAGTTACTGGCTTCAATGCAATCAAAAGTTGCCAATATGGATTTGTAGTTGGTGGATACCAAATTGAAAATGATGGGCGTGTCTTTCGCCAGAGCTCTGGAGAAGTATCCCCGATCAAATTTGCGCTTTCTAGAAGAGGCGCCTGCCATCAAGCGATGGTATTTCGTAAGGATTCAATCACAACTGCTAGAAACTTCGACACTAGATTAAAATTGGCCGCAGACCATAAGCTCTGTCTAGAAATAATCAAAGATTCCGGTGCCTATAAAATCTCTGAAATCCTTGCCATCATGGAGCCGGACGGATTCTCAGATAAGAACTTAAAAAGAATGCATAAGGAGAAAGCTTTAATCCGCGCCAAGATCTTTGCCAATAATCCAGTGGCCAGGGCTTTGGGATGGGTCTGGATGAAAGCCGCCAGCATAAAATCTGGACTACGCCTCATTAGAAATGGTAAAAAGCACCCCCTCGGATAGGGCAAGATTTGCTCATGCGCCTAGACCATGTCTCATATGTAACTTCTCATGACCAGCTAGCAGATACCGTCCAAAGACTTGGTTCTCGTTTAGGAACCACCTTTGTTGATGGTGGAGTTCATCCAAGATTCGGCACACGCAACTTCACAGCGCCATTGCTTAACGGTCAATACATTGAAGTTGTCTGCCCGCTAGATCACCCAGCATCTGATTCATCTCCATTTGGTAAAGCTGTTTCTAAGCGCGCAGCAGAAGGCGGTGGATGGCTTACTTGGGTTGTTGCTGTTGAAGATCTAGCAGCAGTTGAAACACGTTTAGGACGACCTGCAGTCGATGGTCATCGGACAAAGCCAGATGGAACAGATTTAACCTGGAAGCAGATCGGTGTTCTCGGCACATTAGAAGATCGTCAAATGCCTTTCTTTGTTCAATGGATTAAGAATCATCACCCATCGTCAGATGGAACTGCTGTTGCCAAGATTGTAAAGATTGAAATAGCCGGAGACGAATCAGCAATTTCTGAATGGCTTGGCTTGGAAGTCAAAACTGCTATTGGAAACGGCATTGAAGTCGAATGGGTCTCAGCAGAAGCAAATGATGGCGACACCGGAATTGTTGCCGTTGAAGTCGAGACTGCCTCTGGAAAAGTCAGGTTGGATTAGTAGTTCTCTGCCCATGGCGGCCTAGCTAGTTTTGCTAATTCACTAAGTTCATTTTTCTCACGCAAAGTATCCATTGGCTGCCAAAAACCTTCGTGGTGAAAAGCCATTAAGTTTTCATCTGCAACAATTCTAGGCATAACTATTGCCTCGAATGGTTCAACGTCATCTTTAATATACTCACGAATATTGGATTCTAAAATAAAAAACCCACCATTAATCCATCCAGCATCGGCTTGATTTTTCTCGCCAAAATTCTTAACTAAACCATTTGATGTCTCAAGAACTCCAAATCGAGCAGGCGGTCTAACCGCGGTAACGGTGGCTGGCTTACCGTGGTGATCATGGAAATCAACCAGCTTGCGCAAATTCACATTTCCTAAGCCATCGCCATAAGTAACCATTACGCGTTCGTCAGGGAGAGATTCCATGCACCTTCTAATTCTGCCGCCAGTTTGCGATTCAAGACCAGTATCAATAGTCTGAATCTTCCAGGCAGTGTCTAATCCAAGTACCCAATCGTCAATAACATGACCTTTATAGCCGGTTGCAATTATGAATTCATCAAATCCTTGTGCCGCATAGATAGACATTAGATGCCAAATTATAGGCTTATCGTCGAGCAGAACCATCGGTTTTGGCTTTGTATCTGTTTCTTCAGAAATTCTTGTACCTAGACCTCCTGCAAGAAGTATTACTTTCATCTACTTACCAAAGGCTTTATGTAACTGATCAATCATGTAGTCAAGCATCTGAATTGTTAAACCTGGCCAAACACCAATCCAAAATGTATTTGTCATTACAAAATCAGTGTTTGTAAGTTCGCCAACTACTCTTCTGGGAGTTCCTTTGAAAGCGGGTTGGCGTAGCAGGTTGCCACCGAATAACAATCTAGTTCCGATATTACTTTCATTAAGTTTTTCTACTAATTTGTTTCGAGAGATTGGCCCGTTTTCCTTAATCGTAAGGGCATATCCGAACCAAGAAGGATCACTATTTTTAGTCGCTTCTGGAAGTTCCAAGAATTCTTGTAGGTCTTCTAAACCTTGTTGCAGGTAAGCCCAATTCCTTCGTCGAATTTCGATAAAGCTATCTAATCGATCAAGTTGTGCAAGTCCAATTGCTGCTTGAATGTCTCCTGATTTTAAATTGTATCCGAGATGCGAATATGTATATTTATGGTCGTAGCCTTCAGGAAGCTCGCCAAGCTGCCATTCGTAGCGCTTAAGGCAAGTGTTATCGCAGCCAGGCGGGCACCAACAATCGCGCCCCCAATCTCTAATGGACTCCACAATGACCTTATGTGCAATTTTCTTAATTAGTACAGCGCCACCCTCGCCGGTAGTAATGTGATGAGCAGGGTAGAAGCTGAAAGTTGAAAAATCGCCAAAAGTACCCAACATTTGACCATTAAAAGTTCCACCAAGCGCGTCGCAAGAATCCTCAATTAGCCATAGTCCATATTTTTCAGCAAGTTTGGAAACTACATTTAGATCAAAAGGGTTACCAAGCGTATGCGCCATCATGATTGCTTTAGTTTTTGGAGAAATTGCGGCTTCCATAGCCTCAGCATTTGCAACAAAAGTTCGCATATCAACATCTACGTAAACTGGCGTCAAGTTATTTTGAATAATTGGAGTGACGGTTGTTGGGAAGCCCGCTGCAACTGTCAGAACTTCATCACCAGGCTTCATTTGCCTCTCGCCCATTTTTGGACTGGTTAATGCAGTTAGGGCCAATAGATTTGCAGAAGAACCAGAATTAACCATATATGCCCCACGCATACCGACAGTTTTTGCAAATCTAGATTCGAACTTTTCTGTAAAAGGTCCGGAGGTAAGCCAGAAGTCCAAGGAGGCCCTAACGGCTGCTTCAATCTCTTCTTGCCCAAAAACTTTCCCAGTGACTGGTACTGATGACTCCCCAGCAATAAAATCTTTAGGCGAATGGAACTCAATTATGGCCTGACTTACCAACTCTTGAATCAAGTTGTTTGTTAAGGTTTTCAAGTTAACATCCTTTGGTTTGCTTACTTAATTCTTGATAACTTCTAAGGGCAAAGACTACTGTTTGGGTATGAAATATCCATTAGGCGAGCGGTTAAAGACCCTTCATGGTCCTATTTTGGTAACCGGGCATACAGGCTTTAAGGGGACATGGCTCACTCTTCTACTTGAAGCTCTTAATATTCCTGTTGTAGGACTTTCGCTCCCTCCTGAAGAAAATAGCCTTTACTCAAAATGTTATAGGCAGGGAGTCATATCCGAGATTTATGGAGATATTCGAAACCATCAGACCGTACTTTCCGCTTTCAAGGAGTACAGCCCTGCCGCCGTAATTCATATGGCCGCACAACCACTGGTATTAGAATCATATAAAACACCTGTAGAAACATTCGAAACTAACGTTATGGGCACGGTGAATGTTCTCGATGCATCGATTAAAGGCAATCACATAAAATCAGTAATCTGTGTAACTACTGACAAAGTATACAAAAATCTAGATTTAAGCAAACGCTTTAAAGAGGAAGATGCGCTGGGCGGGAAAGATCCTTATAGTGCCAGTAAAGTTGGCAGTGAATCTGCGATATCTGCTTGGCAACAAATTTCCCAAGTTACAAATGGCTTGCCAATTGTTTCGGTAAGGGCAGGAAACGTCATCGGTGGCGGAGACTGGTCTGAAGACCGTTTAATGCCCGACCTCGTGCGAAGTTTAATGTCGAATACATCTCCAATTTTACGCAACCCTGAAAGCACAAGACCTTGGCAGCATGTTTTGGATCCGCTAATTGGTTACTTGCAGGCTTTAGAATTTTCTTTATCAGACCAAGCAAGCACAAGCTACAATTTTGGTCCAGTTGAAAAAAGCTTAAAGGTGAGTCAAGTTGCCAATATCGCTATCAACACCTGGGGCGATCAAAATCTAAGAGTAATTGAGTCCGAAAAAGTAGTTTCAAACTACGAATCTCTAACGCTTGAATTAGATTCAAGTCTTGCAATCAGAGAGTTGAATTGGTCGCCTGTATGGACACAAGAAGACGCTATACGGTCAACCGTCTTATGGTGGAAATCAGTTCATTCTAATCAAACAAGCCCATTTGAAGCATGCTCAAAAGAAATAATCGAAGCAATTAACACTACAAATAGCAAATGTCGCTAACTATCTCTCGAGTATTTTCTATTATTTTGTCCATCGAGGGTTTCTTAATTAGCAAAGGTTGAGATGCTATAGATTCCCAAAGTAGTGGATTTGTATTTACTTCCCTAACATAATCAATGAACTTTTCCATATTTTCAAAGTCGGCAAGGTTTATTATTGCTTTAGGATTTATGTACTTTTCAGGGTCTGATCCCCAATAGATGGGAATAGCACCAGTAGCCCAGGCTTCAAACACTTTTTCAGTCACGTAGCCCGGGTAAAGATCATTTTCGAATGCAAATACAAATCGGCATTGCTTAGCTATTTCAAATTTAGAGTTCACGAGCCTGCGGCCAACGCCACCGTATACGTCGACAGATTCTATTTCTGAAAGCGCACTCAACGCATGCATGCGGAATGGGTATGCCTTTCCGATAAATGCACAACAGAAGTTTTTTCTTGATTTAAAATCTACTTCTCTGCCTGTTGATAATTCTTCTATAGTTATTGGCACTCCAAGATACGGTGAAATAGTCGGAATTAAAGCATCTGAGCTGGTTATCCACCATAACGGCAAATAATGGTTTCTTGCTCTAAAGCTATGCACATCAAAAGTAAAGTAGGCGTCCCACTCGCCTTCTGGAGGCCGTTCATTCTCACCCGTCCAGTAAAAACTATATCTTGACTTACCTCTAGGTTGTAAGTTCGGCGTTCTCTTTCCACCATCGAATTGGATTCCAGCTTTACTCTTTGAACGAATAAATCGGTAGGCTCTGGTGGCTAGATCAGGTATTATTTCAATACCGTTATTTGTTATAATGCCAATTTCTATCTCAATATCAACTCGCTTATCTAAATCAATCACTTGAATTACCTCTCTACTTGTAACCCTAGAGATAAATTCGCGAAAGAAAATAGATTCCTGACTGTCTAGGTTATTTACTTCACCACGACAATGAAAGCGGATACTTACAGGTCTATTTTTCATAATTTTTTGATTAAAGTGATCATTTGATATTCTGCGATCTTTGCCCAGGATTTTTGTTTCTCTATTTTGAATAGTAGATAAAGCAATTTCTTTCCCAAAAAGAATTTTCTAAATAACACTTTCTCAATTGCTGGCGTGAATGTTCGCCAAGCCAAAACTGTCACATCGCATTCACTTTCAAATAATTTCCAGAAATTTAACTCATGTCTTTTAAAATATATTGGGTTTGATTGACTAGTAAAGTTTCTACGTTGAAAAACTAATCTAAAAACTCTTTTAGCAAATACAAGAGCAGTGTTTAATCTAGAAGAGAATGACTTAGGATTTGAATATACAACTACTAATGCAGCTCCGCTTTCCAACTCACTAATTATTTTTCTAACTAATTTCTCCTGAAGATTAAGATCTACGTGGTATAAAACATTTATCAAAGTTGCGCCTGCATAAGGTTCGTGCCCGGTTTTAATGTCAAGGTAATCGCCTACAAAGAAAACTCCATGTTCGCCCAATTTAGATTTAGCAATTTCTAGCGCTTTTTTTGATAGATCAACGCAAATTCGTTTTTCAAAATTTCTCGAATATGCTAAATATTCGGGGTACTGTATTGGCCCACAACCGATATCCAGTAAGTTCTCTCCAGATCCAAGTACATCGCCGATTCTGCCTCGGACTTTGTGCACATATTCAGTTGCCACATCTGTAAAATTTTCATTGATTAGGGCATCAGTAGTGGTGTCACCTACTAGATTCCAACCGATCTCATCGTAGAATTCACGGATAGATTTGTCTGCCATACAATTATGCTACCGCAAGCCTGCCTAAATAAGACAAGACGCAAACTTAAATTGCAAAGGATAAGGAATAATTAGTGGTGAAGGTTCTAATAGTAGTTGAACATGGTTTGTACTCACCTTGGCGTGAGATTTTTCTGAATGGACAAGTACCAACTTGGCTGAGTGAAAAAAATGAAATTGATGTTGTCCATGGCTATGGCATACCTGTTCCAAAGCCATTACAGAAAATTGATCACTTTCTTTACTCAATTAGATTAAACAAGAATAGATTTATAGCTAATGGATTTGTTCACATCGAACGAATTTGGAAGAAATTGTTACCTCTAAGCTTTTGGAATCCAAGAGTTATTGATTCAGAGCCATTGAAAAGCGGACAGTCTGGTTGGCAGGTGCAGATGCCTGACCTATCTATACTTCAGGCTCACAAGACCCTAAGCCTTATAGAGCGTTCCTTAGAAGAAGAGTTTGACTTCCTAGTCATGACAACATCTTCTTCTTATATAAACACACAACTGCTATTAAGTAAATTGAAGGATGCTTCAAAAAAAGACTTTGTTGGCGGCAGATTTGTGAACATACCAGAAAGCGATTTCCCATCCGGATCCTTTCGAATATTTACAAAGGATGTGGCGCATGAGATTGTATCTAATAGAAAAAAGTGCTGTCATTGGATTCCCGAGGATGTGGCAATTGGAAGACTATTTGCAAGAAAAAAGAAGCTTTTTGAAAAGTTAGAAAGTTGCGATCTAGCGACATTAGAACATCTGAACGATCTAGCAGATTCCGAATTAGAAAACACAGTTCATTTTAGATGCAAAGCCGGACCTCATGGAAGAAGAGCAGATATTCCGATAATGATTGCACTTCATGAAAGATATAAGAGATTACATGACAAGTAACGCCAGTAATTTGTCAGTAGTCTTTGTTCATTTAGGTGCTGCCAAAGCGAAACACTTGTGGCTAAATATTGATAGATTCACAACCTTATTTCCAGAGATTGATCTTCATCTGATAATTGATCAAACCTCACATTTAAAAAACACCAAAAGAATGAAGTGCAAGGTCTATTTTTACGATTCACATAAATCAGCTAACACGGTAGTGGGTCTTTTGGCCCACGATATAAGTTTTCGAGATGGGTTCTGGACTTATTCGATGGAGAGAATAGCTGCCTTAGCTGACTGGCATGAAAAGAATAAAAACAAAAGAGTTTTGCACATTGAATCCGATATTTTAGTTTTGCCAAATTTCCCGTTCAAACACGTTTCAAAAATTGATTCCATGGCATGGACGAATGTGGGCCCTGGCATAGATTGTGCTGCACTTTTATATAGCCCTTCTTACTTGAACACCAGGGACTTGGCACTCAGTATCTTAAAGTCAGCTCAAGTCAACAATAAATTGACTGACATGAGCGCTCTTTACAAGTATCGGGTCGAACACGCGGACCAAGTTGAACTATTAGCAAATGGGATAGAAAACTATGAAAAACTAGACTTAGGTGGAGTCTTTGACTCAGCTGCTATTGGTATGTGGCTTTTAGGTCAGGATCCAAGGAATCACTATGGGTGGCTGAAAAAGCATCTTTTTCATTCGGAAGCCGTCGTGAATCCCTCACTCTATACTTACAGTTATGACGACAAAAATCAGCTAAGAATATCCAAAGAGGGAAGATCAGAATCCTTGTTCAACCTACACGTACATTCAAAAGAGCTAAGAATTTTTGGCAGAAATTGGCAAGATTCGCTGAGGTCAAATATCGAATTAAGTAGAGATACTAATCCTAGGAAACTAAACAAAATCAAAGTTGGAATCTTACTCGATCTTGTTATTGATTTTTTCTTTAGGAACGGCCTGAGTTTGAAGAAAGTTTGGAAAATGATATTTGAAGTTCGCAATCGAAAGAAATTGTGACATGAATCTGTTTCCAACAAACAAAGTACATGTAAAAAAAGTTATTGTTCATTTATCGGGCGGACTCGGTAATCAGTTATTTCAGTTTCTGAAGGCAAGCCAGTTAGCAAAAGAAAATAATTCTGAAATTTTTCTTAATTTGAACTGGTTTGAATCTCCTAAGTATCGCAAAAAAGGGTATATAGAAAATTTAGAAAAACGAAAACCAGAGATTTTGAGATTTGAAAGAGTAAAGAATTGCAAGATAGAAGTATCAAGATTGCCAAGAGATGGCAGATTTGAACGATTCTTATTTTTGATACCGTCATTCTTATTGAAGGAATTAGGCTTTGTATCTGAACACCAAGTGACTAGTGCAAAGCCCTTGATCAAACGTCGAAGCTTAAGGGTTGTTGGCCACCATGTTTCAAATACTTTTCCAATTGATTGGAATATTAACTCATTTCTTGGCAGCGTAACGGGCACATCATCGAAGGGAGCTACTAACTCCATTGGAGTCCACGTTCGCTTAGGTGATTACTTAGATCAAAATTTTATTGTTGTGCCAACTGAAAGATACTATTTATCAGCAATTAGGGAAGCTCACAAGGTATTACCGAATTCCAAAATTTTCATATATACAGACAATAAAACTCAATTAAGAGAGTGTTTTCCACAGTTAGTTGGGGAAGCGGATAAAATTGTAAGCACCAATGACCCAATCTCAGACATGATTGCCTTAAGCGAAAATAGAGTAATTGTTGCTTCAAATTCCACTTATTCATGGTGGTCAACTCAATTGAGCAACGATAAGTTACTCATTATTTATCCTTCACAATATTTTACTAACTCAACCAGAGATAGATTAGAAGCGCCACGTTGGCCAATTAATTCGATAGCACTTGATCCCATTTCAGGTAATTATTAAATTCGAACTTCGTTTAATGGCATGGAAGTGAACCTCTAATTCGCTATATTTGTCCTATGGCTCTTGAAATTGGAATTCTAATTTTTGGCTACAATCGACCCGAAATGTTGGAAAATCAAATTAGATTTGCTATAGGAACTAAACTTAATGTTTACGTCAATTTAGATGGACCTAAGAGAAATAGCTTTGAAGCTAACAAGCAATGTGCAGTAGTTATCGAAAAATATAGATTAAACCTTAAAGACTTTTCTGTAAGTTCAGTCAATAAAGGCTGCAATTTGGCAGTTACTGAAGCAATTACATGGGCATTCACACGCGAAGAAGCATTAATAATTCTAGAAGACGATATAGAAGTTGATGAACATTTTTTAGATTTTGCTACATTAATGTTGAATTCATACCAATCTGAAAAAAAAATTGGCGGAATATCAGCAATGAATCTGGTGCCAGCGGAATCAATCACAAATTCAAGTCTCGCTTATCGGATGACGTGCTTTACGAGTAGTTGGGGGTGGGCAACTTGGCGAGATAGGTGGGATGAGCATCTAGAACTTAGGAGTAATTTCCCAATTTGGAAATGGAATTTTCCAATTAGCTTTTGGACGCCTGTCAAAAAAACTATCTGGAAGAGTTTTTTTTCAGACACCGTGAGTGGCAGATTTGACACCTGGGATTTTCGCTGGCAGTACACAAATTGGATTAGCGGAAAGTTAACCATCATTCCTAATAAAAATTTGGGGCTTAATTTGGGTTTTGGGCCGGGGGCTACGCACACTAACTCAATAGATATGCCCGCGTGGTTGCCAACTAAAATTGAAAAGATGACGACCTCACCTCAGATAAGTAATCATCTAATGCAAGATTTAAAAGCCGATAAATGGATGGCAAAAAATCACTTCGGGGCCACTATCAATAATTTCTTGAGAATCCGACTTGGATCCCAATTTCCTCGCCTAAAAACTTTGAATTTATGGGTTCAACGCCATTCGAATCGCTAGGATCTTCCAGGTATAGAGTCCAGGTTTTACATTTTAAGATTGGTATTTAAATGAGTCGGTCGAATAAAAAATCGGCAACGCTCTTAGCATTCGCTACGTTAAATAGGCATGAGAAGACAAGAATTCAACTAATCGCGGGTACCCAAGTAATTCTAAATTTCTTAGACTTAGCAGGAGTTCTAACTTTAGGTGCCCTTAGTGGGTTAGCTTTATCAGGAATAAACTCTGGCCCTGTTATACCGGCAGTGGAATTTGTACTAGTTGTGTTTAATATCGAGAACCTAAGCTTTCAAAGTCAAGCTATAGCACTTGCGGTTATCTCAACCTTACTTCTAATTGGCAGAACTATACTTTCAGTTTATTACACTCGACGGACTCTTAGGTTTCTCAGCCGGATAGGCGCAGAAAAATCTAGTAAAAATGTTGCAAAATTCTTAAATCAACCTTTAACTGGCATTAGGCGTCGTTCATCACAAGAGTCTCTTTATCTGCTGACAAATGGTGTAGAAATTTTAGTTGTTCAAGTTCTTTCGGCCTTCGTCACTTTGGTGTCTGATATTTCGCTATTAGTTATTCTTTTCGTAGGTTTAGTCTTCATAGATGTAGGAATCGCTTTTGGTACCACAATGATCTTTGGATTTGTTGGCTGGGCACTCTACAAATTACTTCATGTAAAAGCGAAAGAAATAGGCTTACGCAACGCCGAATTAATCGTTTCTAGTAACGAAAGCATCTTGGAAGCAATTAATCTATATCGCGAAACCTATATTAGGAATCAACGTAATTATTACGTGAACAAAATTAGCGAGAGCCGCCATGCGTTAGCAAAAACAATTGCTGAAGTAAATTTCATGCCATATATAGGTAAGTATGTAATCGAAACTACAGTTATCGTTGGGACGATTGCAATCGGTGCGGTTCAGTTTTATTTGAATAATGCTACTGTCGCAGTTGCAACTACTACCGTTTTCCTAGCTTCGGGCACTCGAATAGCACCAGCAGTTTTAAGAATTCAACAAGGCTTAATAATCATTAAACGAAGTGAGGGAGTTTCAGTCAGAACTACCGAACTTCTTGACGAGGTATCAAATTTCGAGGCCAGTTCAATGGGTCAAACAAAAGTAGATTCAGATTTCAAAGGGTTTGAGCCGAGCATAGTTATTTCTTCTATGTCATTTAAGTATCCTGGTTCAAGCGAAAATGTTCTGAAGAATGTCAATTTGAAAGTTAATTCTGGTGAATTCATAGCGATTGTCGGCCCATCAGGCTCTGGTAAAACAACTTTAGTTGATTTGATACTAGGAATTCTTAAACAAAACACGGGCAACATATCAATTTCAGGCATGAATCAGGAGGACGCTATAGATCTATGGCCAGGGTCAATTTCATACGTTCCTCAAGATATTTATGTTGCCAATTCGACGATAGCTGAAAATATCGCAATTGGCTATGACAAGAGTGAATACTCAATAACTCAGATTAATGATTCTATAGTGATGTCTTCCCTTGATTCATTTGTAAACTCACAAGATTTGGGAATCAATTTTAAGGTAGGAGAGAACGGTAGTAATTTAAGCGGCGGTCAGCGTCAACGCTTGGGAATTGCTAGAGCTTTATATAGCAAGCCAAAAATGATTTTCCTGGATGAAGCCACAAGTGCATTAGATAGTACAACAGAGGCGGAAATATCTAATGAGATATTGAAGTTAAAAGGGACGGTAACTTTAATCGTAGTTGCACATAGACTTTCTACAGTAATAAATGCTGACAGGGTTGTGTATTTAGAAGATGGTGAAATTAAAGGTATTGGTACATTTCAAGAATTACGTACCCAGGTTCCAAACTTCGACGAAAACGCCAAAATTGCAGGCTACTAAAGAAAATTGCTGGCTCTTCGCTTTAACCTAAGCAAGTTTCTTGTAATGAAATACTTACTTAGATTGTGTTCATTCCAGCCAGAATTAATCAATGTTGGGATTATGTACAATTTTGCGCCGGATTCAGTAGCATTTAAATTAAGATAAACATGCTCACACTCATTTGGGATATTGTCGTCGCCGTAATCAAATCTCTCAAAAACCCATTTCTTATAAATAGCTAATCCACCAAATGCCGATTTCACTAATATTGGATCAGATTTTGAATCAATTTTTATCATTCTCTCCCAAATTAATTCTTTTTTGAGACGACCTTTACGGCCGACAGAGTTTTCGATATCAACTAGGAAGTTTCTTGGCATCAACTGATCATGTCGCAAAGCGTATAAGTCATAGTATGGAGCAGATTGGTTAGCCATCAATCCATCCCATCCAATTTTCAAATCTAAAGCTTTATTTAAGTCAATCGCTTTAAGTTTTGAATTTACACCATCTAAATCCGCAACAATAACGTAGTCAGAATCTTTATATTTTGAGTTATTACGTATTTCTTTTACGTATACATTTCGGCAATATCTGATTCGTGACACCCGATCTGGAATTCTTTCAGTGAGATTGCCAAGAGAAACGAAATCAAAATCAGGAGTAAATTTCTTCAGATTTGATAGTCTTTCGACAGTTTTATCTTCAGAATCAGATTCGACTATAAAAACTTTAATTTCAAATTCGTGACTCAAAACCTCAATCAACTTTGGAATCTCTTTGGTAAGGTATTTTTCAATATTTCTCGCAGTCCCAACGAGTACGGCTTTTTTCATGCGGGCTATTTTTATTTGGTAGAGGTTTTTTTAAGTGCTTCTAAGTCTGCCAAAACCATTAAGTTGGCAAGTTTGTTCCAATGAGTTTCAGCTTTCCAACCTAATGTTTTATAAGCCTTATCTGGTTGAGCAATTAGCGCATCAACTTCCGTTGGGCGTAAATATCGATCTTCTGTTTCAACGTGATCACGATAATCCAGTCCTGCCGCGCCAAATGAAGCTTCACAGAAATCTCTAACTGTTGCTCCGATTCCGGTACCAACTACGTAATCATCTGAAGAATCTTGTTGAAGCATTAACCACATACTTTCAACATATTCCTTGGCGTATCCCCAGTCACGAATTGCATCCAAATTACCTAGGTATAGTTTTTCTTGTAGCCCTAACTTAATTTTGGCAGCGGCCATTGTGATTTTTCGAGTTACGAATGTTTCTCCACGTCTAGGTGACTCGTGATTAAAAAGAATTCCATTTGTCGCATGTAGTCCATAAGCCTCCCGATAGTTGCGAACAACCCAGTATGAATAAAGTTTGGCCGCAGCGTAGGGACTTTGTGGAGCAAATGGAGATGTTTCGGATTGTGGTGGAGGAGTGCTACCAAAAAGTTCTGAAGTAGAAGCTTGATAAAAACGTGTATCAATTTTTGAAGCTCGTATTGCTTCTAATAATCTAATTGTGCCGACAGCGTCGACTTGAGCTGTGAAGTCAGGCATTTCAAAAGAGACCATTACATGGCTTTGTGCTGCTAAGTTATAGATCTCATGAGGCTCTATTTCACGTAATATATTGGAGATGCCAACGCCATCAGTAATATCCCCATAGTGAAGATGAAACTGATTGTCCATTTCGTGTGGATCTTTGTATAGGTGATCGATACGAGAGGTGTTAAAAGTTGAACTCCGTCGAATGATGCCGTGAACTTCATAACCTTTGTTCAATAACAGTTCAGCCAGGTAGGAGCCGTCTTGACCAGTGACGCCTGTAATCAATGCACGTTTCATTTAGTATTTCCTTTAGCGTCGTTGTTTATAAACCAATCATAGGTTGAGGTCAGGCCAGATTTAAGGTCTATTCGTGAATTCCAGCCAAGATTATTTAACTTCCTTGTACTTATAAGCTTTCGTGGAGTTCCATTGGGCTTTACGCTGTCAAAGGAAATTTTACCTTCGTATCCGACAACCTTTGAGATACTTTTAGCAAGTTCAAGAATTGTTACTTCTTCCCCACTGCCCACATTTATAGCAACTGATCCGTCATACTCATTAAGCAACATCAAACAAGCAGAACCTAGATCTTCTACATGTAGAAATTCTCGTAAAGGGGTTCCATCACCCCAAATTGCCACTTCCGCCAGGTCGTTAACTTTTGCATTATGGAATCTATGAATCAAAGCCGGAAGGACATGCGCTGATTCAAGATCAAAATTATCGCGAGGCCCATAAAGGTTTGTTGGCATAGCCGAAATCCACTTGTGTCCGTACTGCTTACGGTATGCCTCAACAAGCTTTAGGCCAGCAATCTTGGCGATTGCGTATGGCTCATTTGTTGGTTCTAGTTCGCCAGTTAACAGCGCTGATTCGGGAATTGGCTGTGGTGCAAACTTTGGATAGATACATGAAGAGCCAAGGAAAAGAACTCTCTCAATATCGGCAGCATGTGCGGCATCTAAGAGATTAGTTTGAATTTGCAGGTTTACAGATAAGAAATCAACTGGAAAAGTTGAGTTAGCGCCGATGCCACCAACCTTGGCTGCTGCGATTACTAGCGCATCAGGTTTCACTGATTTCATTTCAGCAAAAACCGCTTCTCGGTTTGTTAAATCAAGTTCATTAGAACCTTTACCAAGTACTTCATGACCTTGCTTCTTAGCCTCTTCTGCTATTGCCGAACCAACCATTCCGTTGATTCCAGCAATGTAGAGGCGCATAGGGCAATGTTATCGGCCTTGTGCTTAATGCTTGAGCAAAACAAAACACCCACCGATAATCCACGGTGGGTGTTTTGTATCCCTAGAGGAGGATTAAAACTTGGTGGGCGCAGTTACGCGCTTTTGTGTTGCGTTATGAGCCTGGAGTTACTGCAGGCTTTGCCTTAACCAAGATGGCTGGCTTTACCGGCTTAACTGGCTTGGTTGGAACTGTTGCCTTGGCTGCGGCTTTGGCAGCTTCGAAGGCAGCCTTTGCAGCAGCTTTCTGATCAGCTGTGGTTGCAGCAGCTTTGGCAGCCTTAGCGGTGGCGCGAGCAGCATCGATGGTGGCGTGTGCGGCATCGGCTGCTGTGTGGCGGGCTTCTGCTGCAGCTTTGAAAGTATTCATCTGGGCTTGAAATGCGGTGCGGGCTGCAACGCGCTCAGCCTTTGTGGCTGCTGTCTCTGCGGCAAATGAGGTAGTAGTTGAAGTTAGTGCGAAGCCGGCGATAAGTAGGGCGGCTACTGCGGTGCGAGAGTTTTTCATGGTGAGCCTTTCTATGTGCGCTGGCTGGATGCCTTTGCTTATAGGCACATATTGCGCTGCGACCTTTAGGAATCTCTGTGATGACTTTGCGAAGAGCGTGCGGGTTTTGAGCACTCGCTAGAAAAAGACAGAGTCGCCGCGATCACGGCGACTCTGAGTAAAACCAGGCCCGACATAAAGAACCCCTCAGGAATTTCTTCTTGAGGGGTTCTTTCTATCACGCATGATTATTGCTGTGTAATGTTTTTTGTGCGATTCGCAGAACTACTTTCTGTTACTTGAAATTTCTTTGTGTAGTAAAAACAATTCACAGAAATTCTCATACACAGCAAATCAATTCGAAACTTTCACCTAATCTGATTTGCAATAACTTCGCCGTTGTTCGGTTTCCAATCTCAACACTTTCAAGATGCGCCAATTGCTGCGGCTATTGGCCCAACTTTCTTTGGCAGACGCCGAAGATTCCTTGCGCAAACAAGGTAGATAGTTGAGAAAGGAGAACTTATGAGCGAACTAGCCTTATGGCTTAAGTTCATTCTCGAAGTGTTAAAAGCTTTGCTTTAACACTTTGAGAAAAGGAAATCCCGCCCACGCAATGGACGGGACGACCATCTAAGTTCCTAACCGGACAGACCATGCAGGGGGCTTACGCTCTCTGCATGGTCTATTTAACCACCAACTATTATTAGTTTGCAATGGTTTGCGCTCTTTGATGTGCGTTTCGTAAAACTACTTTGTGTAACTTTGTTATCAAAATAAAAGTGGCCCGCACCTATTTAGATGCGAGCCACTTCGTTAGAAGTATTTAAGTTATTTCTGAGTCAACACCATGGTGGTCTGACCAGTAACACTTACCTTGCCAGCTGTGATTGATTCGATGGTCTTGGTGCCGGCAACGCTGCCCTTAACTACGATCTCCCACTTCTTTTTATTTGGCAGTGTCACTGTGGCTGCTCCCGGATTTGGGTTATGAATAACCACGATTGTGCTTGCTGCATCTTTCACGGCTTTGCCATTTAATGAGTAGGCGATTACATCGTTAGTGGTTTTTAAGAACTTCAGGTTGGCCTTAACTTGAGCTGTTGTGCTCATGCGGAAAGCTGGATGAGCAGCGCGCAGTGCAAATAGCCCCTGGTAGTACTTGG
>Ga0304730_1001045_pt1 | contig 21961 bp, 18 predicted proteins | sample M_130628_MF_Meta_FD_190474 | JGI IMG/M metagenome (GOLD analysis project Ga0304730, IMG submission 190474) | Freshwater microbial communities from Lake Montjoie, Canada to study carbon cycling - M_130628_MF_MetaG (v2) (version 2) | ecosystem: Environmental > Aquatic > Freshwater > Lake | place...
TTAAGGTACGATTCAAAAATACAATTTTATGTTTAAATAACCCGTGTATAACCTATGAATAACCCGTGAATAACTGTAATTTTAATGTGTAAATCTCCTTAGAACCGGCTGTGAATAAGCCTATTGGATAATTAAATTTCGAGATGCCGAATTTTGAAGGGATTTTCGCAGTAAGAAAAGCAAGTATCATTATGGCCCTACCTAACCTCAATACAAGATCAACCACAAGAAAAAAAACTAGTTCTGTAGATGTGAGTGCCATGATGTATGGAAAAATTCCACCGCAAGCAAGAGAATTAGAAGAAGCAATTCTTGGTGGGATTCTTTTAGAGAAAAGTGCATTTGATACAGTGACTGAAATTTTGAAGCCAGAATGTTTTTATGTAGAAGCACATCAAATGATTTTTCAGTCGATGCAAAGCTTGCAACAAAAGAACATGCCTATTGACATGTTAACTGTGGTAGAAGAATTAAAAATGCGCGAGTATTTAGATCAAGTGGGTGGCGCTTATTATATTTCTAAATTAACCAATGTCGTTGTTTCTACTGCGAATATCGATGCGCATTCTAAAATCGTTTTACAAAAATTTATTCAAAGAGAGCTAATCCGCATTAGTGGTGAAATCATTAGCAATTCCTACGAAGACAGCACAGATGTATTTGACTTATTAGATGAGAGTGAAACAAAAATGTTCAATATCACTAATAATTATCTAAAGAAAAACTTTGTTGACATAGGCAATGCATTGGCAGAATCCATTACGCGTATTGATGAATTAAGAACTAAAAAAGATGAAATTTCTGGTGTACCTAGTGGATTTACATCTTTAGATAGAATCACTTTTGGATGGCAGCCAACAGATTTAATCATTTTAGCAGCCCGTCCTTCTGTGGGTAAAACCGCATTTGCATTGAACCTAGCGCGCAATGCCGCTTTACATCCTACCAAACCTCAGGGTGTAGGCTTCTTTAGTTTGGAGATGAGCGCTTCTCAGTTAGTACAACGTATTTTAAGTGCTGAGAGCGAAATTAAAATGGAGAAAATTTCGAGAGGTAAATTAGAAGATTACGAATACCAACAATTGCATACCAAGGGTATCAACCGACTAGAGTCTGCGCCTATTTATATTGACGATACAGCTGCCTTAAATATTTTTGAGTTCAGAGCAAAAGCAAGAAGGTTGGTGAACAAGCATGATGTTAAACTCATCATCATTGACTACTTACAATTAATGAGTGGATCGGGTGATAGAAATTCAAATAGAGAACAAGAGATTAGTCATATCTCTCGAAGTTTAAAAGCCTTGGCAAAGGAACTGAATGTACCCATCATTGCATTGTCTCAGTTGAGTCGTGCGGTAGAAACCAGAAAAGAAAGTAAGATGCCACAGTTGAGTGATTTACGTGAATCAGGTGCGATTGAGCAGGATGCGGATATGGTGATGTTCATTTACAGACCAGAATATTATGAAGTAATGAGTAATGAGATGGGAGAATCTACCATGGGCGAAACACATATCAGGATTGCGAAACACAGAAATGGCTCATTGGATTTAATCAAATTGAGAGCTAGATTGGATGTACAGAAATTTGAAGAGTGGGATGGAGATACTGGTATACCTGGACTAAGCAATAATTATAAACCACTTACACAAAATCTAGGTGCAGGTGATGCACAAGATGGTGGTCGTTTTTTTATTCAAGGCAGTAAAATGAATGGCGGAGAATTTGATGATGACTCAAACGATGATCAACCATTCTAAATTGTATCTATGTCTGTTCCTTTTTTTTACGAACCATTGATTGCCACTGGCATGACGCAGTTTACATTGAACGAAACCTCTAGTAAACATTGTGTTCAAGTGCTAAGGATGGATGCGGGTGAAAATATTGATATCACCAACGGAACAGGTGGATTGTTTCATGCTAGCATTCTGGTAGCGCATAAAAAAAATACCCTTGTCGCCATTACCAAAGCCATTCAAATAGAGCGTCCAAAACAAAAATTACAATTAGGGATTTCTTTGTTAAAAAATACCGTACGCTTGGAATGGCTTTTTGAAAAAGCAACAGAAATGGGTTTGACAAAGATTACACCATTAGTTTGCGAACGCACTATTCACGAAAGATTCAAAACTGAAAGAATGCAACAGATCATTCAATCTGCCATGATTCAAAGCCAACAAACATGGTTGCCTGTTTTAACTGAACCAATACCTTTCCAACAATTTATAGAACAGGCCACTGCTGTTCAAAAACTCATTGCGCATTGCGAGCCCTTGAACAAAACTTCTATTAAATTGATTGAAGCTAGTGAGGACCTAGTAATTTTAATTGGACCCGAAGGTGATTTTGCTCCTTCAGAAATTGAAGCAGCCATTGCCAAGGATTTCACGCCAATTGATCTTGGCCCTACCCGCCTCAGAACCGAGACTGCTGGTATTTTTGCGCTGAGTGTCTTAAAAAATTTCTAATTTACAGCTATGAAAGTGATTGAAGTCAATACGCCGCAATTAGACCATGCTTTTTTGGCCATCAATGTGTATGTCAACAAGGACAACCCAAACTATATTAGAGCTTTGGATAATGAAGTGTTAGCGACTTTTGATCCATCCAAGAATAAATTATTAAAAGAAGGTGCAGCAAAGAGATGGGTTGTTCAAGACGGAACAGGCAAAACCCTTGGCCGTATTGCAGCCTTTCATTATGCTAAATACAAAAATAAAGGCACCGATTATGCGACTGGCTGTATTGGTTATTTTGACGTCGTACAGGATCAAAAAGTTGCCAACTTATTATTTGATACTGCAAAAGCATGGTTAATTTCCGAGGGCATGGAAGCCATGGATGGGCCAGTGAATTTTGGCGATCGAGATAAATGGTGGGGTCTAATGGTTCATGGCTTTGACAGAGAACCTATGTATGGCATGTCTTTTAACCCATCTTATTATGAAACTTTGTTTACCAATTATGGTTTTGAAAATTTCTACAACCAGTATTATTATCGCAAACCTTTATCTGTTGATTTGCCAGAGCGTTTTAAAGAGCGCTACGAAAAATTCATAACAAAGCAAGACTACAGCGTACAACATTTACATAAAAAAAATTTGGATAAATATGCCAATGACTTTGTGCATATTTACAATTCGGCATGGGCACAACATGGAGAAGCAAAAGCCATCACGAAGGATCAAATCATGCAACTTTTTAAAACCCTTAGCCCTGTGATGGATGAGCGCATGATTCGATTTGCTTATTACAAGGAAGATCCCATTGCCATGTTTATAAATATCCCAGATGTGAATCAATACTTTAAGCACTTTAATGGACAATTAGGATGGAAACAGAAATTGCATTTGTTGTGGATGAAATTTAGGAAAACAAATACAAGATTAACAGGACTAGCATTTGGAGTGGTGCCAAAATTTCAATCTCTAGGTATAGACAGCTATTTAATCTATTCAACTTCTTTGTTGCTGCATGAACTCAAAATGTATGAGGAATATGAAATGGGATGGGCCGCAGATTGGAATCCAAAAATGGTCAATATCTACAAAAGTCTTGGCGCCGATCCAAGCAGACATATGGTGACATTTAGACATATTTTTGACACCCAAAAACACCCTTTTGAGCGTCATCCTCTAATGGAATATAAGAGCCCAAGTCAGGCCAGTTAAGGATTTCATAAATAGGGGATAAGATTTGCGCCCTAGCTCAGAAAATTACCTTTTGATGCATTATATTGCAGCTCAAGTATGGAGAATTTTATCGTATCAGCAAGAAAGTATCGTCCTCAAAACTTTAATACCGTTGTGGGTCAGGCGCATATCACAACTACATTAAAGAATGCGATCTTAAACCAACATCTAGCACATGCATTTTTGTTTTGTGGACCAAGAGGTGTAGGTAAAACAACTTGCGCGCGTATCCTTGCAAAAACAATCAATTGTACCCAAATCACAAAGGAAGGCGAAGCTTGTAATCAATGTGAAAGTTGTGTGTCTTTTGAAAAAGGGGCAAGCTTAAATATCCATGAATTAGACGCAGCAAGTAACAACTCTGTAGACGATATTAGAGCGCTTGTTGAACAGGTTCGTTTTGCACCACAGGCTGGAAAATACAAAGTGTACATTGTGGATGAGGTCCACATGCTAAGTGCAAGTGCCTTTAATGCATTTTTAAAAACATTAGAAGAGCCCCCACCCTATGCTATTTTCATTTTAGCGACTACCGAAAAACACAAAATTCTTCCAACCATTTTAAGTAGATGTCAAATTTTTGACTTCAAAAGAATTGTGCCAGAAGATACCGTAAAACACTTAGAGGAAATTGTAGCAAAAGAAAATATTAAAGCCGAAAGAAATGCGCTTCAACTCATTGCTCAAAAAAGTGAAGGCTGTATGAGAGATGCATTGAGCATTCTTGATAAAATTGTTAGCTTCTCAAATGGTGCATTGACTTATGAAAACACCTTAGAGCACTTAAATATTTTAGACGAGGGTTATTTCTTTAAATTATTGACCCACCTTACAGAGGAAGACCTAACAAGTGCCATGTTATTGTATGACGAAATCAATCAAAAAGGTTTCGAAGGAGATACCGTATTATATGGTATGGCTGCATTTATTAGAAATATCCTTGTTTGTAAAGATAAAGCCAGCGCACATTTACTTGAATCTATCGAAGGTTGGAGAGATCAATATTTAGCTGCTGCCCAAAAAATAAGCACCCCTTATTTAGTGAGTGCATTGAATATTTTAAATGAAGCAGAGATCCAATTTAAGATGGCCCGTAATAAAAGATTACATGTAGAATTGGCCTTGATTAAACTCAACTTTTTACAACAAGCTATTGAATTAAGTATGGAAGACGGCCAGCTAGTAAAAAAAAAACTAGTTGATGCGCATTACCCTATTCGCACTAAAAAGATTATTCCTTTAAGTAATATTGTTGTGAACGCTGAGGCAAAATTAGTCATCGAGACTGCTGCGACAGTAACCAACCCGATTTCCACTCCAATAGTTCCTGCTAAAAAAGTTGTTACCCCTACTGTTCAAGACAAATCAGTTGTTGAACCAGTTATAACTGCTAGCGTTCATCAAGATAATGGGACTACTCAGTCAGTTTCGACCAACGCAGGAGGCAAGAAAAGTTTATTGGCCGTATTGCAACAGAAATATGGCAATGATTACAATATCGAAGAAGTGAAAGAAGCGATTTCTCTCAACATAGAGACATTGCAATTATGCTGGAACGACTATGCCAATAAAATGGAAAAAGACCTGAAACACTCGGTAGCAGGGACTTTTAGAATGGCCACACTACAAATAGAAGATCCTACCCATTTTACCATTACCGTACCTGCTTTGACTGCTCAAAAATTTGTAGAACAAGAGCGCATGAGTTTAATGGAAATCATTTGGGATCGTTTTCAAAACAGGGCTATACAATTTAGTATTCTGGTAGATGCAGGTGAAAAAGAAGATGTGCCATTGCATTTAAAACTCAATAGCAAGCAAAAATTTGATCATATTGCAAAGCAATATCCATTGGTACAACAGCTGAAAGAACGTTTGAATCTAGAAGTGAATTTTTAAAAATACAGGACCTTTTACAATTTTGCCTTGTTAAAGCCTTTTTGCTTAAGGTATTGAAATACTTTTTGACGGTGATCCCCTTGTATAATTATTTCTCCGGCTTTAACTGCACCACCTGTGCCACAAAAGTTTTTTAGCGCTTTACCCAATGCTTCAAGATCGGCATCCGTACCTTCAAAACCATACACAATGGTGACCGTTTTGCCCGCTCTATGCTTGGTTTCAAGAATCACCCTAAGCATTTGTTCAGCCGGAGCTAAAGTCTCTTTTGCTGCTTCCTCACTAGGTTGTATATAATCCGGATTGGTACTATACACTAAAGGTATGCTAGAAAAACTATTTAAGGTATTTTTTGGCTTCTTACTCATTTGTATACTAAATCATCTTTTAACTTATCTTCTTTGACAACTAATTCACCCTCATGCTCACAATGACAAATCCTTTTTTTGTAGATTGTAGCAATAAGGTCAAATTGTATTTTTGTTGGCTGGATAATAACTTGCCAGTAAGGTATAAGGTATTGCCTAATTTTCTTTCTGCACTTTTTTCAAAACCAACAATATTTTTTTGATTAAAAAAAGCTTGTAAGGTTTCATTGGCTTGTTTTGCATTCAATGGCTTGGCAGCCACTTGATCCAAAACACTCGACTCTACTTGGTTGTCCCAGAAAATTTGCAAAGCATTAAAGTTGCCTGTTTGCAAATGTTGCATCAATTGTTCTGTTTCATTTTGTGCATGCAAGCCAATGCTGCAGTGCAAAATGGCCATTACAACTAGTATTTTGGATATTAACTTCATTTTTGTCTATTATAGTAGGATAAAGTTTGTAATGTGCCTAGTATTTTGAAACTTTGAGGTATAAAAATAAACAAATTATAGGCAACCCTATACAAAGTTAAAGAATATGTCAAAAAAAGTAATATTGGTGATCATGGATGGATGGGGATTGGGCCAGGTATCAAAAGCAGACGCAATTCAGCATGCGCATGTGCCTTTTGTTACAAGTCTCTACCAGCGATACCCAAATACTACTTTAGTCACTTGTGGAGAAGAAGTTGGTTTGCCAGATGGGCAAATGGGTAATAGTGAAGTAGGTCATTTGAATTTAGGTGCGGGCCGAATTGTCTACCAAGAATTGCAAAGAATTAATGTCGCTATTAAAACCGGAGAATTTGCAAGTCATTCCACACTGCTTCAGTCTATCCGTTATGCGAAGGAAAATAATAAGCCTTTGCATTTAATTGGTTTAGTAAGTGATGGTGGCGTACATGCACACACGACACATTTAAAAGCATTATGTGATGTATGCAAAGCAGAAGGTTTGAACAATGTCTTTATTCATGCATTCACCGATGGTCGTGATACGGATCCAAAGAGTGGACAATGCTATATAGAATCCTTAGAAACACATTTAAAAAAATCTGTTGGAAAAATAGCGAGCGTAAGTGGTAGGTATTATGCCATGGATAGAGATAAGCGATGGGAGCGTGTTCAATTGGCCTACAATGCCCTGGTGAAAGGGACTGGAAGTACTGCTAGCAGTGCACTTGAAGCCATTCAAGAAAATTATGCCAAAGACACCACAGACGAATTTATTTTACCAACAGTGCTTACAGAAAATGGACAGCCTATCGCAACCATTCAAGATGGAGACGCTGTCATTTGTTTTAATTTTAGAACAGATCGATGCAGAGAAATTACTGAAGTCTTGACACAAAAAGATTTTCCTGAATTTGATATGCAAGCATTGAACTTACATTATACAACGATGACCAAATATGATGAGACATTTAAACATGTGCACGTCGTATTTGAAAACGATAATTTAATCAATACATTGGGAGAAGTATTGGCAAAAAATAATAAAAAACAAATTCGTATTGCCGAAACAGAAAAGTATCCCCATGTAACTTTCTTTTTTAGCGGCGGACGCGAGCAACCTTTTGAAGGTGAAACAAGAATCATGGCGGCGTCCCCTAAAGTGGCCACTTATGACTTACAACCAGCAATGAGTGCCGCTGAATTAACAGATAAAATCTTACCCGAAATCAAAGCTGGCAACCCTGACTTTATTTGTCTTAATTACGCCAATGCAGATATGGTAGGCCATACAGGCGTTTTTAGTGCTGTTGTAAAAGCAGTTGAAACGGTAGATGCCTGTGTTGAAAAAGTGGTCACTGCAGGTTTAGAACATGGGTACACCATTTTCTTAACAGCGGATCATGGCAATGCAGATTATATGATGAACGAAGATGGCAGCCCAAACACAGCCCATTCATTGAATCTAGTCCCTTTCTTTATCATTGATAAAAATTGGAAAGGCAGCATACAGTCAGGCAAATTAGGCGATCTTGCACCCACTATATTACAGATGATGGAATTACCCATTCCAAAAGAGATGACAGGAACGGTTTTAATTCAAGCATAAATAATGCTCCTTTAAAAAACACAATGAAAATACATAAAGCTACTTACCTTATTTCTAGTCCTAACTACGACCAATGTCTTGTATTACAAGCACCTGAATATGCATTCATTGGCCGAAGCAATGTAGGTAAGTCCTCCATCATCAATGCGATTTGTGGACAAAAAGGATTGGCTAAAACCTCTTCTGCACCTGGAAAAACACAGTTGATCAATCATTTTGAAATCATCAGCAATGAAGTGGTAAAAGGCCGTCCAGAGAAATGGTATATCGTGGATTTACCAGGCTATGGCTATGCTAAAGTATCCCAAAGTAGCAGACGTAGATGGGAGCAGATGATTGAAAATTATTTACGCAAAAGACCCAATTTAAATATGGTCTTTGTATTGATTGATTCTAGACATAGTCCTCAAAAAATTGATATCGAATTCGTTGAACAATTGTTTCAATGGCAGATTCCATATACCCTTATCTTCACCAAATCAGATAAAGAAAAGCCAGGTGTTGTAAAGCGCAATGTAGAAGCGTTTTTTGACACATTAAAAACGATACTTCCTTATTTACCTGAAGGATTTGTAACCAGTGCAGAGAAAAAATTAGGTACCGAAGAAGTACTTGATTGTATTGCCCGCTACAACCTACTATACAACGAAGACAAAGCCTCCCATTAATATGAAAATTCTTATCCAATACATTAAGCCTTTTAAAGGCTTGGTTTTTTTAGCCTTTTTACTTGCAGCAATCAATCAAACTTTTTCCTTATTCGATCCTATGATCTTTGGAAAATTGATTGATGGATTTGCGAAGAATCCATTTTTAGATCCTGCAGGCAACGAGCGAACACAAGCCATGTTTTTAAAAGGTGTGGGTAATATGTTATTGCTTTTAGTAGGTACCGCCATGGTGAGTAGAATCGCAAAAGCTTTTCAAGATTATACCGTGAATGTAATTATCCAAAAATTTGGCGCTGCTTTATTTACAGATGGCTTAAAGCATTCCATGCAATTACCCTATCAAGCATTTGAAGATCAAAGAAGCGGGGAAACCTTATCCATCCTTACAAAAGCACGTGCTGATTGTGAAAAATTCATTAGCTATGTGATCAATGTGGTTTTTGGTATTGTGGTCAGTGTGGTATTCGTTTCTATCTATGCTACCCGTTTACACTGGTCCATCATCCCAATTTATATTGGAGGCGCTAGTATGATTGCTTATGTGACCAATTTATTAAGCAAGAAGATTAAAGTCATTCAAAAAACAATTGTAAAAGAAACAACTAGTCTAGCAGGTACCACTACAGAAAGCTTAAGAAATATTGAATTGGTAAAAAGTCTTGGCTTAACAACACAAGAAATCAACAGACTCAATAATAACACTTATAAAATATTAGCACTTGAATTAAAGAAAGTAAAAAACATCCGTTCCTTAAGTTTTATACAAGGCACGATGGTGAACGCTTTGAGACAAGTCATTACTTTCACTTTAATGTGGTTGATTTTTAAGGAAATCTTGACAGTAGGTCAATTGATTTCATTACAATTTTATAGCTTCTTTATTTTTGGACCTTTGCAAGAAATTGGAAGTATCATTTTGAGTTATAGAGAGACCGAAGCGTCTTTAAATAATTTTGAAGCCTTGATGAAAAAGCCCATTGACACGCCACCAGCCAATCCAATTGCGATTGGAGAAATTGAACATTTGGCATTTAAGCAAGTAGGATTTCAACACCAAACTGCTAATTTTAAAGCCATCGATCAAATTAGTTTTGAAGCCAAAAAAGGTGAAACCATTGCATTTGTTGGTCCGTCTGGTGCAGGTAAAAGCACTTTGGTCAAATTGCTTGTTGGTTTATATGAACCTCAAGAGGGTGAAATTTTAATGAATGGCGTGCATACTGCACAAATTGACATGAGTGCGCTTAGAAATCAAATTAGTTTTGTAACACAGGATACACAGCTTTTTGCAGGTACTATAAAAGAAAACTTAGCATTCGTTGCACCAGCTGCAACTGAAGAAGATATGCTGCTGGCTTTAACCAAAGCTAGTTGTGCAAATATATTAGATAAAGGTGGCAATGGCTTAGCCACTGTAATTGGCGAAGGAGGTTTAAAATTAAGTGGAGGAGAAAAGCAAAGACTCTCCATTGCAAGAGCTTTACTTAGACATCCACATTTATTGATTTTTGACGAAGCTACTTCTTCATTAGATAGTTTAACCGAAGAGTCAATTACAGATACCATCCGTGATCTATCTAAAGAAAGAGAGCAAATCACCATCATGATTGCGCACAGACTGAGTACCATCATCCATGCAACAAGAATTTATGTATTGGAAAAAGGCACAGTGATAGAATCTGGAAACCATCAAAGTTTACTAGAAGAGAAGGGATTGTATTATGCCATGTGGAGACAACAAATTGGAGAACGTAAAGGACATTAAGTACAATAAATATTTTACGTTCTATAATTAAATCAATAAATGATTATTTTTTATCTTCTCTTTCAAACCTCTTTTTCAAGTACTCCATAACAGAAGGATCTTCTAGTCCTTCCATATCACTTAATTCTAATTCGATTGCTTTTGTACTTAATCGGATTTCAAGCAAGGAGACTAAAATAGATACAGTGAACGTAAGCAAGCTCACTGCAAAAATAAATTTTGCAATCGCTTGGTATTGAATGAAAATAAAAAACATCGAAAGCAAAGATAACAATAAGGATGCGACTCCATAGGTTTGCATTCTTTGGATCAATTTAATTCTATATTTAAGGTTCTTAATTTGACTAAATATCACCAATCGATTTTCCTGCTGTTGATACTTTTCATGTAAAGCTCTTACACGGTTAGACAAAGCTAAAAATCGGTTGGTATAGGCCAACATGATCAGACTAATGGCTGGGAATAATAAAGCAGGGATATTGACTGAAAGTTCCATGATATAAAAATAGTAAAAATAAACCGGTATTTTTGCATTGACCATATGGAGAAAGAGCAGTTTAAGCATATACAATCAAGCATCCCGCAAGAACCAGGTATTTATCAATATTTTGATGATAAAGGCAAACTATTGTATGTGGGTAAAGCAAAACATTTGAGAAATCGAGTGAGCTCTTATTTTCTTTCCAATCAGCATAATTTAAAAACCATTGAACTTGTACAACGTATTGCAGAGATCAAGTTCACCATTGTCAATTCAGAACACGACGCTTTTATTTTAGAGAACGAACTCATTAAAAATTACCAGCCAAAATACAATATCAATTTAAAGGACGACAAGACCTACCCTTATATTGTGATTAAAAATGAGGCTTTCCCTAGGGTGTTTTTAACAAGACGAAAAATAAAAGACGGATCTACTTATATTGGGCCATTCACACATGTGTTTGCAGTGCGTGAATTAATCAACCATATTCAAGAAACCATTGCTTTAAGAACTTGCACTTTACCCCTCACCCCAAAAAATATTCAACAAGGTAAATTTAAAGTTTGTTTAGAATACCATTTAGGGAATTGTAAAGGGCCATGCCAAAACTTTCAAACAGAAGCAGACTATGCCAATTCGATTGATCAAGTAAAGCATTTGTTAAAGGGGAATGTAAAACCATTGGTACAAAATTTAAAAGAAACAATGCAGGCCGAAGCTGCTGCACTTGCTTTTGAAAAAGCCAATGCCACCAAGAAAAAAATAGATGAATTAGAACGTTACCAAACCAAATCAGAAATTCTAACAAAGCAACAAGAAGCCATGGATGTATTCAGCATCGCTATGGAGGAAGATCAAGCTTATGTTAATTACCTGATGTTACAAGAAGGCCGTATTGTACAAACACATATGTTACCTTTAAGCACCCCATTGGAAGAATCTAAAGAGACCGTGCTTGCATTTGCAATTCATTATTTTAGGACCCAACTTGAATCCCAAGCTAAAGAAATTATTATCCCTATTGAACCCGATGAAAAAGAGCAAGGCATTAAATATACTGTTCCAAAAATGGGTGAGAAATTACATTTATTAGCCCTCTCTCAAAAAAATGTAGATTATGCAATAAGGGATTGGAAGCATCGACAAGCTTTAGTGAAAGTAAGTGAGACTGCTCCTGTGAATGAGGTTTTAAATGAATTAAAACAATTGCTTTCCGTGCCTGCAGTACCTAATCATATAGAATGTTTTGATAACTCCAATTTTCAAGGCGCCTACCCAGTTTCTGCGATGGTCTGTTTTAAAAATGGTATCCCAAGTAAATCAGATTATCGCAAATTCAATATTAAAACCGTGGTGGGTATCAACGACTTTGCAAGCATGCATGAGACCGTTTTAAGACGCTACAGTTCGGTCTTACAGAAAAAACATCCACTTCCTCAGTTGATTATCATTGACGGTGGCAAGGGGCAATTAAATGCTGCATTAGATGCCTTAAAAGAATTAGGCATTCAAGATAAAGTGACTACAGTAGGCTTGGCTAAAAATATAGAAGAATTGTTTTTCCCAGGCGATACGCGTTCTATTTTATTAAACTGGAACAGTCCAGCCCACAACCTAGTTCGAAATATCAGGGACGAAGTGCACCGTTTTGGTATCACCTTCCATAGAGCCCAAAGATCCAAAGGTGCTTTAGAAAACAGCTTGGACCATATCCAAGGCATTGGCCCAAAAACAAAAGAGACCTTGCTAACTTATTTCAAATCGGTTAGTAAAATAAAAACTGCCAATCCCAGCACATTAATTGAACTCATTGGCGCTGCAAAAACTAAAATTCTAATCGCTGCTTTTGAAAAAGAAAAGCAATAAATATTGAGCAGTGATTTCAATCAAGTTCTAATAAAAAATACGACATCAAGATATCGCATTTTTTATTTTAATTCATTTGAACTAATATACCCAACGGTCTTGTTCAAAGTCGAATATTTTTTGTTTGATTTTATCCCCTTCTTGTAATCGCTTCAATGGATCTTTATACAAAGCATTCAATAGTTTATCATTGTAATTGTCAAGAGTAGACTTAACTACATACCCATTGAAATAACGGCTCTCAAATAATTCTTCCCATGTAATTCGGCTAGAGATATTTCTTGGATTATACACTTCGGATTTTGCAAGGCTTGCTCTTAATTCTGGATAGTAAATCCAAAATAATGGACGCTTAATAATTTTGTTACCTATTTGTATCGAAGCTATTGGTGCAATACCAATGATTCTGCTATACATTCTACTTGTTTTGCTATCAAAAATCCATTGTTCCTTTAACCTAAAAGTATAAATAGAATCTGGATTAGGTGCTAAATTGGTATTGTAAATGATGCTAGTATCATACACATTTGGATCCAATACATTTTGAACAAATGTCGTATCTAAGCTCCCTTTTAATGAAGCATTCACTTCGTCAATACTTAATGGTGTTGTAAATCGATCATCCACTGTCGAAAAAGGAACCACCCCATCTTTTTCTATAGCACGTAATAATACAGCAAAGAAACGCTGATCACCATTATCGTCATATGCCTGGTACATAAAAGTTCTATTCAATTTTTCTCTAGCATCAATTTCTTCCCAAACGAATTCACTAAATAAAGCGTCTTCCTCTCTTAAATTTTCATAAGGTAATGGCAATCTTTCTTTCACCCCTTTTCTAGAATTGGTTTCAGAGAAAAAAGCATACCCATTTCTTAAACTTCTTTTATTATTCGCATTGAATCCACCAACCACTGTAGTGTCAATCGTTTTAGTAGGCTTTACTTCAGAAACAGTTGGCGCTGCCACAACTTGATTGCTATTTACAGGCTTAGTCACAGGTTTTGCGATCACTGTATCTTGTGCAGATTTTGAAGGCGTTGTTTTCTTTTTAGCTCCATAAGAAAACTGAGCATTTGCAGAAAAAGTTATTGCCAAAGAGGCAAGAACGATGCAGCTTGTTTTCATTGTTATTATCATAAATACCCTTTTATTAATTTCAAATCGACTTTGTCTTTTACTTTAATACTCTATTGTAAAATAAAACTGATTGTTTGATCTAATTTTCTTGATCCACCACCTGGCTCAGACACTTTAATTTCTCCAATGGTTACAGATGTTCCGGGTTGACATTTTCTAATTAATAAAGTTGCGCCACCTGAAAAAGCTGGACCATTCACTTCTGCAAAATCAGGCTCGTCAAAACCTTTACCAGTTGCAATGACAATAAAAGATAAAACATTAAATTTCACACCTTCAAAAACAAAATCTCTTAAATCTGCAATCACCCCACCCTGTGCTCTAAATTTGGCGGCAGCCATATTGCCTCCTGCACTTCCTCCCACAATCGCAATTGGATCTGGAATTCTTTTTACAGGAATATTTAATTTTTGTGTTTGCTTGCCATCATTTACAATCACAACAGTATTACCTGTTTGGGTACAAGTCACTATATATTGGCCAGAACCCGCTTTTCTAATAGTAGCACCTGCCCCTTCTACCGTCACATTAATTTTTTCGCCACCACCTCCACCAGTAATACTTAATGGATTATCTAAGCCCTTATAAAATACCCTTGTTTTATCTGTAGACACGACCAATCCAGAAGGAGTACCTACAGTATATTGTACTTCTTTTTCAACCTTTGCATTTTCTCCATTTGGTTTAATGAAAGAAATAATTACACGTTTTCTTTGGACCCCAGGTGTTGCACCAGCAACAGATTTGTATATTGCAGATCCATCTACACCTACCGGCACCACTACGCCATCTATTGAGATTGTTGGCTTTGCAGCACTACTAAAAGCGCCTACGCCTGCAGTAATAACTAATTCTTCACCAGACATTAAATACTGTGAATTGGATGCTGCAAAGGCATTGAACTGGTCATATATCAACTCTACTTCGCCAATTTCTTTATGGCAAAACTCTACTACCTGTGCTTCACTATTGCGAATATCATTTTGAAACTTAGTTAAAATTGTAACGGCGGCTACACTAGGTGTCATATTAAAATAAGCATAAGCCCAATCACCTTTACCAGCAATACTTGAAGTAGTAGGTACAGATAAGTCTAAGGGTAAATTAGGAATAACTTCTTTCGCAATCAAAGGATCAATAGCAGACAAGTCGGATTTAAATTGTACTAATTTATTGTATAAAGCCTTCCCTTTAGATTCGCCCGATTTGCTTTTTAAAAATAATCGTGAAGTAGCATCTAAATCATCTTCCTTATATACTTCTTTACCGTCTTTTATTTTCAAACCCGATTCTACTTTTAATTCCTGTTTCAATGATTCTACATAAATATACATAGCGTCAGCGTAAGCATGTGCTGCCTCTGCCTTAGGCGCCCAAATCGCAGCCTTTTCTGCCGTTTTTGGATCGGCCAATTTTGCTTTCAAAGATTTATAGATATCTAAATTCTTTCTTTCAATAATAGTACTAGCACTATTTAAGCTTTGCTCAATTGTTTTAAATGCATTGAGAATTTCACTAGATACATTTAATGCCAACAGCGCAGTCAACACTAGATACATAATGTTAATCATCTTCTGCCTTGGCTCCTTAGGTAATGACATGTATACTAGATTTTAAAAAATGAAAATTTGAATAATTAAATTAACGTCCTTGCATTGAAATAATCATATTGCCATACACTTTGTTTAACTGCGTAAGGTTGTCAGCTAATAAAGCAATTTGTTCTTTCGCTCTAATCGCATCTTGTGCAGAAATTGACATAGCATTAGAAGCTTCCGCTAACTTAGAATAATAGGTATTCATGGATTCCATGCTTTTACTCATCATCGCAATTTGTTCATTTAAGTCTTTACTTGCTTTTGACATATCTGCTAAATCCCCCAAATTCATGGCAGTGTCATTTAAGCGTTGGAAACTAGTGCTTAACTTTTCAAAAGCAGCACCGTCTAATTTAGCCGCTTCCAAATGCGCCATCACCGAATCCACTGCACCTGCTTGTGGCGCATGTGTTGAATCTCCTACTTCTGGCGGTGGCAAGAACGCATAAATGGTAAAAATCACAGCTTCTGTGATAAAACCAACTATTAGTGCATAATCAGCCCATGATAGATGTAAGATTTTTGCCAATGTAGCTATAATGACTACCGCAGCTCCTAAAGAGAAGAATACGTTAATGATCTTATTGGTTTTAGGCGAAATAGAATTTGACATTTGAAAAATTTATAAATTTTATATGATACTTTTTAATCTAAAAAAATATTTTAATTGAAATAATGATTAATTGACTCTTGGAGCCATTGAAAGCACACATCTAAATCCGATATATGATTTTGCAGTGTCTTGGTATTCATAATTACGAGAACTAACTTGACAATTGTACGCAATGTCTTTCCAAGAACCACCTCTGACAACTTTTCTTTTCATCAATACAGGATCTGAATCTTTTGCGTTGTATTGTACATCTGGACTAAAGTCTCCAAAAAAGTTATAACTACCTTCATAGAATACTGAGCTAGTCCACTCTGCCACATTACCAGCCATATCATATAACCTGAAATCGTTTTCACTATAGGCTTTCACTTTAGTCGTATAGATATTGTCATTCTTTGCATCACCACCAAAATAATCCCCTCTGCCTGGTTTAAAATTGGCTAACAAACGACCTTCTTTAGTTCTAGTATAAGGTGAACCCCATGGATACATTGCATTTGACTTTGAATTTCCTCTTGCGGCATATTCCCATTCAGCTTCCGTTGGCAATCGATAGATACCGTCAATTTTTTGATCTATTCTTCCAGGCTTCCCAGCATAATAATCACTATTATTTGTTCTCCAATGTGTGAACGCAACCGCTTGTTTCCAAGTCACACCCACCACAGGATATTCATTATAGGATGGATGACTAAAATACAACCTAGTCAATGGTTCATTGTAAGAATAAGAGAAATCACGCATCCAAACCAATGTATCAGGATACACATTTTGATTTACGGTAATTAAATAATCACCAAGTGATTGCTCAAGACCTTTAGAAGCTTTAGCTGCTGCTTTTAAATCAACAAATGAATATCTAAAAATTAATTTATTGGGATCAATCTCAATTTTTCCTTGGATGCGATTGTCTGGGCTTAGTAAAAGTTCATTCAATTTTTCTAAAACCGCTCTGCTATTTTGATTGATTCTTGTTGCTCTAGCCCAATCCACGCGGATTGTATCTTCGTTTTGATTAATACCTCCTCCATAAATCGCCAAATATTTCAATGAATCTGCTACATACTTAACAAATCTTCTGTACTGTTCGTTGGTCACTTCTGTTCGATCCATCCAAAAATTTTGTATAGATACTAGTTTCTTACGATTGACCATCGATAAGTCCATTTGTTCATCACTTGCACCCATGTAAAAAGACCCACTTGGTATTAAAACTGTTTGAGGATCTAATCGGTTAGAATTGATATTACGTTTGCCTCTTTTTGGGGGTGCAAATGCAATTACAGCAAGTGATAATATCAAAATGCTCAAGGCTGCAATTGGAAATTTGATCCTATTATTTTTTAAAAATGGTATCATATTATATAAAAACGATTTTTTTTACAAAAAATTACATTTTAGGGGTAAAATTAGCAGATTGTTTTAAAGCTATTTTTAAACCTGAATGAATTGATTTTCATCACTATTTAGAAGATGCAAATTAAGACATTAGTTGTTAGATATTTGCTAAAATAAGACCGATTTCTGGCATCGGTGGAGAGCAGGTCTTGTTTTTACATATAAAATACTGATTATCAACACTTTTTTTGTCTTTTAAGAGTGGGATTCGGTCCTCCTCTACCTGGCTCATAATGCGTATAGTTTGGGGTAAAAAGAGCGCATTTAAGGTAGGCAGGCTTTCATAAACAGTGGGGCCTAGCCCAACCAACGCTGTCATTCCAGTGGACATTTGGAAGAAACTTTGGGCCCAATAGCCAAAAGAACCGGGATATTGAAGTAAAGATGGTCGTATAGAATACACCATCTTTTCGGCATGCAAAGTCCATTGAGCGAGATCAAAAACATAGCCTAGATAATGTAAGCCTGAACAGATAAGCGCATTACCACTTGGCTGAGCACCATCATAACTCTCTTTTTTTCGAATCATCACATCTTTTTGATAGGATGCAGTGTAGTAAAAATAAAGTCCCTCTTCATCTATAAAATTAAGTAGCACGTAGTCCATCCACTTTTTTGCTTGCATCAAATAATTGGTATTACCTGTAATTTCTTGAAGTTGTATATAAGCTTGAATCAAATTGGCATAGTCATCTAAAAATGCTGTTGCTTTTGGGGTGCCATTCGCGATGCTATGATAAAAATAATGTGCATCCTTGTGATACAAATTTTCTTCCAACCATTGGATACATTCAATCGCCGCATTTTTGTAAAGTTCATTTCCTGTGGCAGCATACATTTTACAGAACCCCACTATCAACATTGCATTCCAACCCAATATTATTTTATGATCCAAGGCTGGACGAATTCTGACTGCGCGCTTATCAAATAATTTTTTAAGTGCCTTTTGCCACGCTGGTTCCCATTCTTTTTCAATGTCGTTTTGTGTCCAAAGAATATTGGTATGCTCCCAATTGCCATTTTGTTCCACTTGATAATAAGCAACAAAAGCATCAAAGATAGCAGGGTCAATGATCTCCTTTATTTCATCATAAGACCAAGTATAAAACTTGCCTTCCACCCCTTCAGAATCTGCATCTAAAGCGGCATAGTAGCCCCCTGCTCCATTGTATAATTCTCTTTGTAAAAAATCAAATGTGGACTGCATTACATTTAAGTAAATCGGCTTTTTTGAAATCTGATATGCTTCGGCAAGTACACCCAAGATTAGTGCATTGTCGTACAACATTTTTTCAAAATGTGGCGCTTGCCACATTGCATCAACACTGTATCTTGAAAATCCACCACCAAGATGATCATAGATGCCTCCCTGTATCATTTTATCAATCGATCTAATGGCATGCACGATCGATGCTTGATCTTTATTTTGAAAATAGTTTCTAAATAAAACTTGTATCGAAAATGTCTGTGGAAATTTTGGTGCTGCACCAAATCCACCCCATTGTGTATCCGCATTTTGCAAGATCCTTTGAGCAATCAATTGAAATTCGTCATTCGTAGCAACAGAGTCAGCCTCTTGAGTTTGTAATGCTTTGATATTGCTATCTAAAAGATGCTGTGTTAAATGTGTGGCTTGTTCTACCAGTTTATCGCGGTTGCGCTCAAAAGCAGATTGAACCCCCTTTAAAACATCCATCCATGAAGCACGATTTTGCATTGCTTGAGGCGGAAAATAAGTACCTCCAAAAAAAGGCTGCCCATTGGGTAATAAAAATATATTTAATGGCCAACCACCTGATCCAGTCATCGCTTGCAATGCATCCATATAAATATGATCGATATCGGGACGCTCTTCTCGGTCTACTTTAATATTGATGAAATGCGTATTCATGAAATCAGCTACCACTTCATCCTCAAAACTTTCCCGTTCCATCACATGACACCAATGACATGCGGCATAACCAATACTAAGTAAAATAGGCTTATCTGTAGCGGTCGCTGTTGCAAACAATGCATCTGACCATGGCTTCCATTGCACTGGATTGTGTGCGTGTTGTAATAAATAAGGACTTGTCTCCTTGATTAAATCGTTGGTGAAATTTTTATTGACACTCATAGAGTGCAATTTAGTTTATTTCTTTTTAGATACTTGCGCTAAAAACTGATCAAGACCAGCGAACATACTGGACACCTGAGGACTTGGTACTTTAATATGTAGATTCAAACCTGCATCTTCAATTGCTTTACAGGTGTTTGAACCAAATGCAGCAAGTGCAGTACCGTTTTGTACAAAATTTGGTTGATTGTCATACAGACTCTTTAAACCACTCGGAGTGAAAAGACAAATGATATCAAAATCGTGTTCTTTCAAAAGTGGTTTAATATCACTACTTACCGATCGGTACATATACGCCAAATCAAAATTACAGTCATGGTCTTTTAACCAATTAACAATTTCATTGTCTTGTTGGTTCTCACTACAAACATAAAGAAATTGCTCATTGGCTTTATGTTTGTTCAATACATCAAATAGTTTTTTATTGGATCCGTCTGCCCCAAAGAATACTTTGCGCTTTCTGTACATGATAAACTTTTGCAAATACAAAGCAACAGATTCAGTAATACAGAAATATTTTGTGTCTTGACTAATATTGACCTTTAGTTCATCACAGGTTCTAAAAAAATGATCAATCGCATTTTTACTTGTAAAGATAACAGCAGAATAAGAAGGGATTTCTATTTTAGTTTTTCTAAACTCTTTTGCACCGATTGGTTCCAATTCAATAAAAGGTTTAAAAAATAAAGTCACTTTGTACTTTCTTTCTAAATCAAAATAAGGGGATTTTTCACTCTCAGGCTTTGCTTGTGAAATTAGAATTTTTTTAATGGTCTTAGTCGCAGTTGTCTTTTTTTCTACACTCATTTCTTTTGCCATTTTAAACTTTCTACATTAGTAAGTTCCTCCAAAATATTGAACTATTAATTTATATAAAATCAATAGAGGTATTATCTCGAAAGCACAAAGGTAAAGAAAAAAATGAAAGGAGGAGACATGTAATTTGTTCCTAACAGATGTTAATGAAAATAAGTACCTATATAGTATTAAAAGGACCATTAATAAGCCTGCCCCAGCTATCGCAAAAGGATGTAAATAAGGCTTGGCGAATGCCAGGATTCCAATGAAAGGGATGAGTAAGATGCCTAGCACTTTATTGATCATGAAAACAACAAAAATATAGGTCTGGACTAGTTCATTGGTATTAAAAATATAGCCTGCAATTGTTAAACAAATGTACTTTCCAAAATACAACCCCAAAAAGAATAAACACATGTAGAAAAATCCTTCCCAAAAATTAATGGGTAGCAGATGCGCATTAAAAATAACCAGTGTTGTCATTAAAGAAAAACTCATAACAAACCCAATATTCATAATAAAAGAAGCTAAACTATTTTGTAAAAGCTGCTCTCTATTTTGCATCATCCTTAATGAGGATTGACTAAATTGACTAAACAATTTCGCAATATACTGTGGGGCAATTTGAATTAGAAAACTATATAAAAAAATCAACGCAATGATGGCATAAAAAAGGACATCTTTATCTGGTAATGAAAATTTTTGTTCTATTTTATACAATACATCCTCTGCATTGGATGAGGTTACTTTTTGATTGTACAACTGATAGGCATTCTTTTTTTTTGCAAAGAAATTGAGGTACAATTGTAGGACATTGAAACTACTATCATTTGGATCTCTTGGTATGGATTGCAAATACCAAGCATCGGATTGAATAAATGTTTTTGGAATAATTGGTACATACTTTAGCCATAAAGTGTCTTTAACCAACACAGTATCTTGAACAATTGCGATTGTATCCTTTGCAAGCAATACAGTATCTTTTTGACTTGCTTGCCTCACAAGGGTGAAGCTAGACAAAACAAATAGTCCAATGAAGGCAAATGAAAATTTCTTAAGTTGGTCTAACATCTGCTGCAAAAATAAGTATACTAATGCAGAATTAAAGAACAATGCCTAGCTTTGTTGGTAATTCAACTTATGGCAGGCATCTACCTACATATTCCTTTTTGCAAAAAAGCTTGTCATTATTGCAATTTTCATTTTTCTACACAGACAGATACTATTCATGCATTTGTAGATACACTCATTCAAGAAATTGAACTTCAGAAAAGCTATATCAACGAAACCATCGAGACCATCTATTTTGGCGGTGGAACGCCCTCCCTTTTAAATGAGCCGCAATTAAAAGCAATTCTAGCAGCCATTTATACCCATTTTGATGTTGCAACTACCATCGAATGTACCTTAGAAGCCAACCCAGACGACATCCATCCAATTAAATTGGCGGCATGGAAACAAGAAGGCATTAACCGTTTAAGTATTGG
>Ga0304730_1001046_pt1 | contig 21932 bp, 19 predicted proteins | sample M_130628_MF_Meta_FD_190474 | JGI IMG/M metagenome (GOLD analysis project Ga0304730, IMG submission 190474) | Freshwater microbial communities from Lake Montjoie, Canada to study carbon cycling - M_130628_MF_MetaG (v2) (version 2) | ecosystem: Environmental > Aquatic > Freshwater > Lake | place...
GCTTTATGTTCGGCCTGCAATCGACCCTGCCCTTCCGGGGCGAAACTTGGGATCAGGTTCGCAAGCTGGGTCTGGCCGGTCGCTTAGCGGCGATTTGTGATGAACAAACGGCGGCAAAGCTAATCCACGAAGGCCAGTCGAGAGATGACTGGGAGGCCCTGAAGGTCATCTTCTATCTCGGCACGGCTGAGCGGCCTGACTATACGGCGGAACTGGGTGACAACGTCCAGGGCCTGATGGCCCAGACCGGCGAAACCTTCGTGGAAATGTTCCTACGCACGGCCCGTGAGAGCGATGGGCGCGGCCTGTTCAATTGGCGGATGTTCTGTCAAGACCTCGGCGAACTGGGCGACCTCTTTACCAGCCAAAAGATCTTCCCAAGCCTTGGCGATGCCGGCGCCCATGTTTCTCAGATCATGGATGCCGACTGGACGACTTTCGTCCTGTCCTACTGGATCCGCGAGCGCAAACTCTACAGCCTCGGTGAGGGCATAAGGCGCATGACCTCTGGGCCAGCCCGCATCATGGGCCTGACCGATCGCGGCCTCCTAGAGGTCGGCAAGCGGGCCGACATCAATGTCTTTGATCTGGATCAGGTCACCCAACTCCAGCCGGAAATCGTCCATGATTTCCCGGGCGGGGCCCCGCGTTATATCCAACGGGCTAGGGGCTATCGCGCGACATTGGTCAATGGCGTGATCAATATTGAAAATGACCAACTGACGGGGGCTCGGGCCGGTAAGGTCCTTCGCCACCTCCACTAACCTCAAAGACGCCGCCGAAGGGTGACGAAGGACAGACCATGGACGATCTAACCCAAACGCCGCGCGAAATTCCGGCCAAGCGACTGACGACGCCAACGACGGTGAGCCCGCAGCTCCAACGTTCGATCGCGACCTTGGCGGCGGCGGCGGCGGCCGGAGGCGGCTTGCCCGTCGGATGGATGCCGTCGACGACGCAGGAGTGGAAGGCGGTCATTGCTCAATTGGACGCGCAAGCGATAGCCATTGCCCCCGCCATCAAGGCCCTTTTCCCGCACAGCGTCGTCCTGCGCCAGATCGCCGGGGTCACGGTGCGGGAGATTACCCCAGACAGTCTTGACCCTACCAAGACCGGCAAGCTGCTCGTCCATTTTCACGGTGGCGGCTACGCCCTCAACAGCGGCGAGGCCAGCACCGGTGAGGCCGTCTTGGGCGCGCACTATAGCGGCATGAAGGTAATATCGGTCGATTACCGCACGCCGCCCGATCACCCCTTTCCCGCCGCGGTCGATGATGCCGTCGCCGTCTGGAAAGCCCTTCGGGAAGAGTTTCCCGCAGAAGCCCTCGGGACCTTTGGAACCTCAGCAGGCGGCGGGCTGACCTTGGCCCTCGCGCTGAAGCTCCGCGAGCTTGGCGAGACCCTGCCCGGCGCCATCGCGCTGGGCACGCCCTGGGCCGATCTGACCGGGGCCAGCGACAGCTATCAGGTCAATGCCCATGTCGATGGCGTCTTCTCGACCTTTGACGGCTTTGCCAAGGCCATGGCCCACCTCTATGCCGGGTCAACCGAGATCACCCATCCGCTGATCTCTCCGGTCTTTGCCAACTATGCAGGCTTCCCGCCGACCATCTTTGTGACCGGCACCCGCGATATATTGCTCAGCGATACGGTGCGAGTCTACCGCGCCATGAGGGCTGCGGGGGTCACGGCGCGGCTCGAGGTTCACGAGGCCATGAGCCATGCGGAATATATCTACGCCTTCGATTCCCCTGAATCCGCCGTCGCCTTCACCGACATTGCCCAGTTCTTCGACGCCCATTTGCAAGGTTAGGGGTTAATGGGCTCATGGCCGCGATTTTGATTGGCATAGATCCAATTTGTGTCATAAATTCCGTGTGTCATTTTATTTTTTGAGCCACAAAATGAACCAAGTCCTCGATGTTCGTGTAGCCCATAATGGCCGTATGGTCCTGCCCAAGTCGGTGCGAGAGGCCCTTGGCGTGACGGGAGGTGGTGCTGTCATCCTCTCTATCGAGGGCGGCGTGGTCACGCTGACATCCATCGCGCAGAGCATTAGCCATGCGCAAGCGCTCTACCGAGACTATGTCACCCAGGACCGTTCATCGGATGATTTCATCCAGGAGCGTCGCCAAGACGCTGTTTGCGAGGAGCAGGCTTAAGATGGCGTCTGTCGTTTTTGACGCCTCGGCCCTGATCGCGCTGCTGCGCGGCGAGCCCGGTGCCGACCGTGTGGCTGCCCATATTGGTGACGGCTTGATCTCAGCCGTCAATTTGCAAGAGGTGATCAAGGCGATGCTTGGACGAGGCATCCCGCTAGAGATCGTGCGAGAGATGATCGGGGCACTACATCTTGATGTTCGCCCCCACGGTGAGGACGAGGCCTATGGTGCCGCATCGCTGCATCAGGTCACAGCGACCTATGGCAGTGGGCTTGGCGACCGCAGTTGTGTGGCCCTTGCCATCGCCCAACGGCTCCCGGCCCTGACCGCCGATCGGGCATGGACACAGATCACAGTGCCCGGGCTGAAGGTCCTGCCTATAAGATAGACCCTAGCCGAAGGGATGAAGCAGGAGCATGGCGCTCACCCAGGTCAGGACCACCAGGGTTTCAATCACCACCATCGCCACAGGCTTCCAGCCGACGTGAACCAGCTCCCCCAAAGAGGTCTTGGTTCCAAGGGCTGAAATCGCGGCCACGAGGCACCAGCGCGAGCCCTCGGAGACATGCTCCATCACCATCGCAGGGATCAGGCCCGACGAATTGACCGCAACCAAAGCGACAAACCCGACCAAGAAACCCGGGAGGATCGGGGGCCGCTTGACCCCTTTGGAAGCGCCGCCCTTGGGCGTGAAGAGGAAGGCGATGACCAGCACGGCAGGCAAGAGCATGGCCACGCGGAACAGCTTGACGATGGTTGCGGTATCGCCCGTGGTCTTGGACAGGCTGTAGCCCGCCCCCACCACCTGAGCCACATCGTGGATGGTCGCCCCCAAGAGCACGCCGGAATCGGTCGCATTCAAGCCCATAGCGGTGGCAAGCAGCGGATAGAGGATCATGGCCACGGTCGAGAGGGTGGTCACCCCGACCACGGTCAGCATGGTGTCGCGCTCTCGGGTGGGTGATTGCGGCAACACGGATGAAATGGCCAGCGCCGCGGACGCCCCACAGATCGCGACCGCCCCGCCGGTCAGGACACCAAACTGCGGCGATAGCTTAAAGACCTTCGAGGCCAGCCAGCCGGACAGGATGGTGATCAAGACCCCTGCGGCGGCGATGAACAGAACCTCGCCGCCCAGCGACCCAATTTGAGCCAAGGTGATGCGCGCGCCCAGCAGGGCCACACCGAGGCGCAGGATGGTGCGGGCAGTAAAATCAATACCGGGCCGACAGCGCTTATCCTGCCCAACGAAATTGACCGACATGCCCAGCAGCAGAGCAAAGAGCATGACCGGTGCATGATAGTGATCCGACAACCATGAGGCCGACAGGGCGACGAGTAGCGCGATGGACAGGCCTGGGGCAATCTTCTTGATGGTCCGGACCAATCGGTCAAAGAGACCGCTCCCCGGCTCCTCAGGCGCCAAGACGGGCACGCCTTCGAGGCTGTCAAAGGATGAAAAGGACAGGCGCTCATCAAAGGGGGACGGGTTCACCATGGCAGCCTCAAATCCAAATTAGACGACGCAACGCGGTCAAGACTGTTCAGCGATGATTTGGTCGATCAGGGCATCGAGCTTTGGATCGGGCTCAAAGCCGTTGTTCAAACGCTCAGCGACACGCGGCCAGGTCTTGGCGATCCCCTGCTCGAGCGAGATGTCGCACTGCCAGCCGCCGGTCAGATCCGCGATCTTGCGATTGTCGAAGATCTTGCTGTTGGATTTGTCGCCGAGCAGTGGGCCTTCCCAAGTGGGGTCATAGGCCAGCAGGGTCTTGGTCAAGACCGGGCGGATATCGGCAGCCACGCCCACCTGATGGGCCGCGGCGCGAAGGAGCCGGTTCCAACTATGGCCGATGCTATCGGTGATGTGAAAGGCCTGTCCCAAGGCCTGGGCGTGGCCGAACAGTTGGACAAAGGCGCGGGCAAAGTCTTCCGAATGGGTGACAGTCCAGATCGACTCGCCATCGCCCGGCACGACCACCGGCTTGCCGCGCAGCAGCCGCCAGACCAGATGATCACCGGTAATCACGACGCTGGGTATGCGGGTGCGATAGGTATGGCTGGGACGAACCAGCGTCACCGGCAGATGCCCGGCAAGGTGGGCCTCTAACAGCCGCGCCTCGCAGGCGGCCTTACTGCGGCTATAGGCCCAAAAGGGATTGTCGAGCGGGGTCTGTTCGGTAATCAACGCCGTTTGGCTGGGCTTTTGATAGGCCGAGGCCGTCGAGATGAAGATATATTGTCTGCAGTGGCCGCCAAAGATCTGGATGTCGCGCTCTACCGCCTTGGTGTCAAAGGCGAGAAATTGACAGACCACGTCAAAACCGCCCTGCGCCAACCCGGCATAGGTCTCGTCATCGGCAAAGTCACCGACCCACTGCTCGACGCCCAACCGTGCCGCTTCAAAGGCCTTGCCGCGATTGAACAGGGTGACCGCATGGCCCGCCCTTTTGGCTGCCTCGACACAGGCGAAGGAAATTTCACCCGTGCCGCCGATGAAGAGCACCCGCATGGTCGTCATCCCTCTGGCGAGATCTCGCCCCGAACCACGCGAGCGCCGCCCAGTTCGTGGGAGTCGTGGAAGTGATTGACCTGTTCAGGCGCATCGATGAACCGGACATTGCGGTTGATGCCAAAGCGGCTTGGGACGGACTCGAACACATCGCGCACATCGGACTGAAAGACCAGACGGCCATCGCCGAGGGTCCGATCATCCATCAGGCGCAAGGTTGGGTCTGCAGCACACTGTTCGAGCGTCTGCAGATCAAGGTCTTGAACATAGATCCCGCGCCAGTGCTTGCAGCGACCCGCATGATAGGTGGCCGCGATCATGGCGCGAGGCTTGCTGGCCGGATTGGGCACGCCCCGGTGCCACATGCGCGGGTCCCGAAAGCAGACGCCGCCCTCAGGTATAGGCATCCGGGCCGGCGGGCTCCACTTTTCGATAAAGTCTGGATAGGGCTCGACCCAATTTTTGGCCCAGTTCACAACATCGGTTTCCAGATGGCTTCTGGGATAGATTTCCGTGGCACCATTGGCCTCGGTTATCTCTTCCAGGGCGATGGAGCAGCTCAAGGTCGTGGTCGGCGGCGGCCAGCTTTGGCCATCGCGCTTTGCATCCTCAGGGGTCTTCCATGAATAGGGCCGGTCAAAATGCAGAGGCTGATAGGTGCTGCCCGGACAATTGACATTGCCATTATAGAAGCCAAGCCAAGCCCCCTCGCCGAGGATGGCTGCCACCACAGCCTCAATTACCGGATTGGCGACAAGGTCGCTCCGCACATAGGGACCATAGCGCCGCAAACCGAGCTGCAGGTGCCCGTCACCGGTATTTTCTTCGTGTCGCGTCCGCTTTCCGGTCGCCCGCACGCGCTCGACATCTTCAAGGACAGAGCCGGTCAGGAGGTCGATGGTTTCCTTTGAAACGACATTGCCAACCACCGCATAGCCGGTTGTGCGCACCGCGTGAGCAATAGCCTGCAAAACCTCAGCCGGCAGCAGACCCGACGCGCGCTCCTGATCTGAAAGTGTATAGTTCACGTCGTTTCCTCACTTCCTGTCGATTATGATTTCTGTTCGAGATTATCCCGCCAGCGATGGGGGCGATCTTTCGGCCAAAGTTGAATCAACATGCCGCTGGCCGATTCCGGTTCAATAAAAACCCGAGGCGTGCCAACCCCACGAAGGGTGACACCCTTCTGTAAGAGGTCTGCAACCGCCTCGTCCAGATCATCGACCCTGAAGGATAGGAGGCGAAGGCCCTCACCCTTTTCGCGCAGCATCTCGGCATAGATATTGTCTTGGGCCGTTGGCGCGATCAGTTCGATAAAGGTGCCATCGACCAGTATGAAGAAGGCTTGCGCCAGACCCACATCGTCAAGATGGACGCGGTAGCTGAGCTTAAAGCCAAGTCGTTCCCAGATCTGGATGGCCTCGTCGATGTCGCGGACCAGAAGGACGATATGATCGATTTCGGTCAGGGACACGGGATCAGGCCTCTAGGACTTCAGGGTCCGGTGCGACGGCAACAATCTTGGGCATCAGAAGATGGACCCAGCCAAAACCCAGCAGATAGGACACCGATGCCAGCCCCAAGAGCGGGCCGTAACCAAAGCCTGCGGTCAGGATCATGCCCGTTGCTTGAAGGATCGCAGTCCCAGCCATATTGCCGCAGAAGGCCCCAAGACCAATCACTGTGCCGACCTGACGCGACGGGGTCACATCAGTGGCGAGCGAAAAGATATTGACCGAAAAGACCTGATGGGCACCGAGGGCGAGGCCCAAAATAGCTGTGGCGACCCAATAGTTGGGCACCGAGGACACGAAATAAATCGGCGTCACCAACAGTGCAGCCATCAAGAGCGAGCCTTTGCGCGCGTTATTCAAACTGATGCCGCGCGCCATCAATTGCCTAGGCAACCAACCGCCGACCAGAGCGCCCAAGGCACCGCAGCAATGGATCACGGCTAGGGGCGCGGCATATTGCGCGAGGCTCAGGCCGAACACCCGATGGAACAGGTCCGGCATCCAAAACAGCAAGAACCAATAGATCATGTCCGACAGGACCTTGCCGCCCGCGACGGCCCACGTACCCTTGGTGGTTAGAACGTCACGCCAACGCACCCGATCCGCCGCTGTAGGGTTCACATGCGCGGCATGTTCGGAGCCCTTGCCCGGCGCGAAGGCGTACCAGGCCGCGACCCAGATCAGTCCAAGTCCGCCCATCACCACGAAGGTATTGGCCCATCCAAATTTGAGGGCCAGCCAGGGGATCAGGAGTGGGATCAGGATCGCGCCCGCAATACCGCCAATCGCGCTCATCATACCCAGGGCGAGCGAGCGGTCCTCATTGCGGAATACGGCGGCGATGGTCTTGATATTGGTCGGTGTGCCCATGGCCTCGGTGGCCCCAAGCGCGACACGGGCAAGGGTGAACTCCCCCATGGTCCGGGCAAAGGAGTGCACAATCGCCGCAATACTCCAGCTGCCCACGCCAAAAGGATTGGCGCGGCGCCAACCGATCCGGTCGACCAGCCAACCGGTCCCGAGCAGCGCAATGGCGGCAGAAAATTGGAACACGGCGGCCAGATGGCCATAGTCCGTATCGGTCCAGTGCAGCTCGTCCTGCAACATGGGCTTAAGGATGGAGATGATCTGGCGGTCAGCGCTGTTCAGCAAGCTGCCGGTGATCAGCATAAATATGATCAGTCGGGTACTGGGAGTCCACATTGACGATTTCATGCGACGACTCCTGAAGATCGGTGGGCGCTTGAGGCTAACAGTCAGGGCCTCAATTTAATATGGGGCATTAGAGGCGCAAAGGGTCGATCGCAGCTATGCCATCGACCCCCTAGGCTCAGACTAGAAGTTCTTGTGAAGAATAACGCCGAAATAGCGGTTGAAGTCGCGCGGAACCTGCCCGATCAAACCGCCGTTCGCCTGAGAGACGAAGCTGCGATATTGCTGATCCAAGATGTTGCGAACCACCAGACGCGCGGACCAATCGCTCACATTATCGGTCAAGGCGACAGAAGCGTTCCAGACGCCATAGCTTGGCGAGATTGTGTCTGGCGTTTGGGTGATGCTGTTTTGCTGTTCTGACTGCCAAGTATAGTTGGTGTTCAGGTCAACAGACATCCGCTCGGACTGATAGGCCGCATATTGCGCCCGCACCGAGAACTTGTCCTTAGGGGCCAAGGGCAGGGTCTTGCCGTCGACCTGGCAGCTCGCGGCGGCATTTGGCGGACAGTTGAACTTCTCGATCCGAGCATCTAGGTGAGTATAATCGACCGACAGGGTCAGGTTGTCGACAAACTTACCCACGGCATCCACTTCAATACCCTTGGTCGAGACATCACCGGCATTGATCAGACGGGTGATGATCGCGCCCGCAACGATATCGGGCTGGTTGGCCTGATAGTTGGACACATCATCGTTGAACAGAGCGACGTTGAGCTGAAGGCGACGATCGAACAGGCGCGACTTGACGCCCGCTTCAAAGGCCTTGGAGGTTTCAGGGTTCAGGGTGTTGGTCTGCGCCGCCGTCTGGTTGAAGAAGACGTTGAAGGCTGGACCCTTATAGCCACGCGAATAGGTGACATAGGCGTGGGTGCTGTCATTGACGTCATATTGCAGACCGACGCGGCCAGCATAATCCTTCACGTGGGCTCGTCCCTCACCGACAAAGGACGGGTTGATACCGGGGACGGCCGTTGCAGAGGTCGAGTAACGTGACGAGTAGAAACGCAACTGGTCATCAACCAGGCGCGCACCCGCAATGGCACGGAACCGCTCGGAGAAGTTCAGGTTGGCTTCACCAAAGACGGACTTGTGGGTTGGCGTCGCGCCAAACCGGTTAAAGCCGTAGTTGGTAACGGTTGAACCGTTGGCCAGCAGCTGGGTCGTGTCGCGACGATAGTTTTCCTTGTCCGGGGCGTGCATGAAGTAGAGGCCCACGACATAGTCGAGGAACTTGCCCTTCGGTGAGCTCAAACGGAACTCTTGGGTATATTGCTTGGTCCAGACGTGACCGAGGTCAACCTGCTGGGTGGGCGTCAGGGTGGTCAGGCTTGAATAGCCATCCAGATCGCCGCGCTGCACATTGCGCCAGTAGCGGAAGGCCGTGATCGAGGTCAGATCAAAACCGCCCAGCTCGTAGTTGGCTTGCACAAAGGCGCCCGAATTCATGTCCAACACGCTCGATGGCGAGTTCAGCGACACGTTGGTATTGTCCATCGAGGCGGTGAGGCCTTCCGCCGAAAGGATCTTTGGAAGGTTGACGCTATTGGTCTTAATGCCGCTCGGATAGCCGATATTGTAGGTCGCCACATAGATAGCGCCGGTCGATTTCAGGTTGGAGTTGGTATAGTCGACACCCGCAAGGATGCTGAATTTCGGTGTTGGTGTGAACAGGAGCTTGCCGCGGAAACCTTGGCTCTTATAGCCGTTGTTCTTGGTGCCATTAAAGATGTTGTCGACATTGCCTTCGTAACCGCTGGTCACGGCAGCCAGTCGGCCGCTGAGGACGCCCTTGACAATTTCGCCGTTCACCGCGCCAGAAACGCGATATTCGTTGCCCTGATAGTAGGCACCTTCGATATAGCCGCCCGCTTCAGGGGTTGGGTTGGTCGTGATGATGCTGATCACGCCCGCCGAGGCGTTCTTGCCGAACAGCGTGCCTTGTGGTCCGCGCAGCACCTCGACGTGATCTAGGTCAACAATGTCGGTCACCATCTGGCCGGGACGGGCCAGAACCACGCCGTCGACAACGGTCGACACGGTCGGCTCAGCGCCTGGCGAGGTGGTGATGGTACCAAGGCCGCGGATCAGCAGCGAGGCGTCCTTGTTCGAGGGTGAGGTGCGGGTCTCGACGCTGGGAATGACGGCCACCAGATCGACGATATTGTTGCGGTTTTCTTGGCGAACCAGGGCCCCGTTGACGACGCTAACCGCGACCGGCGTGGTCTGCAGCGACTCGTTGCGCAGACGGGCGGTGACAACCACCTCTTCAACCTGATTGTCGGCCTTGGCGGCGGGTGATGCCGCTGCGGTCTGGGCCATAGCCGCGCCAGCAAGGCTTGAACTGGCCAGTAGCGCTGCGACGAAAGCGCCGCGTGTTGTGTTTTTCAGCAGGATGCTGTTGGTCGTCTTTACGGACATGTGTGGTTCCCCTTGTCTTCCGTTTGTTTCAAAGTCGATATTTTTAAGGGCTAGAGGCCGAACTCTGCCATCTCTACGGATCGTTTCTCACGCGCACTGATCTCTGCGGCTGCACCAATCGCGACCGCCAAAAAGCCGTCCTGAGCGGTCACTTCAACAGGACCCGCCCCGCGAACAGCCGCGTTGAATTTCTGATGTTCATAGAAGGTCGAGCCATGGTGGCTGCCGGCCTTGAGGGCGGTTTCGTCGGTCTCAACGATCTCGCGCGAGACATTTTTCGGATTACGGAACCCAACCCGGGGCGCATAGACCAAGGCACCCTCAGGAATAAACAGATCGAGCCGGGCCTTGTCGCCCACGGCCGTCACCTCTTCTTGGTTCTCCGCCCCCTCAGCAAACATCGACAGGTCCAACATGGCGCGAACGCCATTGGCGAAGTCGACGGTCGTGAAGCTGTTGTCGATAATGTCGGGCGTCTCGCCATTATAGCGCTCGTCCTTGTGGTTGACGTCCATCGCACCGGAGCAATAGACCCGCACCGCTTCGGACCCGACAATCAGGCGCATCAGGTCGAAGAAGTGGCAGCACTTCTCCACCATGGTTCCGCCCGTATTACGGTTAAACCGGTTCCAATCCCCGACCTTGGGCAGGAAGGGGAAGCGATGTTCGCGGATCGACAACATCTGCAGCCGTCCGACCTTGCCGCTATGGATCTGGTTCACATATTCGACCATCGGCGGCATGTAGCGATATTCCATTGCCGTCCAGAACGGGGCCGTCGATTGCGCCGCGCGCTCCACCACCCAGCGGGCATCGTCCAAGGTCGTCGCCAGTGGCTTTTCGCACAGGATGGCGAGGTTCGCATCGAACAGGGGCTCGAGCACCTTGCGATGGGTATAGTTCGGGCTTGCGACGATCACGGCATCGACCAGACCGCTCTTGGCCAAGGATGCACTATCGGCGAAGGTTGCAACCGTCTCGCCGCCCGCGCCCAAAGCGTCTCGCGCCATGTCGAGGGACTGGGCAACCGGATCGGCCAGGGCGGTGACGACAGCGCCGGGTGTAATGGCCAGATTGCGGATATGCTCACGAGCCATCAGCCCGGTACCCACAATACCGTAACGCACCACCTCAACCACAATCCGCCCCTTATTTTTTATGACACTTTTACTTTAGGCTAGAACTTACAAAGAGGGCAAGGGCGAACAGGCCCCGACCGGCCCTTCAAGATGAGGGGAAATCCTAAATTATCATCATGTATTTTTACGCTTTCCGACTCAAAACTCGGCAAGGGCGGCAGGCCCTGAAGCCTAGTCTTACCCTCAATTTCCGTCGAGCCTATGATCCGAATACAACAGTTTACTAGGCATTTTACGGGATGCGAAAATCCCCACCTTTAGGCCCGTTCTATAACCCATGGGGTGCTCATCTGGATTAGACCAGCGGCCCGTGGTCAATATGGGGCAGAACGTGGCGGGCAAAGAGGTCAGCCTCTGCCGCATGGGGATAGCCAGACAGAATAAAGGCCTCAATGCCCATGGCCCGGTAGTCATTGAGCTTGGCCAGCACCTGATCGGGATCACCAACGATCGCCGCGCCGCAACCGGATCTTGCCCGGCCAATCCCAGTCCAGAGATTGGCCTCCGCATAGCCATCATCGCCCGCCGTCTCGCGAAGAGCGACCTGGGCCTGAACACCGGCCGATTTGGAATCCAGAGCCTTGGCCTTGATCGCGGCCCCAACCTGATTGTCGAGTTTGCTCAGCAAGCGGTCGGCGGCGGTGCGCGCTTCAGATTCGGTATCCCGCACCACCACATGGGCTCGGTAACCAAATCGCAGGGTCCGGCCGTAGCGCGCGGCCCGTGTGGTCATGTCGGCGATAATGTCTGCGACGGCCTCCTTGCGATCGGGCCACATCAGAAAGACATCAGCCCCCTTGGCGGCGGCGTCGCGGGCATCTTCCGACAGGCCGCCGAAATAGAGCAGAGGCGCCTTACCCGAATGGGTCCGGACACGGGGCGGCTCGATCTTGAGGTTCCAGAACTCGCCCTGATGGTCGAGCGCCTCGCCATTGAGCATGGTCTTGAGGATCGACATGGCCTCAACCGTGCGGGCATAGCGCGGTGCCGAGGCCAGCTTTTCACCCGGCATATCCGAGGAAATGATGTTGACGGTGAGCCGTCCGCCCAAAATGCGGTCGATGGTGGCGATCTGGCGGGCGAGCTGTGGAGGCCACATCTCGCCGATGCGCACGGCCATCAATAAACGCATGCGCCGCACCTGGGTTGCTATGGCCGCAGCAAAGGCTGTGGTGTCTATGCCCAGCTCATAGCCGGACGGCAGGAGGATATTATCAAACCCGCCCGCCTCGGCCTGCAGGACGATATCGCGGCAGTGCTCCCAGCTTGACTGGAGACGCTCATCGGGAACGCCCAAAAACTCATAGTCATCGTCGCAAAGGGCCGAAAACCAGCTAATCTCGCAGGGCGCTTGCGTCATGGCAGCGGCACGCCAAGAGCAGCGACCAGCACCTCGTACCAAGCCTGACGCGTCCAGCGGGGCTTGTAAGCGTCTGGGATTTCGGCGATCCGTGCGGGGGTTTGGGTGCCGACAATGGGAATGGGACGGGCCGGATGGGCCATGATCCAGCTATAGGCCGCAGCCGCCAGCGACACGCCATAGGTCTCAGCCACCGCCCTGAGGCTTGCGGCCACGGCACGCTCGCGGTCTGAACCGGGCGCAGCCAGCCGTCCGCCGCCCAGCGGCGACCAGGCCAAGACGGTCATGTTGCGCGCAATCGCTTGGTCCATGGTCCCGTCGGACAGGGGCCCGACCGACAGGGGCGAAAATTCTGGCTGGGTTGAGACCACGGGCAAACGAAGGTGGGCGGTAAAGGCCTCGACCTGAGCGGCCGTGTGGTTAGACACCCCAACTGCGCCGATCTTTCCCGCCTCATGGGCCGCCTCCAGCGCCCGGGCGATCTCAACCGGGTGGGTCAAAATGTCAGGGCGGTGGATCTGCCAAAGGGCAACATGCTCTAGGCCCATGCGGCTCAAGGAGGCATCAATGGCCGAGGTCAGATAGGCCTGACTGGAATTGTAGGGCACGCCCATCTCAATTCCGCCCTTGGTAGCGATCACCATCTGCTTGGCCAAACCCGGAGCCTGCTTCAGCACAGCGCCCAACAGGACCTCTGCCGCGCCGAAGGGCTCGCCATTGTCGGGGCCATAGATGTCGGCCGTATCGAACAGGGTCACCCCTGCATCGAGCGCAGCCTGCACTCTGGCCTGAGCGGCGTTCACATCCGCGCCGCTAAAACGCCACATCCCCCAAGCGATGGAGGAGACGGATGGACCACCGGCATAGAGGTCACGATTTTTATTGGGTTCAGGAAGGTATGTCATCGGCGGCATACTATGCGCGAAAAGGGTCATGTCAACGAGAGCAACGGACAGCGATTATAAGGGACCTTAGAGACTGAGGCCCATCACTGGACATCATGCTCAGCTTAAAACTGCCCATGATCTCGGGTCGACGCAGCCAACCAATCTGGGTATAGCCCATTATAGGGTGGGGCCTATGCTTGAGTGGACAGTGTCCGCACGGGTCAAGGCCACCGCCATAGCCACTCGACCCAAACCCCTCTGAGGCCTGACATGCAATTTGATGACGTCGTCCTAGGTCGCCGCAGCATTCGCGGTTACAAGCCCGATCCCGTGCCGCAAGCGCTGATTGAGGAGATCCTCACCCTCGCCATGCGCGCGCCCTCGTCGATGAACACCCAGCCTTGGAACTTCTATGTCCTGACGGGAGAGCCGCTGGACCGTATCCGGGCCGGGAACACCGAACGGAACCTGGCGGGCGTGCCCCATTCACGCGAATTTCGAACCGGCCATGCCTTTGAAGCTCAACACCGCGATCGTCAGGTCGGCGTCGCCAAGCAACTGTTCTCGGCCATGGGCATTGCCCGCGACGACAAGGACGCGCGCCAAGATTGGGTCCTGCGCGGCTTTCGTCAGTTTGATGCGCCGGTCTGTGTAATCGTGACCTATGACCGCGTGCTCGCCGACAGTGACGACACCCCCTTCGACTGCGGCGCGGTGACCACCGCTCTGGTCAATGCCGCCTGGTCGCGCGGCCTTGGCGCTGTGATCAACAGCCAAGGCATCATGCAGTCGCCCGTCGTGCGCGAGCATGCCGGTATTGCTGATGATCAGATCATTATGAAAAGCATCGCCATCGGCTGGCCAGACGAAAGCTTCCCAGCCAATGCGGTCGTTTCTGAGCGCAAGAGCGTGCAAGAGGCAGCCGTGTTCCGGGGCTTTGACGACTAGGTCTGGTCGCTTCGGTCGGCCCTTAGAGCCAAAGACCGTTCTGACACGGCGGATGTCTCCGCGTCAGAACGGTCTATCTTAAGATCGCCTATTGGAACCGGTAGTTCAAGGACAGGCCATAGGTCGCAGGGCGGCCGGTAAATCGCACGGTCGTATCGAGGTTACGATTGGCGGCGGTCCAATAGTAGGCGTCTCCAACATTGCGGCCCCAGGCTGAGAGGCGCCAAGTGCCCGTCAGGCTTTCAAAGCCTGCGCGAAGGTCAATGAGACTATAGGCCTTCACATTGAGCGATGGCAGTTGGCCCAACTGGCTATTGGTCTTGTCCTGATGGGTGATCCCGCCGCCGACAAAGCCGCCGAGATTATCATTGATCGACCAGCGATAGTTGGCGTCAGCGACAAACTGCCACTTGGGCGTATTGGGGAAGGCTTGGCCGCCAAAATTGGTCAAGATGGCGTTGGGATCAAAGTTGGTGAAGCCGTCTAGGATCTCCGAGTCCGTATAGGATCCGCCCGCGGTAAGGCTCAACCCTTCAATCGGGACCCAGGTGGCCTGAAGCTCAGCGCCCGTGACCTTGGACTTGGGCACATTGATCATCTGCAAGAGCGAGTTAAAGACGGGGTCCAGCACCCGGCCGAGGATCTGCTTGTCCTGATAGTCATAATAGAACAGGGCTCCGTTGAGTTGGAGCTTGCGGTCGGAGGTGGTGGTCTTGAACCCAGCCTCATAGGCCAGAACCGACTCTTGGGTTGCGGGCAGATATTGACGGGCCGTTGACGCCCCCAGCGAGGGGAAGCCGCCCGCCTTATAGCCCTTACTGATATTGGCATAGAGCAGGGTCCGCTCGCGCGGTGTCCATTCCGCCCCCGCCCGCCAAGCAACATTGGTCTCATTGAGGCTATCGACCACCAGTCCCGGGGCATAGACGGCATTGACCGTTGTACAGCCGCCCTTTGGGATCGGGGGATTAAAGGGCAGACGGAATGCGGGACGGAAGGAGTTCCACAGGGAACCGAGGACGAAGGCCGTATTGCCATCGCCGGAATCGGCCGTACAGCCGCTGAAGCGATTGTCAGACTTCGTATAACGCGCGCCACCATAGACTTTCAGATCATCGGTCAGTTGATAGTCGAGACTGGCAAAGATGGCGGAGGTCTTGGACTTTTGATTATTGGTGTCGACGAAGTCGGCAAAGATCGGCAGGCCAAAGCCGGTAAAGGCGAGGGCCTGGGTGCTCTGTGCCAAAATGTTGAAGCTCGATTCACGAACATCATCGTCGGCATAGCTGACGCCAACCGTGTAGCGGGTCTTGCTGTTCAGATCGCCCGCGATCCGCAGTTCCTGAGACAGGGACGTGATCTTACCTGTGGTATGGCGGTTCAGGTTCGACAGGGTGGTGCCGTCAATATCCTGTAGCTGATCCTGTTTGAACTGACTGATGGCGGTCAGCGAGGTCAGGGTCATATGATCGGACAGCTGATAGTCGATCTTCGCTGCGGCCTGAAGGAAGCGATTGTTCTTGGCATAGTCATCCGCCGGATTGAAATCGGCAGCCCGCGCATTTTTGGGTGCGAGCCTGTAGGTCAGCAGGCCCGGGACGAAGGGGGCGATGGGCGCAATTTGGGGGTTGATGCCAATCAATTGACCCGCTTGGACATCGGACTGGTCATTGGAGCCATTGATATTGACCTGCACCTTTAGACGCGCGCTAGGGTCCCACGCCAAGGTCAGGCGGGCATTTTGGACCTTGTCGGCGCCATTTTCGGCGGTCTTGGTGTAGCTGCGCTGCCAAGGATCGGACGTGATCGTCTGGACGGCCAAACGTGCGCCTAGCGTGTCGGACAGGGGCCCGCTGATAAAGCCGCTTAGGTCCACCGCGTTAAAGGTGCCGTAGCTGGCATCAATGCCGGCCGCGAAGCTTTTGGTCGGCTTGGCGGCAATGAAGTTGATCGCACCGCCCGTCGCATTTTGCCCGAACAGGGTGCCCTGCGGACCCTTGAGAATTTCGACGCGCTCGAGGTCCAGATTGACGCCGCGGCTCTCAATGGCAAAGGGGATGGGGGCCTGATCGATATAGAGGCTGACGGTCGAACGGCCGCCTAGGCTGATGTCGCTAAAGCCTATGCCACGCAGGGTATAGATCGGCGAGCCAACATAGGAATCGGCATAGCTAAAACCCGGCGAGACCTTGATTAGATCGCGGACCTCATTGACGCCCGAGCGCTTAAGCTGTTCACCCGTCACCGCCGTGATCGACATGGGCACGGCATTGACATTTTCTTCGCGCTTTTGCGCGGTGACGATGATCTCGGGGACCAGAGACACCGTCTCTGGCGCGCGCTCTTGGGCCTTGGCTGCTGCGCCCATCAGCGACAAGGAGGAGATACCCGCGACAATCGCCAGCTTCAGGGCGCGCGGATTGGATGTCTGGTTAGGGCGATAGGACAGAAGCAACATTGGGGGTCCTCCTTTGAGAGACGGGGTCGCGCGGGCCGATCGGACGTTCGGTTCGATGGCCGACGGGGTGGCTCGAGAGCCTGTAAAGGCACGCATGAGCAAACTGTTTGTCTGGGTCAGACGGGCGGGCCTTGGGCGGAAATCCGTCGGCGCTTGTAGCGTTCTAACTTGGGCGAAAGACAACGCCAAGGTGGGCATGAAAGCAAGGGGGATGGCGAGGAACACCCTTCGGGACGACCGCTCACTACATCAGGTTTAACGTCAATATTTGGGCCCCACCTCAACGGTGAGGCCCAAACTTTTGATCTGGGACGTCTAAAGGAACAGCGCTTCGAGCCGTACCCTTAGACCCCTTGGTCATAAAGACCTACTTCCCAGCAGCGCGGTCCGTTTCGGAGGTCGCAACCGTCCAGATGATCACGCCGAAGGCAATCTTGTTCAGAACGTCAGCGAAGTTGTAGATCACGTTGAGCGCCGAAGAGCTGTTGGCGGGATCTTGACCCATCAGATAGCCCACGAAGTAGCCAATCGGATAGATCGCCCAGCCGATGGTCACGATTAAGCGCATCAACTTAAAGGCGGATTGAACCGACTCCGGAGATTCGGCAGCATTGATCTTGCTCGCCTGACCCGCGAAGATTTCATAGAGGATATAGGCCCATCCGAGCATCCCCACGATAAAGCCGGGCCATGCGCCTGCATAACCCGCTTCACCGGCATATCCGCCAATGAGCATGACGAAGGTACCGATCATCAGGCGCCAGAACACGCTGCCGGGAACCTTGGTGACCGCAGCCAAGATCAGATAGAACTCGACCATCAGCAGTGGAACGGTGATCAGCCAGTCGATGTAACGATAGACTGTTGGTGTTGAACCGGTCGCAACCCACACATCTCGCATGTAGAAATAGTGAACCGCTGCCACCAGCGTCACGAGACCAGAAACGGTCAGTGATGTTTTCCACTTTCCGGCAACCCGATCTCTTTCAAGAAAAAAGAACGCAGTGGACGCGACAAGCGCCATAGAAATCAACCAGAATGATATGCCAACATAGTCATCTGATTTCAGATTCTGTGTGGATGCATGGGCAAGCGCGGGTAGAAGTGACACAACCGCTCCCAATGACAGCCACTTAAGACGAAACTTCGACATTTAAGCCTCCCAGTTAAGTAATTTTTATTATCGCGCTGAAATCGTAATAGGATTTTTTTTGTCTGTCCAGACTTGTAATGCGGCGGGGGTGACCGGCTGAGTCTCTGAACAATAAACACACCGTCTGTTACAGTTTAGATTTTGGGGCCGCTTGGTACAGAATTCGTGTAGCAGTCGATTGAAATTGCATAGGAAGCGGAGAACAACGGCGGCTCGACCCTAGCCGAACGCACGCAATAGGCTGAATTTTCGCGATAAATACGGACCCCAAAAGCCCACTGCCTTAGTCGTGGAAAGGACTGGTGGAGCTGAGCGGAATCGAACCGCTGACCTCTTCATTGCGAACGAAGCGCTCTACCAACTGAGCTACAGCCCCCCTTGGGGAGGGGGCAGATAAGGGGCGCAAGCCGGGACTGTCAAGTCGGTTGGCGGGGAGGGGCTCAAGCGGTCTTGGCCAATTTCTTGCCAGCATCTTGGGGTGCAGATAGAAACGGGCTGTTGAGCGCCGCATCGCGCGCCCAAGGACCGCAACAGGACGCCCTATGACCAGCTTTTTGCAATATATTATCAGCGCCGTGATCAGCCTTCTGGTCTGGATCTTGGTCATCAATGCGGTGATGAGCTGGCTGATCGCCTTTGATGTGATCAATCTGCGCAATCGCATGGTCTATTCGATCTCGCGCACCCTTGATGGCATCAGCGATCCGATCTTGGCCCCCATGCGGCGGATCGTGCCCAATATGGGCGGGCTGGATATTAGCCCGTTCATCACCATCATCATCTTGCAGGCGGCAGGGCAATATCTGGTGCCTTGGCTGTTCGCACCCCTGCGCGCCATCATCGGCTAGGGATCATCGCGACTTGACCGCCAAGATCGCCGTGCGCCTGACCCCGCGCGGGGGGCGTGATGGGATTGACGGCTGGTCCGCCGACGCGGCCGGGCGGGCCTTTCTTAAGGTTCGGGTCAGTGCCCCGCCGGTCGAGGGGGAGGCCAATGAAGCGCTGGAACGGGTCTTGGCCAAGGCGCTGAAGGTGTCCCGGTCGAGCGTTCGCGTGGTCAGTGGCACCACCGCGCGGCTAAAACAGGTCGAGATTGGCGGGCTGGAACAGGATGAGGTCATGGCGCGGCTGGGCGGGGGGCCGACCTAGATCAAGGGCCTATCTCATTGGCCCCTTTTCGTCATAAGCTAGGCAAAAGACCAATCATCGGGACGAAACGACCATGGCAAGCTTGCGCAAGACAGCCCTTTTGGCGGGCGGTGTAATTTTGGCCCTCAGTGCCGTGGTGGCGGTGCGGACCGTGACCTTTAAGGCCCCCGCCGGGGCGGATTTCAGCCAGATTAAGCTGGCGACCCCTCCGGCCATTGATCAGGCCGCCGCCGCTCAGCACCTGTCGCAAGCGGTTCAGATACCGACCGTCTCGCACCAGAACCCCGCCGACAATCAGCGTGAGCAATGGACGCGGCTGCATGATTGGCTGGCCGCGACCTATCCGGCCTCCCACGCGGCCATGACCCGCGAGATCGTGCTCAACAATAGCCTCGTCTATACGTGGCAGGGCAGCGACCCCAGCCTCGCCCCGATCATCCTGATGGCCCACCAGGATGTGGTGCCGATCAGCGAGGGGACGGAGAAACAATGGCGTCACGCCCCCTTCGCCGGTGAAATTGCCGAGGGCGCGGTCTGGGGCCGGGGGTCGGTCGATGATAAGGGCTCGCTTGTCGGCCTGTTCGAGGCCACCGAGGCCCTGATCAAGTCCGGCTTCAAGCCCAAGCGGACCATCTATATTGTCTCGGGCGAGGATGAAGAGGCGGGCGGCGCAGGGGCCAAGGCGGCCAGCGACCTTTTGAAATCGCGCAAGGTCATGGCCCTGTTCACGCTGGATGAGGGCAGCGTCATCCTGTCGGACCATCCGGTGACCGGCGGACCCGCAACCCTGATCGGCGTGGCAGAAAAGGGCTATGCGACCTTGCGGATCGCCGCCGCAGGCCAAGGGGGGCACTCCTCGGCCCCGCCCAAACAGACCGCCGTGGTCAGCCTCGCCCAAGCGGTGATCGCCATCAACAACAGCCCCTTCCCCATGAGGTTCGAAGGTCCTGGCGCGGAGATGATGCGCTATCTGGCCGTTCATGGCAGCGCCGTGACCAAGATGGCCGTGGCCAATAGCTGGCTCTTTGGACCCTTGCTGATCAAGCAGATGGGCGCTTCGGCAGCGGGCGCGGCCATGCTGCACACCACCATTGCCCCAACCATGTTGGCGGGCTCGCCAAAGGAAAATGTCCTGCCCCAGACGGCGACGGCCTGGATCAACTATCGCCTCGCCCCTTCGACGGCTTCGAGCCAGGTGATGGCCAAGGCGCAAGAGGCCACCAAGGGTCTGCCCGTGACCTTAAGCTGGGAAAAGGCGCCCCGCGAGCCGTCGCCGGTTTCGTCGACCACCTCTGAGGGCTGGAAGCTGATCGCGGCAACGGCCAATGCGGCCAAGCCCGGCTCGCCGCTGGCCCCGTCGCTGGTCATTGCTGGAACCGACAGCCGAAGCATGACGCCCGTCTCGGCCGACGTCTATCGCTTCCAGCCGATCCTGTTCGCCATGAACGACACCAAGATGATCCACGGCACCAATGAGCATATGACGCTGGAAAATCTGGCCCGCATGACGACCTACTATGCGCAGCTGATTGCTACGGCGGCGGGCTGACCCCTTGGAGGCCCGGCGCGGGCAGGTTATGGGCTAATCCTATGAGCAGAGACACAGCCCCCGCACCCAAGGCGTCACGCCAAGCGCCTTCACCAAAACCCGCCGCGTTCGGTGAGGGCTTTGTGCTGGACTGTTGGTACTTTGCCGCCCTTGGCCAAGAGCTCAAGCCGGGTAAGCTCCAGCGCTATGAGATCCTCGGCGAGCCCGTGCTGCTGGGCCGCACCTTGGCGGGCGAGGCCTATGGCCTGCGCGATATCTGTCCGCACCGGGCCGCGCCCCTGTCTGCAGGCAAGCTGACCCGCGATGATGCGGGCCATGAAGCGGTTCAGTGCCCCTATCATGGCTGGCTGTTTCGCACCGATGGGGTCTGCAGCAAGATCCCGTCTCTGGTCGAGGAGCAGGGCATGGATGTCGAGCGCATCCGTGTGCGGCGTTTCCCCGTCAGCGAGAGCCAAGGCCTGGTCTTTATCTGGATGGCCTCTGATCCCCGCAGCGACGCCGAACCGGACCATGCGCCGCAGATCTTCCCCGGCGTCGTCGGCGGCAAGCCCAAGCTGATCGACAAGATGGTGTTTGATGTCCATGTTGATCATGCGGTGGTCGGCCTGATGGACCCCGCCCACGGCCCCTATGTCCATGCCCAGTGGTGGTGGCGCTCGGCCAAGAGCCAACATGCCAAGGCCAAGCTTTTTGCCCCCCGTGAGGCAGGCTTTGCCATGGTCCGGCACGAGCCCTCTAAGAACAGCCGCGCCTATGCGATTTTGGGCGGAGAGCCTCTGACCGAGATCACCTTTCGCCTGCCCGGCCTGCGCTGGGAGCATATTACGGTGGGCAAGCGACAGGTCCTGTCCTTGACCTGTCTGACCCCCATGTCCGAAACCAAGACTCGCATCACCCAGATCGTCTGGTCCGACCATCCGATCTTTGGCCTGATCGCGCCGTTCTTTGCCGCCGGGGCGCGGGCCTTCCTGCGGCAGGACGGCGATATGGTGAACCTGCAAAATGAGGGTCTGAAATATGACCCGTCGCTTTTGTGGGTCGACGATGCCGACCGTCAGGCCAAATGGTATCAGGCCCTAAAGCGCGAATGGGCCGCCAGCCGCAAGGAGGCGCGCACCTTCGTCAATCCGGTCGAAGAGACGGTCCTCAAATGGCGCAGCTAGATTGCGCTGAGAGGGGATTGAGAAGTCCTATGGCGCATCGTTTGCGTGCCCAGTAAAAGAGCCCCATGACCCAATCAGACGAACCGAAAAAGGGCTGGTTCCAGCGCCTTGCCGATGGGCTGACGCGCTCGACGCGGCAAATGACGGAGCAGGTGGTCGCGGCCATCGTCAAGCGCCCCCTCGATCAGGCCATGCTCGACGATCTCGAAGAGATGCTGATCGAGGCCGATCTGGGGCCCGCTGCCGCCGGACGCGTCGCCGAGGCCTTTGGTAAGGCCCGCTTTGGCCGCGAGGCGTCTGAATCC
>Ga0304730_1001047_pt1 | contig 21929 bp, 19 predicted proteins | sample M_130628_MF_Meta_FD_190474 | JGI IMG/M metagenome (GOLD analysis project Ga0304730, IMG submission 190474) | Freshwater microbial communities from Lake Montjoie, Canada to study carbon cycling - M_130628_MF_MetaG (v2) (version 2) | ecosystem: Environmental > Aquatic > Freshwater > Lake | place...
CCAGTGGCTCAGATCGGACCATTTTCCAGACCCGCCAATCCAGTAGATATCAATGCCGCTTAGCGGCAGGTTCAGACCTACGAGGAAAGAGAAAAGGATGATTTTTTTCCAATTATTGTATGAGTCCATATTTCTGCAGTTCAAAATTAAGGTCGAAGATAAATGATTAATCAACCTTTATTAAACGTAATATCCTATTATTTTATATAGAAACAGGAAGATACAATATTAAAATGAATCGTTTATTTTCCTAAATGGCAAAATTCATCATGAGCACCAGGTAAATAGGCTAAACTTACTAAAAACTCTCTGACAATTTCAGGCCCCGTGAATTTGAATGTTTTTTTGAAAAGCTTAACCCATTCTTTTAATTCCGAAGGGTGATTTAAATCGAGCCAAGCCTTGAAACTACCATACTTCTCTATCAATGTCAACACTACCTTAGCATTGTATATTACTGCATCTATTTTTAAACGATTTCTTATAATACTTGCATCCTGTAAAAGTCGTTCAATATCTTTTTCCTCATAATCAGCTATCTTTCTGATATCATAAAAATCAAATGCCTTTTTAAAATTTTCCTGTTTTTTAAGGATCGTTACCCAACTTAGTCCAGCCTGATTTATTTCCATAACCAATCTTTCAAATAAAAGACGATCATCTTCGATTCGAACACCATATACCTGGTCGTGATAAAAACGAGAAACATGATTTTCGGGTAGTTCTTTTACCGAGAGGCAATACGACATATTAATTAGTGTTTTTACAATAAATAATTCCTTACTTTTGTTTTTTTAAGATCAATCAAAAGTATATGAAAATTCAAAGATTTTTTGCCCTTTATTTTTTTATTTTCTTCCTTTTCTCCCATTCATACGCCCAGGATTTCATTCGCATAAATGGAAATTTAAAAAGCAACACCCCTATTAATAATCTCATCCTTTCCCAATTTAATGGTCAGGAATCTCCTGTAACTGATGCTAAAGTTACGGAGGGAAAATTCACCTTCAACATCCCCTTTGAAGCTTTCTATCCTGGCGTTTACCGCATCATTCTTAATCCCCAACAAAGAAAATTTGTGGATATCATATTGGTGGATACGGTAGGATTTGAAATGACCATTGATGCAGACAAACCTGATGGCGCACCAAGTTTCATGGGTTCACCCTTAAATGCAAAATGGTATGCCTATAAGGAATCAGCCAGTAAATCTCAAGAAAGGAATAGGGCACTCATACAATTTACCGATATTTATCCTGATAAGGCAACTGCTTTTTATGGTACAGCTATCAAGGAAATTGAAAAAGAAATTAAAGATTTTGAAAATCAGTTTAATAAGTTTACAAAGGAAAATAAAGACAATCTTGCAGGTAAAATGGTGGCTAATAAACCCTTTTACTTTCCAAATATTAAATTACCCTTAAAAGGTCAGGAAAAAGATTTTCAAGCTAAATATTGGAAAGGTATTGATGCATCAGATCCTTCCCTTTTGAGAACGCCTTTGTATGTAGAACATATTCTGGCTTATTTTGGATTTTTTCTTCAGGAACAACCTGGTGTTGAAACAGATGTAAATCTTCGTACTGCCGTTGATAGTGTTATGATAAAATTTGGCAAAAACAAGGAAACTGCTGACTTCGCCAGGCAATTTTTAACAGAAGGTTTCAAACAATTGGACAAACCAGCTTTATTGCAATATCTTGATGAAACATATAGTGCTACCCAACAATGTAGCGATGAGCTGGAAGAAAAAGAATTAAAAGAACGCCTTGCAGCTTATAATGCCTTGAAAATTGGCTTTAATCCCCCTGCAATTAAAATACCTGATTATGCTGGAAATGCAACCAGCTTTTTAGAAAGTCCTGCTGATACCATTATTCTGGTATTTTGGGCAACCTGGTGCCCACATTGTCAACAAATGTTACCTGTTTTAAAGGAAAAAATAGCAAATAAAAAGAATTGGGCTGTTGTCGCTGTTAGTGTTGATGATGACAAAGAGGCGTTTGAAAAAGTAATGAAGGAATATCCAATGTTCAGACATTATTGCGATTTAAAGAAGTGGCAAAGTCAACCAGTAATGGATTACCACATTAATGCAACCCCTTCATTCTTTATGTTCGATAAAAAACGAACCTTACAAGGGAAATATCCTGATATTCGTCAGGTTCCTTTTTGAACTTGTTTTTAGGGTACAAGCAACGTTTTAGTCCTTACTTTTTGACCAAACTGAAGCCTTATCAAATAGGTTCCTTTGGGTAAATTTTGTATATTTTTTATGGTAAAAGAGTTCAAACCCAATTGGACTAAGGGTTTTTCTTCCAATAAAAACTGACCCTGCGAGTTCAAAATCTGGTAACTAAAAGGTTGTAACTGGGAAAGGAAAATATCGATGTGGCTCTCTGTATTTTGCACCGGATTAGGTCTGATATTTATCCAGTCTAAACCCTCCAGCATTTCATCTACAGATGTTGAGGAACATGCTGTTAAATTATCCTGTGTTGATTTTCTTATGAGGCTTATCTGGTCATAAACTTTCTGTCCGGGGCATTCTGTGGAACAACCATCTCTATGCCCTGAAATACCAAATAAATTAAAGCCTGTGCTTGCATGAAATGATTGAATATTGGGATCGACAGAACGTTGGCAAGCCTTCCAGGCAAATATTTCACTTAGTTTTTTCATCATCGTATCGGGAGGATTCACATTGGTATAGGTGCCTATGAGACAGACACCCATCGTTCCCGTATTTTTACCACAAAAATGTGCCCCTAAAACATTATCTCCTCCCCCCCTGCCTTCATACAAAGTTCCATCAGGGGAAATCAACCAGTTATAACCCACATCGGCCCAACCATTGGTATATACATGCAAGTTCCATATTGCCAGCACGATAGCTCCCCAGTCATTAGATACATTCGTTCCTGCGGAATGATGAACAATCAGGTGTGAAACGGTTGTTAAAGATGGCGAGGTAGATCCCTGTGGACATCGCCAGTCTACCCGGCTTTTAAACTTGGGCTGGGGACAAGCACAAGATGATTTTTCAACAAAAGGTTCTTGAAAAGAGGTTGCTGCTGGCTCCATCCCTGGACTAAAAAAATTAATTTTAAGCTCTTCGATTGCATTAGAAGTCTTTATCTGGCTGTTAACCAGTTGAATTTTGACAAAGGGATAATCCTTTTCAAAAAAAATCAAGTTAGTAGCAAACTGATCTCTAATATCTATGGCATGTTCATCAAAAACCAAAGATTCCCATTTGGTCCAAACAATACTATCTTTGGAAAAAGAGAATAAAAAAGAGGCGTTTGGTTTTTCCTTTTTATGATTTTCATTCCATGCAATAGAAGCGCAATGGAAAGGAGACTGGTGATTAAAATCCAATTTAAAGCTAAATACGCCCGAGGTATTTTCAATCAACTCATTTTTAGAAATCGTGTAAAGAAATTGTTTACTATCCCTAAGCGGCTGAGAAAACAAGAGGGCAGGAAGAAAGAGAAGTAAGAAAGTAATCATTCCAATCAAAGAAATTGCTTTAGGATGAATATTCATTTTAGCAGGCGCTGAACCTAAAAATTCTCCGTCTAACTCAATTAAATTTTCCCCTTCCAGCACATTGATTTCACAATACTTTCCTTTATAATAAAATAAGCTGGGATGAGAAATAAAGGCTTTCTTTTTAACCTTTGGGAGATATTTCAGATAATCAAATAAAGAAACATCACCCAATATGACAAAAGCAAGATGACCATCGCGAATATCTGCATGGGGCGCAATGCCTAAACCACTGCCAAACCATTGCCCATTGGCGGCACAAAGCGAAAGTAACTTACCTTTATATTCAAAATTATCTCCTTTAATTTCCACTTTAGCATGTTTAAAACCAAAAAATGCCCTCAATATACTGATTTGATAGGCCAGATTAGCTGGAAGCCAACGAACGAGTCCCAGGAATTTTTTTGCTACAAGACCGCCTATGCCTGCATCAGCTATATTAGCAAAAAAACTGGTTTTTGATTCACCCTTTTCCTGATAAGTTACACTACCTAAATCGATCTGAATGGATTTATTTTGCTGAATAGCCTGAATCAACATTTCCATAGAATGATTCATACCGGTACTTTTGACAAAATCATTACCAGTGCCAATGGGTAAAATAGCGAGCGCGAGGGTGTCTCTAATTTCAGCAGACACCATCATCATCCCATTTACCACCTCGTTAATCGTTCCGTCACCACCAACGGCTACAATGATGGTATCTTTTTGTGCCGCTACTTTCTCCGATAATTCAGTAGCGTGACCCGAATAATCCGTAAAGAAAAAAACTGCCTGAGGAAAAGACGTTTTAAATGATTGCCATAAGGCAGAATCTGCATGTTTTTCATGCTTCCTATTGATAATAACAGCAATTGCAGTCACAGAAATTGAAATTTAATCAGAGATACATGCAAAATACACAAAATTCTAACTAATTAAAATCTTTCCGAACCGGGTAAGGCTGATTTTAAAAATGGGGGAATGTATATAGGCAAATGAGGAGAATAATCCTTTCCAGCTAAAAAAGCATTTATTAGGATGGTGATTTGTTTGTCCTCAACCAAAAATCCATCATGTCCATAAATACTATCAATTTCAAAAAAGGACGCACCTGGAATATTTTTAGCTAAAAATTCTTGTTCTGCAATAGGAAAAAGGATATCGGTTTTTATGCCAATCACAAAGGTTTTACTTTTTATTTTAGCCAGTGCATTTTCAATACCTCCTGCATTTCTGCCTACATCATGACTATCCATAGCTTTAGAAAGCGTAAAATAAGACCATGGGTTAAATCTTTTCCACAATTTGAAACCTTGATAATTCTGATAAGAAGCGGCTCTAAAATCTTCCAATTTGGAGATTTCCTCCTCTTCCGCCTGGGTTAATGCATACGTTTTATAATGTCTGTAGGAAATCATTCCGATGGCCCTTGCAGCTTCAAGACCAGCCTTTCCTGCATTGGGAAGGTTTGGATCAAAAAATCCAGGATCGGCTCTCAAAGCCATTCTTTGTGTTTCATTAAAGGCAATACCCCAGGGTGAATGTCTGGCATTTGTTGCTAAAAGAACCAGGTGAATGAAACGGGTTGGTTCATCAACGGCCCATTGAACCATTTGCTGTCCTCCCATGGAGCCCCCAATACCAATATAAATCTGATCAATTCCCAGATATTTAGCTAACAATTTATGTGCCTGAACCTGGTCTTTAATTGTAATTAGAGGAAAATCAGTATAATAAGGGGAATCCGTCAGAGGATTTTTATCTAATGGGCCCGAAGAGCCATAGCAAGAACCCAGGTTATTGGCACAGACAATAAAATATTTTTCAGCATCGAAACATTTTCCAGTACCTACCAGTCCAGCCCACCAGTCGGAGGCATCTGCATTTCCAGTTAAGGCATGGGTAATCCAGATGACATTATTTTTTTCTGCATTAAGCAAACCAAATGTATGGTAATAGATGGTTAAGTCAGGAAGTGAAACTCCTGATTCTAATAAAAAAGGCCGATCTGATTGCCATTGGAAACCTTTCATAAACGAGTATCTTCAATATTAGGTGAGCAGTTGAATTTACTGCTCACCTATTCATTTAATAATTCTGTCTTTAGGTAAGAAGTTTAGATTTTTTCAAAAGACTGTGAAAAATCTGCTTTAATATCCTCAATATGTTCTATTCCGACGGAAACCCTTAACATTGTTGGAGTAACACCAGCTGCGAGTTGCTCTTCATCAGAAAGCTGTTGATGTGTAGTTGCAGAAGGCTGAATAATCAAAGTTTTAGCATCCCCTACGTTTGCAAGGTGACTTACGAGCTGTAGATTATTTACAAATTCGACGGCCTGTTCTTTTTCCCCTTTTAGCGTAAAAGAAAGAACACCACCAAAGCCTCTTTTAAGATATTTTTTTGCCTTTTCGTGAGAAGGATGATTTGGAAGGCCAGGATAATTTACAGATGCAACTTTAGGATGATTTTGCAACCAGGTAGCAAGTTCCAATGCATTAGAAACGGTTCTTTCCACTCTTAAAGAAAGCGTTTCCAGACCTTGAAGCAGTAAAAATGAATTGAAAGGAGAGATGGCAGGACCAAAATCTCTTAAACCCTCCACTCTCGCTCTTATGATAAACTGAATATTTCCAAATGGCCCTCCAACACCAAAAACGTCTGAAAATACTAAGCCATGATAACCCTCTGCAGGTTCGGAAAAGCCAGGGAATTTGCCATTCCCCCAATTATAATTTCCACCATCAACAATCACACCTCCAATACTGGTTCCGTGACCACCGATCCATTTAGTTGCCGACTCAACCACCACATTGGCACCATGTTCCAAAGGTCTGAATAAATAGCCGCCCGCACCGAAGGTATTGTCCACGACAAGAGGAAGGTCATGTTTTTTTGCCAATGCAGCCAAGCCATCAAAATCGGGAACCTGATAAGAAGGATTACTTATCGTTTCACAATAGATAGCCTTTGTATTTTCATCTATCCTTTTTTCATAATCTGCTACCGATTCGCTTGCTGCAAATCTTGCTTCAATTCCCAGTTTTTTAAAGGAAACCTTGAACTGGTTATAGGTACCTCCATATAAATTTGGACTACTTACAAAATTATCCCCCGAACTGAGAATATTATTTAAAGCAATAAACTGGGCTGCCTGACCAGAAGCAACGGCTAAGGCGGCCACACCTCCTTCTAAGGCAGCTACCCGTTTTTCAAATACATCGGTCGTAGGGTTCATCAAACGGGTATAAATATTGCCAAATTCGCGCAATGCAAAAAGATTAGCCCCATGTGCTGAATCTTTAAAGGTATAAGAAGTAGTCTGATAAAGGGGAACAGCGCGTGAGCGAGTTACAGGATCAACTTCTTGACCAGCATGAAGTTGTAATGTTTCAAAACGAAATTCTTGTGCCATGATATATAATTTAAAGTTAAAATTTAGCGTAACGCAGAAAAGAATGCAGTATAGGCAGAGAGCCTAAAGCAACAGCTTTCCAAAATATCCGTCATGTAAAAAAGGAAAATGGAGATGCTGTTAGTAGATACAACAGCAACAACAACAATTTTCAGAATGATTGTTGTTTAAAGCGAACACACTTGGAAACAAGTAATTATCGCTCGAGAAGAAAAAATCAGCATTTGAAATGTAGGCGTTCATAGACACACAGATTTTATAGTTCCAAAATAAATTGGCGGGATTTGGCACCGTTGTTTGAAAAATCATTCATGGTTGCCAGAGGTTCCGTGAGCCCGATCTCTCCCCTCTTCTGTATAAAATCACATCGGTTAAGTAGTGATTGAATGACAAATTTAAAATTAAAGTTGAAAAAAGGCAAGACAAATCAAAAAAAAGTATAAAATATTTTTCATTTTTGACTCCGTTTTGATTTCTTCCTAATAAAAAACAAATGAATTTAACCCTCTCCCGACTTTCAGCACCTTTCCATTTCTCCATAAAAAACGATTCAGGAAATACAGTAGAAACAGATGCCTCTATTGAAATTGGTGGATCTGACGCTGCTTTAAGACCTATGGAATTATTATTGGCAGGCCTGGCATCTTGTAGCAGCATTGATATTGTTTTGTTATTACAAAAAATGAGACAACCATTAATTGATATACAAGTAGATATAAAAGCGGAAAGAAAACACGATGAAACGCCATCCTTATTTGAAAGTATTCACCTTCACTTTATTTTAACTGGCACTTTAGAAAAAGATAAAGTAGAAAAGGTCCTTAATATGTCCATTGATAAATATTGTTCCGTCGCCAAAATAATTGAAAAAACATGTCCTATAAGCTGGGACTTTGAAATAAAAGAAGCATGAAACCTCAGCATTTTGAATCGATTGCTATTAGGGAACAATTAGAAAGAACCTCTTACCGGGAACACAGCAACCCTCTTTTTTTAACTTCAAGTTTCACCTTTCCTTCTCCGGAATTAATGGCAGAAACCTTTCAAGGTGAAGGAGATGGCCTTATTTATTCTCGTTATAATAATCCAAATACCGATGAATTTATAAAGAAAATTTGTCTTCTTGAAGGGGTTGAAGATGGATTTGCTACCGCTTCAGGTATGGCTGCCGTTTTTGCCAGTATTGCACCTTTTGTCTCACAGGGAGATCATATTTTAGCTTCACGTGCCTTGTTTGGTTCAACCCTACAGATTCTGGGCCAGATTCTGCCTAAATGGGGGGTTACCTTTACCCTTACGGATCCTACCAATCCATCTGACTGGGAAGAAAAAGTTCAACCCAATACCTGTATGTTCCTACTAGAGTCCCCTTCAAATCCTGGACTCGCCCTCGTAGATTTAACCTTAGCCGGTGAATTTTGTAAAAAACATAACCTATTATTCAATATAGACAATTGTTTTGCTACTCCGTATTTACAAAATCCTGCAAAATATGGTGCTGATTTGATTGTTCATTCCGCCACAAAATGGATGGACGGGCAGGGTCGTGTTTTAGGAGGTATCGTGGCAGGAAAAGCTGATTTAATAGAAAAAGTCAGGTTTTTTTGCCGACATACAGGTCCGGCAATGCCTCCCTTTAATGCCTGGATTCTTAGTAAAAGCCTGGAGACTTTGGCCGTAAGAATGGAAAGACATTGTGAAAATGCACAACAAATAGCCTTTTTTTTACTGGAAAGAACAGAAATAAATCAAGTCATTTATCCTTTCTTACCTGCTCATCCTCAATATGAAATTGCGAAAAGACAAATGAAATATGGTGGTGGAATCGTCAGTTTTGAAATCAAAGGAGGTTTAAATGCAGCCATGTCCTTCTTAAATGAACTGAAATTTTGTTCTCTTTCCTCCAATTTAGGAGATACCAGAACCATTTTGACACACCCCGCTTCTACAACACATTCAAGACTGAGTCCCGACGATAAGAAAGCAGTGGGAATAACTGATGGGCTGATAAGAATTTCTGTAGGATTAGAACATATTGATGATATTAAAGCGGATTTGGTTCAGGCAATGGAAAAAATGAGTTGAAAATGAAACTTGAAACACAAAACATTGTTTTATTATCTTTGTGGGTCATTTTAAACTATGCAGGAAAATAAATCTATCATTCGGCAGGCTGAAGCATTAATACCAACTCCGTGGGGTAATTATAATCTATTGGCTTATGCCAGTACACCAGAGGAGTGGATGCCGCACCTGGCACTCGTTAATGAAAATATTGATCTTACGAAACCCGTTTTAATCCGTATTCATTCTGAATGTATCACTGGCGATTTATTTAGTTCCAAACGGTGTGATTGTGGAGAACAACTTTTAGCCGCAATGGATAAAATTTCCAATGAAAACGGAATACTCATCTATTTAAGGCAAGAAGGAAGGGGAATTGGCATTATCAATAAATTAAAAGCCTATCAGCTGCAAGATTTAGGGCTGGACACCGTCGAGGCAAATCTGCATTTAGGCCTTTCCATCGATGCCCGTGATTTCAACATAGCTTTATTTTTATTACACGATATCGGTGTAAAAAAGGTGAGGTTGCTAACAAATAATCCAGATAAAATTGAAATTTTTAATCAAAGTGATATAGAATTAGTTGAAAGAGTTCCTCTGGTAATAATCCCTAATGCTGAAAACAGAGATTATTTGCAGGTCAAAAAAGAACGAATGGGTCATATTTTAAAATTCTGATACAAAAAAGTGAGGATTATTTCATTTCATTCGTTTGGTGATGCTAATCAGCTATTTTTTACTGAAGCACCTGTTCCTGCATTAAGTGCAAATCATTTACTGATAAAAACAAAAGCCATAGCATTAAATAGGGCGGATATCTTACAAAGAATGGGAAAATATCCACCTCCTTCAGGAGAAAGCACCATTCTGGGTTTAGAAATAGCCGGTGAAATTATTGCGGTAGGTCCAAATGTTACGAAGTGGAAAACAGGCGATGTCATTTGTGGCCTGCTTGCTGGTGGAGGATATGCAGAGTACACCCTAATTCACGAACAACTTGCCATGCCTGTTCCTAAAGGTCTATCCTTTGAAGAAGCGGCTGCAATACCAGAAGCATTTTTAACCGCATGGCAAGCGCTTCACTGGCATGCAAACATAAAAAAAGGATTTAGGGTATTACTTCATGCAGCTGCATCGGGTGTTGGCACTGCAGCCCTTCAATTGATAAAAAAGGCAGGAGCAGAGGCTATCGCTGTGGCATCGGAAGAAAAACATGATTTTTGTCAAAAATTAGGTGCTTCCATGACTATTGACTACAAAAAAGAATCTTTTTCACAACGTATTCTTGAAATATATGGGCCTGATGGCGTGGATATTATACTTGATTTTGTTGGTGCATCGCATTGGAAACAAAATCTGGACTGCCTAGGCGTTGATGGACACATGATATTACTTGGATTTTTAGGAGGTTCTGCTCCCCAAACAATTCCAATTCAAACCTTGTTACAAAAAAGATGGACTATTAAAGGAACAACCTTAAGGAACCGGGACATTTCTTATAAAGCAAAATTAACAGCCGATCTGGTTCATCATACCTGGAATGATTTTGAAGACGGAAAACTTTTTCCTGTCATAGGAAAAATATTTCCGTGGGAAGAGGTTATAACGGCTCATCAATGGATGGAGTCAAATAATTCACATGGAAAAATAATACTCGCATTGTAAACAATACTTCAAAACAAATTACTTATGAAAACATTTAGCCTTTTTTCCTTGATTATTGGACTTGCATTCCTTTCCATTTCTACAACACAAGCTCAAAATTACAAAACCGCAGTAGGGGCAAGAATTGGATATCCCCTCACTATTTCAGGAAAATATTTCGTAAATGAATCCATTGCTATTGAAGGTAATGTGGGATTGAGAGCTTTTTCAGAATACCGTTGGATCGCTTTAAGTGCAGCTGGATTAAAACACAAGCCATTGGATGTTGTGGACGGATTAAACTGGTATTATGGCGCTGGCGTTTCTGTTTACTTCTGGAGTTTTGATGCCGTATCAACCTTTGCCTCCTCTTCTTTTGGACTTCAAGGATATGTAGGTTTGGATTATACCTTCAAAAAGAGTCCTATTAATGTTACTATTGACTGGACTCCCACTTTTTTCATAAATGGTTATACCTCAGGTTTAGGCACTCGCTTTGGAGGTTTGGGTCTTCGATATACCCTAAATTAAATTAATTTTTAATATCATTATTCAAATCACCATTTGATCAAATAGATTCAAAAAATATTCCTGAATGATTAGCTTTCATTAGCATCAACTAATTCAGGAATATTTTTTTGAACCCATATACGCGCTTCCTTATAATTTTTAAACAGGCAAAAAGGAATTTCACTTTTAAATTTATCCATTTCGTGCAACAATTTATTTTTCCCCCAAACCAAAGGAATATCTCTAATAAGGATAGCTTTTACTTTGTCGGGATATTCTTTTGCCAGTTTCTGATATAGAAAAAAGTCTTTTTCACCGCTATCACCAACTAAAACGAATGGAATAGTTGGAAAAACAGACATAACATGCTTAATCCAGGCAATTTTAGATTTAAATCGATTTGCCCCTTTATCCAGTGTTGAAAGACCAAAATCTTTTAATAAAATAGGGCCTTTTGGAAAATGGCACCTGGTTAACCAGGTTAAAACAAAGTCGTATAATGTTCGAGGTGTACTGGATACATAAAAAACAAAAGTTTGCCAGTCTTTTTGATCTTTCAACTGAGAAAGTCGTTGAAAAAAAGCAGGTGCCCCGGGTATCCCTCTTCTTTGTTCCAGATTTTTCAAAAAGGTATTATAAAGAACCTTCCAATAGAAGAGAGACCTTACGCCTGTTAGAAGAAGGGTATCATCTATATCACTAATAACAATAAATTTTTGATTTTTTGAAACAAATAAGATTTCTCCTTGAATACATTGATTTTCAATGATATATTCATCAGGAGGAAAAATCGTAATATCTGCATTCAACCAACAAGAATGATCAGGAAAATCAGGAGAAGGCCAATCTGTTTCCAATGTAAAATAACCGGCAGAATTAGATACTGTAAAAAAAGTATCCTTTAAAAGGGATATTTTACAAGTTACATCTGGAACTCTGGTATTAAAAATTCTTTTAATAGTATCTGAAAGTTGTTCCCATGCAGAAGCCTCCGGATTATTTTTAATTAGTCTATACCTTGAAATTCTTCCTTGAATAAAAAGCTTATCCTGGGAGGCATAACCTCGAAAAGAAGCTGCTTGGATAGCCTTGTGTTTATAAACAGATATCAATCGCCAACAAAATAGACGAAAGCTGGTTACATAATAGCTAAAAGAGGCAAGAAAAAACCTGTTTTTAAAACTCTTCAAGGGTAAAATGATTTATCCAAATAAAAATATTTCACAAATATCTAATCTCTTTTCTAATATAGCGTGAAAATCATTATTTTATCTTAAATTTCGGCATAGATTATCAAAAATTATATGGCTATATTACTTTTTAATGAAAATAAAGGACAAAATCAAAAAGAGGATGTTCCATTTAGCACAATAGATAATCTATTATCTACGATGTATCAGATCATTTCCGGTGAAGCAGGGTCAACCAGAAATTGGGCATTATTCAGGAAACTTTTTCGTTCTGAAGCAAGGATAAATGCCTTAGGAAAGGATAAACATGGAATGGAAAGGTATATTTCGTTAACGATTGAAGATTATATCAGAGGCGCAGAGTCAAGTTTTCAAAAGCAAAGCCTACAGGAAGTAGAAATAGGAAGAATTACAGAGGAATATGGAGATATGGTGCATATATTTAGTTCTTACGAGACAAAAAATGCACTGATTGATGATGATAAGGTATTACAACGAGGTATTAACAGCATTCAACTGATATACAGAGATGGACGCTATTGGATTATCTCCTTGTTATTCAACCCCGAAACAGTTGATAATCCAATAACAGACAAGCATTTATTCCCCAAAGAAGAACCAAAGGCAATAAAAACTAGAAAAGCTATTTATCAAAAATAGCATCCACATATTCGCGTTTTCTAAAAGTTTGTAACTGCTTCATGCCTTCTCCGACGCCAATAAAGCGAATTGGAATTTTAAATTGGTCTGAAATTCCAATAGCCACCCCACCCTTTGCTGTACCATCAAGTTTGGTCAAAATCAGGCCGGAAACATTAGTGGCATCGGTAAAGTGTTTAGCCTGTTCAAAGGCATTTTGCCCTGTGGTAGCATCTAGAACCAGCATAACTTCATTTGGAGCAGTGGCTAATTTTTTAGTTACGGATCTTTTTATTTTAGACAGCTCATTCATCAGATTCACCTTCGTATGAAGGCGACCCGCGGTATCAATAATAGCTACATCACATTTATTTTCAATGGCATATTGCACTGTTTCATAGGCAACGGCAGCAGGATCAGCATTCATACCTTTTCCATAGAAATGGCAGGAAACTCTTTCAGACCAAATTTTAAGTTGGTCTACTGCAGCAGCCCTAAAAGTATCGGCAGCACCGAGCACCACATTATACCCAGCTTCTTTAAACTGAAAGGCAAGTTTTCCAATAGAAGTTGTTTTACCAACCCCATTCACCCCAACCACCAGAATAACGTAAGGTTTAATATCTGTTGGCAGATCAAAAAAATTATCCTCCGTCGTATTATTTTCTGCAAGGAGAGAAACCATTTCACTTCTTAGCAATTCATTTAGTTCAATGGAATCAATATATTTTGTTGTGGAAACCTTTTTTTGAACCCGCTCAATAATTTTATTTGTTGTTTCAAGACCTACATCTGAGGACATCAGGATAGACTCCAACTCGTCGAGAAAATCATCATCGACAGAAGAGCGACCGATAACGAGGCGGGAAAGACGACCTAATAAAGATTCTCTTGTTTTTTCAAGACCTTTATTAAGATCCTCCTTTTCTTTTTTTCCAAAGAACCTATTTAACAGAGACATAGGAATATGATTATATCAAAAGTAACAAAAGGAGGCTTTTCTTCTATAAAGAAAAGCCCCCTTTCAAAAAAATGATTCGGAAAAAAAATTATTTCTGTTTAGCCAGAAACTCATCTTTTTTATCCTTGTGAATCATTGATTCTTTATAGCTGTAATTGCCAGTCTTAGGGTCTTTGACACTAACGACGATTTTAACATAATCACGACCTGAACCTACGTTCGCGGCACGCTGAGCAACCCTGGCGTTTTTAGAAACTTTTGCCATGACAGGATGATTTTAAAAATCTATAAATTATTTAATTTCTCTGTGAACAGTCACTTTTTTAAGAATAGAGTTATATTTTTTTAACTCTACTCTATCAGGTGTATTCTTTCTGTTCTTTTGGGTTACATACCTTGATGTGCCCGGAAGACCTGATTTTTTGTGTTCGGTACATTCCAAAATTATTTGGATACGATTACCTTTACTTTTCTTTGCCATGCTGGTTAATTATAAAAGACTTAGAGCGTTGTCCCCGTGTCAAATCCTTTTTTAGCACACATCTGAAGATATAGATGGATACCATATTTATCAATATTACGTAATGCAGCCATGCAAATACGTAGTGTAACCCATTCACCCGTTTCTGGTATAAAGAAACGTTTTTTCTTTAGGTTAGGTAGGAAACGACGCTTAGTCTTCCTATTTGAGTGTGATACATTGTTGCCGACGATTGGTCTCTTACCTGTCAGCTGACAAACTTTTGACATAATTCAGTTTATTTAAAGCCCTACAAAAGGGGTGACTCCGTCAAGACTCGAACTTGAAACCTTCTGATCCGTAGTCAGATGCTCTATCCAATTAAGCTACGGAGCCTTGCCATTTGCTTTAGCGGTTGCAAATATAAACCGTTTTTTTTATTTTCTAAAGGAAAAAATGAATTTAGAAAATAAAATATACTTTTTAGCTCTTTTACTGCCCTTGTACTACAAAGGAGGCATGTTGAATATTAAAAACACCTGGAGAAAAAACCCAGTAATTTCCTGGTTTCCAACCATTTGTAAGTACTCTGGCCCGGTTTACTCCCTGAGGAAGGAAAATTTGCTTTATTTGTTGCCCCATTGAATTATAGAATGATAATATACCCGTTTCCGTTTCTGGCTTGGCCATTTCAACATATATTTCATCTATGCTTGGATTTGGATAAACTAATAATTGTCCGTTTGGAATCTCAGGCTTTTTCTCCGGATAATCATCCAGTAACTTCACCATACTATTGAATACATTGAGTCTCCCTCCAGTGGCTGTCAGTGATACGAGTGCGGGCGATTTATCGACATTGTTCAATAATATATTTCTAATTTTCATCGCAGTCTGCGCTGGATTAGTCATCGCATCTTCTGCAAGTCTTTGACGTGGAAGACTGTAAAGTAGTGCGATTGCTCCTGCAAGATGCGGCGCTGCAGCAGAATTTCCATGAAAAACGCCATACTCATTATTGTTACGGGTAGAAAATGAATTTTGACCCGGTGCACCCATATCAATGGAAACAGCACCGTAAGCTGACCCAGCATAACGCTCATCCTTTGGATTCGTATTTAAAACAGTAATTAAATAATTACTCTGACAGGTGGTAGGCATATCTCCTACCTCATCGACGTTCCATGGATTATTGGCAGCACCAGCCGCTGATAATATACCTGCAGTACCGAGACGGTCATACATTTCACCCCATAATGGCTGATCAACACATTTAATCTTATTTACCCCAAAAGAGGCATTCGTAGTAACTACAAATGCACCTTGTTTCCCCTTGGTCCTGTTGTATCTTTCCCTTTGCTCAATAACATAGTCGTAAGCCGCAATAATATCACTCACAAGACGGGTTTCAAATACCATTAACTTAACATGCCAGTTTAATCCTGTTATCCCCTTTCCGTTATTGCCCTGCGCACCAATAATTCCAGCCACTGAACTCCCATGATTATCGGCAATATGGGAAGCATTCTGGTTTATAAAATTCCAACCTGTGATATCATCAATATAGCCATTTTGATCATTATCAATTCCATCTCCAGGTTTCTCTCCTCTATTAATCCAGATATTGTTTTTTAAATCTTCATGGTTAATATCAAAGCCTGTGTCAAGAATAGCGACAACAATGGTATCTCCCAGAGCGGATACCCCACCTTTCGTTAATTCCCAAACTTTTTCAGCGCCAATAGTAAATATTCCCCACTGAGATTCTAATTTCGGATCATCGGGCATCTCTCCTCTTGGTTCCACCGAAATATCAAAGCAAGCATATTCAACCTGAGGATCCTTTTTTATTTCTTCCAAGAGGTTCAACGCATTCACCGTTAAGGTGTCATATCCAATCAAGTTAATATTTGCAGACTTACTCAGTTTCTTTTCCAACCAGATACCTCCACCATCTCTTGCGTAAGTCTGGAATCCAACCATGAAATTTTCTGGAACTACCTGTGGTTTAAATTTTACCAACAATTGTCCGCGAGTAACAGTTGATTCCTTTTGCGCCAATATGTTTAACGCAGGTATCAATAATAATGTCAAAAGGTAGATTTTAATTTTCATAATTCGCTTTTTACCTGAATGCATGCAACGGAATATTCCGGAACACGATTCGGGTAAAGCAAATCACAAGCCAAATTTATAGCTAAAAGAATCAGGAACCCTTGAAATTCAATACATTATAGTAAAATAAATTATAATATGTTCTTCTTAATACCTGATTTAAAATTTATTATACTTGTTATTTTTATTTAATGTATTTGGTAAAAAAAATCATATTTTTATTTTTAATAATTGTGAAAGCCTGAAACAAAAAAGACCAACTACAAACTGTAGTTGGTCTTTTTTAAAAGAAGCAATTTATATTAATTGCCTCCTGGAGCTGGCATGTCGATATCACCTGGTTTTGCAACCTGAAACTCAACACGACGATTCATGAAGCTACTATTGGCTTCTACAATATTCTCCTCTTTACCTTTATAATTCAAAACAAAACGATCTCTCGAGATACCTTGTTTATTTACAAAATAATCAATAGCCGCACTTGCTCTTTGATAAGACAATTTCTGATTGATATCCTCTCCACCCGTTTTATCGGTATAACCAATAACTACCAGTTTCATTCCTTTATTAGACTTCATCATTCTGGCAATAGAAGATAAATTTCCAATATCTGTATTACGAATATTACTACTTGACATTTCGAAGTGAATCATAGGTAGAAACCACTCAACTACAGCGCCTCCACCGTAAGAACCTCCTGATGCTTCCCGTTGTTGAAAAGCTTGCTCTACAATTTCTTTTACTCTTGCTTCCGTGACACCGCCTCCACCTGGTCTGGGATTAGAACCACCTGCAGCACCACCTCCTGATGTATTACCATTTACGATAACACCATCAGCATCAACCTGCTCACCTTCTAGAGGAGCATAAAAAGGTTGTTTATCCAAATAATCTGCAACACCATCTTTATCACTATCAAGAGTACGACCACGAGTGTCAACTAAAGCGTTGGGAGGTGTATTCAATTCTAAATCGAATTCATCTAGCACTCCATCTTTGTCCGTATCCTGGATAGGAATTTTACCTCCTGTTCCAATATTAGATTTAATCCCTTCAATTTCCCGAATAACATTTTTCAAAGGATTATTCCAAAATGCAGGAGAATCTCCAGATTTATTTCCAATAATATAATTTAAGCTCAGATTAGTAAAACCTACATAATCATTATAATCACGTTGAGCGGCATTAGCATTTTCAAGACCATTATCCCAACCATCAATTAAATCTCTTCTTTCACCCATTGCCATAATAGCCTGATGTTCAAGGCCTATACTTAAATTCGGGGAAACTCTAAAAGCTACGTTCACCCCTGCACCCAGGTGGAAAGGATTATTGGAAAAGTCAAATTTTGTTGTAGTTTTCTCTGATTCAGTAGGTCTGGTAAGAATGGTACCATATCTAACAACCGTAGAAGAATTAGCTCCAGCGCCCAGCATTAAATTCATTGACACTTTTTTTTCTTTATCTGGCGATGCAAGAGAATTTAAATTAATAAGACCCCACATCGTACCTGACAACCAGGTAGAGGTAAAACCACGAAGGGAAAGATTTAAATTATCAGCATTACCTGCAGCCTTACCGTACAAAAATTCGCTTCTTAAGGAAAATATATTGTCCAGTGCAAAACGCAAACTACCAGCTACTCCATAGTTGGAAAAAGGGGTAGTAGCTTCCGGTTTACCTCTCCCTATTTCACCTAATACCTGAAAGAGACCTCCGCGAAGACTTACTTCAAAACCTGATCCAGATGCATAACCACTTGGTTTTTCTGCTTCGGGATTTTCTGCTTCAATAGGTGGAGCTACCTCTGCCGTTTCTTTAGGAGGTTTAGCCGATTTCTTTTCTTTTTTTGGTTTATCTTTTCCTTTTACAGGCTGATCCCAAGGCATTGATTCATCTTCAGCAGTCTGACCATTTGCGATGAAACTTGTCACTACTAATAGGAGTAACGAATAGATTATTTTCTTTAACATGCTCCGAAAATTAATAATAAGATACTTAATTTAGAATCTGGGGCGTTTTTCATGTATAATTTAGCTTTACACATGAAAATTTATCCAAATTTATAAATTATTTGGTTAATATAAAATTATCTATGTTTTTTTCTAAAAAAATACAGATTTAGTTCATAATCAAATGGATTAACTTCCATTTATTTATTTTTAAAAAGCCCTGTTTGAATTAATTTAGGATTAACTCCTAGCAAATTAATTACAATTGGTGATCTCGACAGGAATCGAACCTGTATCTCGGGTTCCGGAGACCCACGTAGTATCCATTCTACTACGAGACCTAAAAATGAAGTTGCAAATATATTTTAAATAATCCATTTCTTTGGAATTCTAACAGGATTTAAACCATTAAAAATGGAAGAGCTATAAATTAAGGTGTTTGGTAGAGTTATTTGCCACTTTGATTTAAAAAAATTTGGTTATTTAAATAATTATATTTCCTTTACAACACAAAATTAAGTTTAAACTAATTATATGTCTACTAAATTAAAATCAGTCCTTTTTTCCTTTACCCTTAGTTTTTTATTTACGGGGTTACTCAACGCACAAAATATTGGTAAACTATCTGGTGTAGTTTTAGATTCCGCCGGAGGATCGCTGAATTCTGCCACGGTAATGTTATTAAAAAAAGCAGATTCCACCTTAATTGAATTTGCACTATCAGAAAATGATGGACGTTTCAAATTTGAAAAGTTGTCCATGGGTGATTTCTTACTAAATGTAACTTATTTAGGGTATAAATCATTTTACAAGTCCGTTACTTTTTCTTCAGCAATGCCAAATGTCAACATGGGCAACGTCGTCCTGGAGTCACAAAGTACCTTGATGAATGAAATAGTGGTGGAAGGAGAGAGGAATCCTATGACCATTAAAAAGGATACCGTTGAATATAATTCCGCAGCTTTCCAGGTGCAACCAAATGCTACTGTCGAGGAATTACTAAAGAAATTACCCGGAGTACAGGTCGATAGGTCCGGAAATGTACAGGCACAAGGTGAGACTATAAATAGAATTTTAGTGGATGGAAAAGAATTTTTTGGTCGCGACCCTAAAATGGCAACAAAAAATTTACCCGCAAGCGCTATCGATAAAATACAGGTTTTTGATAAAAAATCTGACCAGGCTGAATTCACTGGTGTCGATGATGGACAAAGGGAAAAAACCATTAATCTTACCCTTAAAGAGGACAGTCGCAAAGGTAGTTTTGGTAACTTAAATGGGGGAATTGGAACTGAAGAAAGATTTCAGGGTAAAGCCAGTCTTAATAAATTCGGTTCTAAAGAAAAAATTTCCTTTATAGGCATGGCCAATAATATCAACAATCAGGGCTTTTCCTTTGAGGAATATGTTGGCTTTACGGGCGGCATGTCTCGTGGTGGCGGTGCTCAGATAGATGGGGACAGCCCTATCAATAACGGTAATAATACTGGTTTTACCAATACCTATTCTGGTGGCTTAAATTATACCAATACCTTGAGCAAAAAAACAGAACTGAATGGTAGTTATTTCTATTCCTTGTTGGATAAGCAAACGGATAGAACCCTTTTCAGAGAGAATTTTCTTACTGACAGAACTTTTTTCAATACAGAAGATAGCAAACAAAACAGCCAAAATCAAAGTCATAGGTTCAATGTGGTTTTAGACCATAAACTCGATTCTTTCCAATCTATTAAGTTAACCTCCAGAATTACGCTCAGGGGAAGCAATACCTTGTATGAGGGTGAAACAGCTACTTTAAATGCCGATTACTCGCCTTCAAACAGTAGCACAAGAACAAATACTAGCGAGGGAACTGCCAAACAGCTGACCAATGATTTATTATATAGAAGAAGATTGTCTAAGCCGGGTAGAAGCTATTCTGCAAATTTTTCATTCAACCTAAATAATGACGGTAATTTTGGTGAGAATTTATCAGAGAACACCTTTTTCAAAGCCGGAAAAAGTAAAATTGACACCATTAAGCAGCGTTTTGATCAGGACAATGAGCGAATCACTTATGGTGTGAGGCTTTCTTATACAGAGCCCCTGTTTAAATTGCAATACCTGGAAATGAATTATGACTACAGACATAATGATAATAATCAATTTCGAGAAGTTTATGATTTAGCGTTCGGGCTAAATCCTTTTGAAAAATTTAATACCCAACTCAGTAATAAGTTTACCACGGACTACGATTATCACCGGGGAGGGGCAAATTATCGTTACTCAGGTGAAAAATTCAACATTACGGCCGGTGCCAGCTTACAATATTCCTTATTAACAGGCGATTTGATTTTGACTGAACAACATATTGAGAAAAAATATACCAATATTTTACCTGCGGTAAGGATGCGCTGGGAAGTTGGAAAAGGGAAGAATTTGTCAGCTGATTACTCTACTAATGTTAGAGAACCTTCCTTAACTCAATTACAGCCTTTGGTTGACAACAGTAATCCACTCAATATTTATGTGGGTAATCCTAACTTGAGACCAGAATATAGCCACAATGTTGGAGCTCGTTTTTTTAGCTTCAATCAGTTTTCTATGACTAATATTTTTATCTTTTCAAATATAGGATATACACAAAATAAAATTAGAAATACCCAGATAATTGATGAGCGATATATCACCACTACCCGACCTGAAAACGTAGCCAATGATTTAAATCTTTCAACCCGTGCCAATTTTGGAACGCGCATCAAGCCATTGAAATTAAGAATCAATAGTAATGTTGGAATTAATAGAAATAAGGGCCTTACCTATATTAACGGGGCTTTGAGTACGACTAATTCAACTAATTTGTCTGGCGGATTATCCATTGAGAATCAGAAAAAAGAATTATTTGACTGGCAAATAGGTATAGACTGGAGTAATTCAAAAACTGCTTATTCTATCGCTACGCAAAATGCGAGACAATACAGTGTAAAGACTTACACGGCCAATATTAATATCCCTTTATTTAAAAAAGCCATCAATTTATCTACCAATTTAGATTATGAAATTTATACTGGATTGAGTGCTGGATTTAATCAGGCCATTCCCATTTGGAATTCAGGACTTTCTGTATTTGTTTTAAAAGACAAAAGAGGAGAATTAAAATTGGCAGCCGTTGATATGCTTAACAGGAATACAGGTATTAGCCGGTCAGCTGACTTCAATTATACTTCCGACGAGCAGATTCGTTCCTTAGGAAGGTATTTCATGCTAAGTTTCACTTACACTTTAAAGGGGATGGGTGGAAATCAAATGGGTATGCCTGCAGGAGGAATGCGTATGTTTATGAGATAAAATATTTTGGAATAATAACTATATAATTTATCAAAATAGGTTCCCTGATTTTTATAACGGGGAACCTATTTTTTTTACCAAAAAATTAAATAAAATATTTAAATAATAAATATAA